>Ga0233427_10001576_pt1 | contig 24022 bp, 20 predicted proteins | sample SI_118_April2016_5_FD_179885 | JGI IMG/M metagenome (GOLD analysis project Ga0233427, IMG submission 179885) | Seawater microbial communities from Saanich Inlet, British Columbia, Canada - SI_118_April2016_100_MG | ecosystem: Environmental > Aquatic > Marine > Inlet | place: Canada: British...
GAGGTTGCTCGCGTGACATATGGCACATACGATTAACTGCTGCTATCCAACGATGGATGGCCCCCGGCAGTGGCGGCTACCGCCCTCCGGGAAACCGATAACAACTCCTGGAGGGGTTTACCTATGAACAAGAGCAAGTTTCTGAAACTTCTCGCCATGTTCCTCACAATCGGTGTCGTCGCCGCAGCATGCGGTAGCGACAGCGACGGGGACGACGCAGCTCCTGCCACCACGGCAGCAGCTCCTGCCACCACGGCAGCCGCACCGGCCACGACAGCTGAGGTCGAGGTAGTCCAAAGCGGCAGCCTCCTCGACACCGTGCAGGCACGTGGCACCCTCAACTGTGGTGTCAGTGGCTCCGCAGTCGCCTTCTCAGAGACCCAGGCTGACGGCTCGGTCACCGGCATCGACGCCGACTTCTGCCGTGCAGTGGCCGCCGCCGTCCTCGGCGACGCCGGTGCGGTCAACTTCGTGGCCCTGACGGCCTCGGAGCGCTTCACCGCCGTTCAGACCGGCGACGTGGACGTCCTGATGCGTAACACCACGTGGACGCAGAGCCGTGACAGCTCGGTGGGCATGGACTTCGGTCCGACCACCTACTACGACGGCCAGCAGTTGATGGCCCGAGTCAGCGACGGCTTCTCGGGTTCCAGCACGGTCGCCGACACCGACGGTTCCGTGGTGTGCACCAACGTCGGAACAACCACGGAGAAGAACATCGCCGAGGCCGCCCTGCTTGCCGGTGCCGAGATCACATTGCTCGGCTTCGAGACAAGCGACGAGGTGTACGAGACCTTCATCGCCGGTGGCTGTGACATCACCACCACTGATGGTTCGGCGCTCGTGGGCCGCAAGGCCAAGCAGCAGCCCGCCGATCAGGAGTGGGTGATCTTCCCGGCCACTCCGATCTCCAAGGAGCCGCTCGGCCCGACCTACGGTCAGAACGACTCGGCCTGGGCCGATGCGGTCAACTGGACCGTCTACTCCATGATCATCATGGACGAGTACGGCGTCACCTCCGCCAACATCGATGCCACGTGCGCTACGGCCGAGGCCGAGGTAGCACGTCTGTGCGGCGGCGATGGTGAACTCCAGACCGCAATGGGTCTGTCCGCGGACGCCTTCCGCCAGGTGATCAAGCAGGTCGGAAGTTACGGCGAGGTCTACGACCGCAACTTGAACCCGGTAGGCCTGTACCGCGATGGCAGCGCCAACGCCGGCTGGCTCGATGGCGGCCTCATCTACTCGCCACCGGCTCGCTAGGACCCGGTAGCCAGGAGTTGACAGGTCGGTCGATCGAGTACTGACCGACACGTGAAGGTCCCGAGGTTGGAGGTGCAAACCACCTCCGGCCTCGGGACCTTCCGCGTGGCAGGCTGTCTCATGCCGAGGCGCCAGCCAGACCAGCCACACACTCCCGCATACTTCTCAATCACCCACCCACTGAAGCCCTGACTCAACGGCGAACATGACGACCTCTGACAACACCTCATCTTCGGACTCTCCGGGCAGCAGCACACCGAGCACGCTCGTCGCTGCGTCGGCCCGCACACCGTTGTGGCGTGACGTCGTCGTCCTGAAGTGGGTCACACAGGTATTCCTCCTCGCTGTGGTGCTCAGCGCCATGTGGTTCCTGGCCAGCCAGGCCGGGGACAACCTTCGGGCACGGAACATCAACACCGACTTTGACTTCCTCGAACGCCCAGTCGACATCCAGCTCGGTGAGGGAATCGACACCCACCCCGACACGGGTGGACGGGCCCTCTGGGCTGCAATGGTCAACACCCTGCGCCTATCCGTTGCCGGCATTATCTTTGCCACTGTCCTGGGTGTGATCGTCGGCCTGGCCCGCCTCTCAGACAACTGGCTGGTACGTCGCATCGCCTCCGGGTGGGTCGAGATGCTGAGGAACATTCCGCTCCTGGTGCAGATGATCGTCTACTACTCGACCATGACCGCTGCGTTGCCGCGACTCGGTCTCGACGCCGGCCCCATCAACGGCTGGCTCCACGTCTCCAACAAGGGCATCTCGATGCCCCGCGTCCACATCGCCGACGGCTTCTACCAGTGGGCGGTAGTCGTACTCATCGGTGCGGTGGCCGCTCACTTCGTGCGCCGCCACCGTCAACGGATCCAGGACGAGACCGGTGCCAACGCCTCACCGATCCTGTGGGCGCTCGGAACCGTCGCCCTGTTCGGGCTGGTCGGCCTGTTCGTCCATCCTGCGTTCTTCTGGCTGGGGGCCGTCTTCGGCGCCATTGCCGACCTGCTCGACTCGCTCCCCAACGCCGTCCCACAGCTACTGTTATCCGCCATCGCTGTCGGCTTTGCCACCACCTGGATCAGCCGCTTCGTTTCCGACCACCGCAGCGCCCGCGGGCACCTGTCGCTCACCGATGACGACTGGTTTCGGATTGCCTTTACCGCACTGGTGTCGCTGGTGCTCGTATACGTCGCGGTCCGGTGGACCGGCCTATCGTCGTGGATCCTGAACAGTGGCCGCGACCTGTTCGGAGTCATGGAGGCGAAATTCGACGTCGACGGGGCAGCCCGCCCGTTTGACGCCATGCGGCCCGACATCGTCCAGAAGGCCAAGTTTCCGAACTACGGAAAGAACGGCCTGACCATGTCGATCGGCTTCGCCTCCGTGTTCTTCGCCGTCGTGTTCTACACGTCTGCTTTCATCGGCGAGAACGTTCGAGGCGGCATCCTGGCCGTGTCCAAGGGCCAAACCGAGGCGGCCAAAGCCGTAGGCCTCGGCCGTGGACAGATCCTCCGGCACGTGGTACTCCCCCAGGCCCTTCGGGTCATCCTGCCGCCGACCGGCAATCAGTACCTGAACCTGGTCAAGAACACCTCGCTTGCGGTCGCGGTCGGCATGAGCGACATAGTCCAGGTCGGCACCACGGTGTTCAACCAGACCGGCAGAACCCTGCCCGTGGTGGCCATCTGGATGCTCTTCTACCTGAGCTGTTCTCTGACTATTTCGGTGGTCGTCAACTGGTTCAATGTCCGCATGCAACTGGTGGAGCGGTAGATGGGAGGGTTCGGTATCGGAAGCAGGAACTCGGCGGTGGTGCCGTCTGCGAATGTCCCGATCGCTGCGCCACCCGAAGTTCTGAAGTTGCCGCCGCGTGAGTGGGTGAAGGCGAACCTCTTCTCGAGCCCATTCAACTCCGTACTCACCCTCCTAACCACGGTTGTCCTACTGGCCATTTTCCGCGGCTTCCTGGCGTTCGTCTTCGATCCGGTCCGCCAGTGGGACAGCACGGCGACGAACCTGCAGCTGTTCATGACCCGGGCCTACCCCGATGATCAGTACATCCGCATCTGGTTCTGCGTCGCCGTCATCTTGATCCTCACGGGCATGTCGATGGCTGTATGGCGGGCCGGCTCGACGATGCCTGTGGCGGCAATCGGACACAAACTCCTGGGCACCGGCGCCCTCCTCGTCCTTCTCGCCCTCCTCGCTCCGTTCAGTGCATCGGCGACCATCCAGTGGCTGGTCGCCGCATTGGCCGTGGCTGCTACTGGGGAGGTCCTACGCCGCTCCCCCGGCAAGGGCGAAGACGAACGAACGGTCAGCACGCTGACAGTGTTGGTGATCGCTCTGGCCGGCCTGGTGGCCTCGTTGTGGGTGGTCCCCTACGGCCACCACACCTACATAGCGAACCGCGTCCCGAGAGTGTTGGCCGAACCCGGCACGGTGGCGCTGACCACCAAGTTGCCGTGGACGGTCATGCTGCTCATCGTCGTTACGGCCTACTTCGCGGGGCGTCTGATGCGGGATCGTCTGCCTGCAAATCCGATACGGGCCACCCTTATGGTGTTGTGGCTCCTTGCACCGCCGGTGCTCGTCTACCTGGTGCTACGGGACCCGGATTTCGACATAGGCCACGTAGTTGGCACCGACCTGCCGATCTTCCTCGCCTACGCCACCGGCGGAGCGGCCCTGCTCTCGTGGCTCACCCGTCCGTCGACCGGTGAGGCCGGTCGAATCATCGCCGTGCTGATCCTGCTGGTCGGCTTCTGCACGTTCCTTACGCCGATGCGAATGGTCGTGCGGATCGACATGCTCATGCTGGCCGTCTTCGCCCTCGCAGCACCGACGTTCGCCGGCGGTCCCCGGGCTCGGAAACGCTACGCCGTCGGCTGGTTGGGCGTACTGGGCGTGGCGTCGTGGCTGATCACGTCAATCAACACCCCGTCCACCGTCGAGGTCCCGGGGGGGTTCTTCATCGGCGGCCTGTCGATCACCCTGATGGTGGCGGTCTTCACCATCCTGTTCTCGTTTCCCCTGGGAATTGGCCTGGCGCTCGCCCGCACGTCGAGCATGCCCATCTTCCGGCACCTGTCGACTGGTTTCATCGAGATCGTGCGGGGCGTACCGCTAATCACGATCCTGATCTTCTTCTCGATCATGGTGCCGCTCTTCCTTCCCACGGGGATGCATCTGGACGAGGTCACCGCCGTGATCATCGGCTACGTCCTGTTCTCGTCGGCATACCTTGCCGAAAACGTGCGGGGGGGCCTGCAGTCGGTGACCCGGGGACAGCACGAGGCGGCCGATGCGGTCGGCATGACCACAGCCCAAAAGACGGTGTTCATCGTCCTGCCCCAGGCGCTACGAGTTTCCATCCCGCCGTTGGTGGGGCACTGCATCGGAGTGTTCAAGGAGACCTCCCTGCTGGCCATCATTGGCGTGTTCGACCTGCTCTACATCGCCCGGATCGTGATTCCGGGCCAGACCGAGTTCATGGGGAGCGCCAGAGAGAACCTTCTCTTCGTGTCCGTGATCTACTGGATCTTCGCTTACCAATTGTCCAAGGCCAGCCAGCGCCTCGAGCGGCGCACCGGGCTGGGCGAGCGCTAGCGGCCTCTCACGGGGCCTATGAGGTGATGTCATGACCGATGCAACACCAGCCGAGCCAACCGCCGGCCAGATCCGAGACCTGTCCAGAGGCCGCGACATGATCGTGTGCGAGGACGTGTCGAAGTGGTACGGCGACTTCCAGGCCCTCGACAAGGTCTCGGCAACCATCAAGGAGCAGGAGGTCGTGGTGGTGCTCGGGCCCTCCGGCTCCGGGAAGTCGACGTGGATCCGGTGTATCAACCGCCTCGAAATCCACCAGGAGGGACGCATCGTGGTCGACGACGTGGAGCTCACCAACGACCTGCGCAACATCGAGAAAGTGCGGTCCGAGGTCGGGATGGTGTTCCAGCAGTTCAACCTGTTCCCCCACCTGAACATTCTCGACAACGTGAGCCTGGCCCCCATCTGGGTGCGTAAGAAGCCGCGGGCTGAGGCCGAGTCTCAGGCCATGGCCCTACTGGAGCGCGTCGGTATCCCCGAACAGGCCCAGAAGTACCCGGGCCAGCTGTCGGGTGGGCAGCAGCAGCGGGTGGCCATCGCCCGGGCCCTTGCCATGGAACCCCGGATCATGCTGTTCGACGAGCCAACCTCGGCCCTTGACCCGGAGATGATCAAGGAGGTGCTGGACGTCATAAAGACGCTGGCCCTCTCCGGCATGACGATGATGGTCGTGACCCACGAGATGGGGTTCGCCAAGGAGGTCGCCGACCGACTCATCTTCATGGAGGGTGGACAGATCGTCGAAGAGAACACGACGGAGCTGTTCTTCTCTAACCCGACCGAGGACCGTACAAAGCTGTTCCTGTCACAGATTCTCTAGAGGCCATAGGGCACCGAAACTCGAGAAGGCAGCACCAAGAGCAATGTCTTCTCGAAACTTCCAACACGCCTTGGTGTTGGATTCGCGCTACGAGCTACCGGCTTGAGTCTTGATGGTCAACGGCTGTCTTCTGCGTGACCATCGTCGTGGTGATCTACGTGACCATCGTCGTGGTGATCTACGTGACCATCGTCGTGGTGATCTACGTGACCATCGTCGTGGTGATCTACGTGACCATCGTCGTGGTGACCGTCGATCTCATGATGGCCATGCTCCAAGATCCCAGCGCTATTCAGCACTATCAGAAGTATGGAGAACACTGCCGCACTTGACAGCACGTTGCGCACTGACCGCCGACCGGTCGTCGGATTGTGTATGGCCGGGAGAGTGTCGACCGTTGCTACGTAGACGAAGGTCCCAGCCGAGAAAAGCAACACGAGGGCCAGAACTGACTTATCAGCGCCGTCGAGCACCAGGTACGACAGGACGAGGGCCACGGGTGTGGCGAGAGTGAATAACAAAAGCCCCTTTATGGCTGCTCTCCTACCCCCCGGTTGATGTAGCAGGAAGATTCCAAGGCTGAGGGCGGCCGGCACGCGGTGAACGATCACCGCAAACGCTACGAGCAGTGAGAACGATGTTTCGCCAGATGTTGCGGCCGCTCCGATAGCAAGGCCATCTGCCAAAGCGTGGACCGACAGGCCTAGTGCAACGACTCCTGATGAGTACGGATGATGTACATGCTCGTGGCCGTGACCGCTTTCGTGGTCGTGATGCTCCTCGTGAACAGCGTGACCGATTCCCAAGCCTTCTAACGCCAACAGCAAGCTGAATCCCGCCAAACCAGCAAGGCCAAGTACCACGGGATCGAACGCGAACCCGCCACCGCTTTCAGCAGCGGTATGAAAGCCCTCCGGGACTACGACTACAAGCGCCGAAACCAACAAGAGCCCGGACGCGAAGCCAGTCAGGTCTGCAAGCCCTTGAGATGAGATCCTGTTGACGAACACCTGGGGCAGTAGCCCAGGCCCAAGAGAAACCACAACGATGAGTAGGACTAGATAGAAGATTTCCATCACCTCACACTAATGAGAACCATTCCCATTTCAACATGTGTTTGCAATTTCTTTCTCTCGAGGACTGCAAGGATCCGTTGCCGGCAGAGGGGGCGAGCATCTTGACCACGCGGATCGATCACTTCATGTACGCCGTGGCATCGTTAACCGAAGGCATCGAATGGGCAGCGGACACGTTCGGGGTCGCAGCGGCTTACGGCGGAGAGCATGTGGGTCTCGGAACTCGCAATGCACTTCTGTCCCTGGGCTCCACCTATCTCGAGATCATCGCACCTGACCCGGCACAGTCCCAGGAAGGTAACGCTGGTGCACAGTTCGCCAACTTGACGAGCGGTGGAATGGTCACCTGGGTGGCCGAAGGTGATCTCAACGCCATAGCCAAGGCACTGGACAGGGCCGGCGTACCGACTCAGGGTCCCAATCGCACCCAGCGCAAGACGGAATCGGGTGAACTCCTCGTGTGGGATCTGTTGTTCCCTATCGGAAGTCCGCACGGTGGGCGCATGCCGTTTTTCATCGATTGGCTCGAGTGTGCCAATCCGAAAGACACCAATCCCGTCGGGGGTGAGTTCAGGGCGTTGGCCATCACGGCGCCCGACGCCGATGACCTCGCAGGCACCTTGCATGCCATCGATCTCGACATAGCGGTATCTGCAGGGCCACCAGGAATGTCCGTCACGATTGACTCTCCTCGAGGTGAAGTGGTGCTCGCGACCACAAATGAGACCTCACACATGCAGTTCGGTCGCACCCATTGAGTGCTCCTACAGTCGACCCAAGGCGCGATTCGCACCGTCACCAACGCCGGATCCAGATGGGCAGCCAGCGTCCCGAGCCGGCCGTCGCCTCTCTGGCCCCTGGCTCAGGCGGAGCCGGAGCCGGATCGCACGGCGCCTGAACGTCCCGCCTGGTCTCCAGGCTCGACGCCGTCGAGGCAACGGTCGAGGAGATCATGGACTCCATGGACATGGCGTCCTTCGCCCGTGTCGAGGACGTCACCGAAGACATCGAGGACATCTGGGCCGAACTGGACGACCTCAACGATGAACTCGACGGGGTCATGGACTCGGTGGGTCTGCTCCTGATGTCAGACGAGCAGTCCTTCTGGCCTGACGACTGAACCTGGCTTCGGCGCCCTGGCTGGCCCACTATGGGCGGTGCCGAGTCGACTGTGTCCTCGGTTCTTGGGTTCTGTGTCGCTCTCTCTAGGACCTGTCACCAATCCGGAACACCTGCCTGTGTTGAGGCAGAGGCTCAGGCAGGCAGCCCAAGGGCCACCGTCACGTACGTGCTGGGCAACATCGAGGCCCCTAAGTGCAAATACGCGCAGGCGTCCCACCTTTGAGGGTCGATTTGCGCCCGGGGTGGTAGAGTTACTGGTGAGAGGCGTGACTGCGCCCCAGCGAACGGTGTTTCAGCCCCCTATTTGGGAGTTATCCAACCGCTCAGGGGTAGGCGGAGCGTCTCTCTCCACCGTTTTGGGATGGGTCCACTTCGGAGCCCGTAGCTGTAGATCCGCATCTGGGGCATCGTAGAAACATGGTGTCGTCATGAACAACGAACATGGGCGGCAGCGAAAGCCTCCAGATGCAGATTCAGGCAGGCGGACTGGGTTCGACCAGTTCCGCCATGAGATCCGCCGTCGGGGACAGGTGGTGGCCCCATTCGCGAGTTCTGCTTGAGTGGCACGCACCCTCCCCAGAACAGGTCAGGTCTTATTTCGAGGGTCCAGCGCTCATTTCAAGAACCGCTATCACGCTCAGTGCAAGACGACGATCGAACCGTCCTGCATCACCGTCGACCATGAAGTGGACGTGACAGTCGACCAGTCCGGGCCTGCCACCGTGCCGGCACAACCCCCGGTGGGACGCTGTCGTAGGGTTCGGAGCATGGGAATCACGGTTTCACAGTTGACGGGAGTGGTGGGCGCCCGGATCGACGGGCTGGACCTGGGGCCCGACATGGACCCGGCGGAGGTTGCCGACCTGCGGAGTGCCCTGGTTACCCACGAGGTTGTCGTTGTACCCGGCCAGACCCTCTCTCCGGGCGAACAAGCCGGGTTCAGCCACCTGTTGGGTGGGTTCTCGCCGGTCCCGTTCGTGCAGCCGGTGCCGGAGCATCCCGAGGTGATCAAAGTCGTCAAGGAGGCCTCCGAGTCCACGGCATTCAACTTTGGCGGGGTGTGGCACAGCGACTTCTCATTCCTGGATGCCCCGCCGGCATTCACGATCCTGCACGCGCTGGACGTGCCCGCTGTGGGAGGCGACACGGTGTGGGCGTCCATGACCGCAGCCCAGGAGGCACTGGAGGTAGCTGACCGGGAGCGCCTGGAGGAGATCACGTGTGTGCACTCGGCTAGTGCCTCCTACTCGCCCGCCCAGCAGAAACTGCATGCTGGCTTGTCAGGCATGGACATCCGGACATCGGAATCCGCCGAGGAGACCCGGGATCACCCGCTGCTGTGCACCCACCCTGAAACCGGCAGGCGCAGCCTGTACTTCAACGGAACGTACGTGCGTGGCCTGAGGGGACCGGGAGTCGGGGATGGCACAGAATCGGGGGCCGCAGAGGAGAAGCGCCTGCTGCGATGGCTGCACGACTTCACTACACATATCCGGTTCACGTGCCGGCATCGTTGGTCGAATGGCGACGTCGTGCTCTGGGACAACCGTTCGACCCAGCACCTGGCGTTGAACGACTACCCCGGTCAGCGCCGGGAACTCCACCGAACCACGGTCGCCGGCACCGAGCCGACGGCCTGAGGACCTAATCAGCAGGGCGGCATGTCTCAGTCGTCGCGGAGGAGCTCGACGAGCGAACTGGTGTCCCAACGGCCGTGGCCCTCCCGCTGGAGGCGTGCGTAGAACTGGTCGACCATGGCGGTGACCGGCAGGGTGGCGCCGATGCGCTCCGCCTCGTCGAACACGATGCCGAAGTCCTTGCGCATCCAGTCCAGAGCGAAGCCGTGGTCGAAGTGGCGGTCCAGCATGGTGCGGGCCCGGTTCTCCATCTGCCATGAACCCGAGGCGCCCTGGCTGATGGCGGCGAGCACCTTGTCGGTGTCCAGACCGGCCCTGCGCGAGAAGTCCAGGGCCTCGGCAAGGCCCTGTATGAGGCCTCCGATGCAGACCTGGTTGACCATCTTGGTGAGCTGGCCGCTACCCACCTTGCCAACCAGCACGATGGCCTTCGCATAGGAGTCGATAAGGGGTTCGACGGTGGCGAACACGTCCGGGTCACCGCCACACATGACCGATAGTTGTCCGTTCTGAGCCCCGGCCTGGCCGCCAGAGACCGGTGCATCCACGAAACCGACGCCGATCTCTGACGCGACGGTGGCGATCTCCCTGGCGACCTCGGCTGACGCCGTGGTGTGGTCGACCAGAGTCGAACCCTCGGCCATGCCGGCCAGGGCACCGTCTTTTCCGAAGACAACGGATCGGAGGTCGTCGTCGTTGCCGACGCAGACCATCACGGCGCCGGCACCGGTAGCGGCCTCACGGGGAGTCGACACCGAGGAGCCTCCGTGGGCCTCCACCCATTCCTCGGCCCTGGAGGTCGTGCGGTTGTAGACGGTGGTCTGGTGCCCGGAGGCCTGTAGGTGTCCGGCCATCGGAAATCCCATCACTCCGAGGCCGATGAACGCACATGCCGCCATGGTCAGATTCTCTTCTCTATGAAGCGGTGCTCCCTGACGGGATTCCCGCTGGTTGGGCCATCTCTGGCTGAGTCTCCGACTCGTGCAACAACAATAACGCCCGCGACGACCTCTGCCGGCTGCTCAGATTCCGTAGGCGAGGGCCGCCATGGCGGCGAACAGGTCGGGGATGGTCCCGTCACCGCCGTCGATTTCACGGTAGATGGCCCGTACGTTGACGGCGAGGCGCTCCCACTCGCCCCACTGCCGGTAATGGGCGAAATCATCAGATGCAGCAAGGTCGGCAACGGTGTCGGCGGCGCTCATGCCGGTGACGTGGCGGACACGGCAGGAGGCCTCGAGCCAGGTCAGGTAGCCGCGCACTGCCCTGACACCGTCAGCGTCGGTGAGCGGGCCGTGTCCGGGGACGATCACGTCGCAGTCCAGGTCGAGGATCCGGTCGCAGGCGGCGACCCAGTTGGCGACCGGCCCGTCCCAGATGATCGGGGTGCCGCCGATGAAGAGGATGTCGCCGCAGAACACGGTCTTGGTGTCAGGCAGGTGCACCAGCAGGTCACCGGCGGTATGGGCGGGGCCTACTTCCAAGAGCCTGACGGCATGTCCGCCGATCCGGAGATCCAGTTCGCCGTGGAAGGTCCTGTCGGGTTCGGGGACCTCGATGCCTTCGAAGGTGAACGAACCGAAGGCATCGGCGACGTAGCGGTTGGTGGTCTCACCCATGTCGGCGTGCATGAGGGCCACGAGGGCGGATGGTGGCACGGCTCCCATCTCGCGGGCTGCGGCCTCGGTGGTCACGACCTCGGCGCCGGTGACCAGGCTGTTGCCGTAGCAGTGGTCGCCGTTTGCGTGCGTGTTGACGAGCGTGCCGATGGGCCGAGTGTCGGTGATCGGAGCCATGGCGTCGAGCATGGCCCGGGTGAGCTTCAGGTCGAAGAGTGTGTCGACGAGAAGGGAACTGTCGTCGGTGGCGAGCAGGCCCGCATTGGACCAGCCCCAGCCGCCGTCAGGTTGCAACCATGCGAACACACCGTCTGCCACCTCGTGGAGGCCGGTCGTGTAGGGAGTCTCGTCCGCTGTGCGCACCCGGGTGACACTACGTGTACCCAGCTAAGAGGCTGGCGACGGCCGGTTCCGGAGCCGAGGCAGATCTCGTGGCGCATGCCACTGGGGTCGGTGAAGAAGGGGGCTTGTGGGCGGTCGTTACCTCGTCCATGCACCAATCGTGAACCAGAGGTGTGACAATCGTCCCCCGGTCCCGCATGGGCAACGGAGGCGCCACGGTGGCAGGCTCTGCAGTGTCCTCGGGGTCGGCCGCGAAGCGGGCCCTGACCCCCTCTCATCCACATCCAGGAGAACATCAAATGGGCAACATCTGTGCAGGCCGCGTGGCCATAGTTACCGGCGCCGGCCGGGGAATAGGCAGGGAACATGCCCTCCTGCTGGCCGAGAACGGCGCCAAGGTGGTCGTGAACGACCTGGGAGGCGACGCAAGCGGCGACGGGGCCGACACCACCCCGGCCCAGTCGGTCGTCGACGAGATCCTCGCCATGGGCGGCGAGGCGATCGTGAACGGCGCCAACGTCGCTGACTTCGACGCCGCCGGCGAAATGGTCCAGCAGGCCATCGACACGTTCGGCAGCTGCGACATCCTCATCAACAACGCCGGAATACTCCGGGACCGCATGATGTTCTCGATGACCGAGGGCGACTGGGACGCTGTGATCAACGTCCACCTGAAGGGCACCTTCGCCCCCAGCCACCATGTCGCCAAGTACTGGCGCGAGAAGGTCAAGGCGGGCGGCGAGGCCTTCGGCCGGATCGTCAACACGGCGTCGCCGTCGGGCATCTACGGCAACATCGGACAGTCCAACTACGGCGCCGCCAAGGCCGGCATCGCTGCGTTCACAATCATCACAGCGATGGAGCTCGTGAAGTACGGCGTGACGGTCAACTGCCTGGCACCGGGTGCCTACACCCGCATGACCAAGGACCTGCCGGGTTTCGCCGGGATGGACGAGGAGACCCAGGAGAAGATGGGTCCCCGCTGGATCGCCGTGACCACGGCGTGGCTTTGCAGCGACGCCGCCCAGAACGTGACCGGTCGGATCTTCGACATCGTGGGCCAGCGCGTCGGCATCGCCGAGCAGTGGAAGCTCGGACCGACCGCCATGCAGACCGACGATCCGGCCGACATGACCGACGTGATCGCCGGCCTGATGGCCGAGGCGGCGCTCAACTCCGACATGGGCGGCCACCCGACCGAAGGCCCGGGCCGACCCGGAAAGACCATCTAGGACCCGCAAGGGGACAGGAGCAACGCCGTGGCGATCGACTTCAGCCTCACACCGGAACTCGAAGCCATCCGGGCCCAGGTGAGAACGTTCGTCAACGACGTGATCCGTCCCGGCGGGGAGATCATCGACGGCAAGGGCGACAACGAGGCCCTCACCGGCGAGGACCGGCTCAAGGCGCTCATCGGCATGCGCAAGCAGGCCCGCGCCGAGGGTCTGTGGCTCCCCCACATGCCCGAGGAGTGGGGCGGCATGGGGCTCGGCCACGTCGAGCTGGCCATGGTGCAGGCCGAGGCGGCACGCTCCTACTACGGCCCGTGGGTCCTGAACTGCCAGGCACCCGACGAGGGCAACATGCACACGTTGCTCCACTGGGCCACCGACGCCCAGAAGGAGAAGTACCTGCGGCCACTGTGTGAGGGCACCACATGGTCGTGCTTCGCCATGACTGAACCGGAGGTAGCCGGATCGGACCCGACGCTGATCCGCACGAGCGCCTACACCGACGGCGACGAGTGGGTCATCAACGGCCACAAGTGGTTCATCTCCAATGCCCACCGGTCGAAGTTCGCCATCCTGGTGTGTCGCACCGAGGAGAACCCGGAAATCCCCCAGGCCGCCAACACGGCGTTCCTGGTGGACATCCCTTCCGACGGGTGGACCGAGGTCCGCCAGATCGAGACGATGCACGGCTCGACCGGACACTCCGAGATCCTCATAGAGGACCTGCGGCTGCACGACGACCAGATGCTGGGCGGCCGCGGCCAAGGTCACCTGCTGGGCCAGTACCGGCTGGGGCCGGCCCGCCTCGCCCACTGCATGCGCTGGATCGCCCAGGCTGAGACGGCGCTGGACATGATGGTGGAACGTTCCCTGAACCGGTTCAGCCACGGTTCGCTGCTGGCCGAGAAGCAGGGCATCCAGTGGATGATCGCCGACTCCACAATGGAGCTCTACCAGTCGAAGCTGATGGTGCTGCACGCCGCCTACAAGATCGACAACGGCGATGACTTCAAGTCCGAGGTGTCGATGGCGAAGCACTTCGTGGCCAACAGCCTGAACCGGATCATCGACCGGGCCATCCAGGTGCACGGGGCGCTCGGATACTCGACCGACACACCGCTGGCACACATGTTCCAGCAGGCCCGCTGGGCGAGGTTCGCCGACGGGGCCGACGAGGTGCACCAGATGCGCATCGCCCAGCGATCCATAAAGGCATGGACCGACACCGGCTCGACGTCGAGGGCCACCGGCAACCTGCCGATCTGACCAACAGACCTACCAGAGACATCTGTCCGCCCCGGGGTGTAACACAACCGAGTCCGCCCGCAGGGCGACAAAAACAGGAGAGCAACATGCGAGACGTCGTGATCGTGGATGCAGTGAGAACGCCTGTCGGGCGTCGCAACGGTGGGATGTCGACCTGCCACAGCGTGGACGTACTTGGCACCGTCCAGAAGGCGTTGTTCGACCGGACCGGGATCGACCCGTTGGAGGTCGGCCAGGTCGTGGGCGGTTGCGTCGGCCAGGTCGGCATGCAGTCCATGAACGTCACCCGCACGGCGTGGCTGACCGCCGGCCTGCCGTTGGAGGTGCCTGCAACAACGGTCGATGCCCAGTGCGGGTCGTCGCAGCAGGCCACCAACATGGCGTACGCCCTCGTAGCCAGCGGCGTGGTTGATGCAGCCGTGGGCTGTGGCGTGGAACTGATGAGCAGGGTCGCCTTCGGGGCGACGCGCCCGAAGGACCCGGATTCGGGAACCCCGGTGAACCGCAACTACTACAACCACTTCGAGTTCACATCCCAGTTCGAGGGTTCGGAGCGAATCGCCGACCAGTGGGGCATCACGCGGGCTGACACGGACGCCTTCGGCGTGCAGTCCCAGGAGCGGGCGGCCCGGGCCTGGGCGGAGGACCGCTACGCCACCCAGATCGTGTCCGTGGAGGCACCGGTGCTGGGCGAGGACGGCAAGCCGACCGGCGAGACGAACACCATCACCCGTGACGAAGGCCTGCGGGACACGACGCTGGAGTCACTTGGGAACCTGAAGCCGTCAGGTCGTGAGAACGGCGTGCACACCGCCGGGACGTCGTCGCAGATCTCAGACGGCGCCGGCGCCGTCCTGCTCATGACCGCCGAGAAGGCCGCCGAGCTGGGCGTCAAGCCCATTGCCAGGATCGTGGACTCGTGCCTGGTGGGTTCGGACCCGGACCTCATGTTGACCGGCCCGATCGGTGCCACGCAGAAGCTGCTAGCCGACAACAACCTGACGATGGCCGACATCGACGTGGTCGAGATCAACGAGGCGTTCGCCTCGGTGGTGTTGGCGTGGGAGAAGGAACTCTCCCCCGACATGGAGACCGTCAACCCGAACGGTGGCGCCATCGCCCTGGGCCACCCGCTGGGCGGCACGGGAGCCATCCTGACGACCAAGGCCGTGTACGAGCTGCAGCGCACCGGCGGCGAGTACGCCGTGGTGACCATGTGCTGCGGCGGCGGACTGGGAACCGGCACGCTGATCCAGCGCCTCTGAGCGGCTGCGAGATCTCCGAGAGGCTGCAGACAGATGACTGACACTTGCCGGGCGGTGGTGTTCGGCGGCGACGGTACGTGGAAGTTGCGTCATGACTTCTCGGTGCCCACTCCCCCGCCGGGTGGAGCGGTGCTGGCCGTGGAGGCCGTCGGGCTCTGCCACAGCGACGTCGCCCAGTTGGCCGGCCACAAGCACGTGCCGGGTGAGGTCTCTCCGGTGGTGCCAGGCCACGAGATCGTCGGGCGGGTACATGCGCTGGCCGATGATGCCGACCTGGGTGTGGCGATCGGAGACCGGGTGGCTGTCGACATCGTCTGGTATGGGCCTCCGAGCGAAGACAACCCGTTCGGGGTGCGGTGTTACGGGTACTCGTTCGGCCTCGACGAAGGGGCGGGCCTATGGGGTGGCTACGGCGAGTACATGGCGGTGCTGGCTGGCACGCACCTGGCGAAGCTGACCGAAGATGTGTCAGCCGAGGAGCTGACCCTGTTCGAGCCGCTATCGAACATGGTGGCGTGGCTGGGCCAGGCAGGATTCCAGGCCGGGCAGACCATCGTCATCCAGGGGCCGGGCCACATGGGCCTGACCTGTGCGGCGTACGCCAAGTCGCTGGGCGCTGCCAAAGTGATCGTGACGGGAACGTCGGATGACCGAATGCGCCTCGACGTGGCGCTCGAGGTGGGCGCCGACCATGTAATCGACGTGATGGTCGACGACCCCGTCGAAGCGGTCATGGACCTCACCGGCGGGTTCGGTGCGTCACTGGCCGTGGACCTAGCCAGTGCACCGGGCACGCCAAGTTTGTGCTTCGACCTGGTCCACCACAGGGCCACGGTGATCTGGGCTGGGTTGAAGGATCGACAGGCCGTGGCGGTGGTGACCGACAAGGTCGTCATGAAGGGCCTACGGGTGCTGGGCGGGGCCGGCGGCGATGCCGGTTCGGTCGACGAGGCAGCCCGAATCCTGAACGAGGGAGGCTTCCCGACCGCTCCCCTGCTGGGGGCTGTGGTGGACCTGGACGAGATCGACCGGGCGATGGCACTGCTTCACCGCGAGGGCGACGAGGACGCCGTGCGGGCGGTACTGCGGCACGAGCACTGACCTAGACGGCTCGGACTGACTACGCAGGTGTGACACTGCACGGAGGCCGCTGGACTTCGAGTTCGCTACTCCGCGAAGTTGGCGAGGTGGGTGGCCTGTAGGGCCTCGCCTGTTGGGGTCGACGTCGTGAACGGGCCTCCGGCTACGGCCGACGACACCAACGCAAGGCAGAGGTTGGACTCGTGCTTCGGGGACCAGACGGCAACCCGGACCTCACCGCAGGGTGAACCGTCCGGTCCGAAAGCCAGCCACGGGTGTTCGCTGGTCGACGCCAGGCGCTCGCCCGACAGGAGGGCCTTCACCAGGTGCCGCGCCGGGCCACGTGAGCGCTCAGCCAGCAGCGCCGCCTTGCCGATGAAGTCGTCGTCACGGTCCAACGACAGGAACTTCTCCAGCCCGACCTCCAGGGGCGTGGCCGACGCACCGCAGTCGGCACGGTAGGAGAACAGGTCAGACTCGATCCGTTCGTTCAAGGTCGGGCCACCCGGGTGGATGCCGTACTTCTCCCCCGCTGCCCACACGGCGTCCCAGAGGTCCAGGCCCCGGGAACCATCCTGGAGGAACAGCTCGAACCCGCCCTGGCCGCTCCACCCGGACCGGCAGAGCACGAACGGAATCCCGGCGTGACTGGTCTCGACAAAGCCGAAGAACGGCACGTCCCGCACCCAGTCGCCCAGCAGGTCGGCCATCGTGTCGTCGGCCAACGGTCCCTGCACGGCCAGGGGAGAGACATCCGGCTCGAACACCCGGCAGTCGAGGCCCCGTTCGGCCGCCACTGCACGACACCAGAGGAGCACGTCGCTGTCGGCAATCGAGATCCAGAACCGGTCCTCGGCGAGCTTCAGCACCATCGGGTCGTTGATGAGGATCCCGTCGTGATCGCACATCGGCGCATAGCGCACCCGGCCGACGGCCATGCCCCGGAGGTCTCTCGCCGACACGTACTGGCAGAGGGCGAAGGCATCCGGCCCGACCACCTCGACCTGGCGTTCGCAGGCCACGTCCCACAGCGAGACCCGTTCGACGAGCGCCCGGTACTCCTCATCCGGGTCGCCGAACGACCCCGGCATGTACATGTGGTTGTAGACGGTGACATGCGTGAGACCGTGGCGCACAAGGGCGTCGAAGAACGGCGACTTTCGGATCCTGGACCCGAGCCCTATCTGTAGTCCCACAGTCCCCTCCTGTCGCCTCGGCTGGCCCTACCAGTCGGGTTCAGACACGCCATGACGATACTGCGGGGCGTCGCTGGCCGACAGCGGCGTGTTGCCCAGGATCAGGTCTGCGGCCTTCTCGGCGATCATCATGACGGGGGCGTAGATGTTGCCGTTCGTGAGCGTCGGCATGACCGAGGCGTCCACGACCCTGAGGCCCTGTGTGCCATGGACGCGCATCGTTGTCGGGTCGACCACAGCCATCTCGTCGGTGCCCATGCGTGCCGTGCACGACGGGTGCAGCGCCGTCTCGGCGTCTTTTCGGACCCATTCCAGGACCGCCTCGTCGCCGGCCACGTCCGGCCCGGGTGAGATCTCGCCGCCGTTGTAACGCTCGAACGCGGGCTGTCCCATGATGTTGCGGGCCACCTCGATGGCCTCGGCCCACTCCCGGCGATCCTCCGGCGTGGACAGGTAGTTGAAGAGCATCTTCGGCTTCTGGAACGGGTCGTCGGACTGGATCCGCACCCAGCCCCTGCTGTTGGAGAACATCGGCCCGATGTGGAACTGGTAGCCGTGCCCTTCGGTGGAGACCGACCCGTCGTAGCGAATGGCGATGGGCAGGAAGTGGAACATGAGGTTCGGCCATGGCACGTCGTCGTTGCTGCGAAGGAACCCGCCGGCCTCGAAGTGGTTAGACGCCCCCGGGCCCCTCCTGAACAGCCACTGGAGGCCGATCCACGGCTTGCGCCACTGGGCCAGCTGCGGCGCCAGCGAGACCGGCTCGTTGCAGGCGTACTGCACATACACCTCGAGGTGGTCCTGGAGGTTCTCGCCGACACCCGGCAGGTCCACGACTGGCGTGACCCCGGCGTCGCTCAGCACGTCGGCCGGTCCGATGCCGGAGAGTTGCAGGAGTTGCGGCGTGTTGATGGCCCCGCTGCACGAGATGACCTCGGCGGCCTCGACGGTCCGGTTGCGGCCCCGGTGGCTCACCTCCACCCCCGTGACCCGCGTGCCATCCATGACGAGGCGCGTCGCGTGGGCCTTCGTCCATAGGTGCAGGTTCTTGCGGTGGAGGACCGGATGCAGGTAGGCCCGGGCGGCCGAGAGGCGTCTGCCTCGGTAGACGTTGCGGTCGAAGGCGTTGAAGCCCTCCTGCCGGTAACCGTTCACGTCGCTGGTCATCGGATGCCCGGCCTGCTGGACGGCTTCGAAGAACGCCTGGAACAGTGGGCTGGTTGCCGGACCCCGCTCCAGCTTCAGCGGGCCTTCGCCACCGCGCCAGTCGTCGGCCCCGGCAATGCAGGTCTCCATGCGTTTGAAGTACGGGAGGCAGTGCGCCCAGTCCCACTGCTCGCAACCTGGCGTCGCCGCCCAGCGGTCGTAGTCCATTGGGTTGCCCCGCTGAAAGATCATCCCGTTGATGGACGACGACCCGCCCAGCACCTTGCCGCGGGCGTGGTACACCCGGCGACCACCCATCTCCGGCTCCGGCTCGGATTCGTACATCCAGTCGTAGAAGCGGTTGCCGATACCCATCGACAGGGCGGCCGGCATGTGGATGACCACGTCGGCCTTCCAATCCCGGCGCCCGGCCTCCAGCACCAGTACCCGGTTGGAGGGGTCCGCGCATAGGCGATTGGCCATCGCACAGCCCGCGGAACCGCCACCAACGATCACGAAGTCGTAGCGGTCAGACATGCACCCTCCGGCCGTACCTACCACGGCGACCCCGATTCTGCCTGATACCGGCCCTCACCGCTGCGTCGCCTACCGGACCGACCCCCGCTGAGGCCGTAGGGTTCCGACGCCATGAACCTCATCTCCGCACCCCTGAAACCCCGCTTCCGCGGCGTGTCTCACCGCATGGCGTTCGTGGCGACGCTGACGCTGGCTCCGATCATGATCGTGCGGGCACCCGGGGTCGGACCCCGCTTCATCATCGCCCTCTACTCGCTGGCCGTCGTGGCGCTGTTCGGCGTGTCGGCCCTCTACCACCGCATCTCGTGGAGTCACCGCGGTGACCGGATCATGCAGCGATTCGACCACGCCACGATCTTCGTGGCCATCGCGGCGAGCTACACACCGATAGCCGCCTTCGCCCTCTCACCATGGGCCGCGAAGCTGGTCCTACCCCTCGTATGGGGTGGCGCGGCGATCGGGATCTGGTTTCGCCTGCGGTTCACGAAGGCGCCCACACCGATCGTGGCCCTCCCCTACCTGGTGGTCGGCTGGTGCCTGCTGCCGGTGGCGCCCGACGCCTGGCACCAGCTCGGCGTGGCCGGATTCGTGCTGCTCCTGATCGGCGGCCTGCTGTACACGGCGGGTGCCGTGGTCTACGCCTTCAGGACACCCGACCCGTGGCCGGCCACCTTCGGCTTCCACGAGGTGTTCCATACCTGCACGGTGGCCGCCGCCGCGCTGCACTACGTGGCGATCGCCTTCATCGTCCTGCCCAAAGCCGGCTGACCGGCGCCGCCGTCCCTGAAGGCCCAACCTGCCGGCAGGCCCCGACACCTCAACGGGCATCAACCCGGATGCCTAGCCGGATGGTGAGAGCAGGTAGTCGCCCCGCGCATCGTCCCATGCCATGGACACCAGGTCCCGGGCAGCGGCGGCCTTGCAGAACTGCAGGAACCCGCCGTAGCCGAGGGCCCGCTCGTTGAAACCGTCGTCCCGGCGGGTGATCTCGGTCTTGAGGCCCGACAGGGCTGCGCCCTTCTTCCCGGCCTTGTCAGCCACCACGGCCACCAGCAGGTCAAAGGCGACCTGGGCTGGACCGTCGCCGGTGACCAGGTCGACCTCCGGGTCCCGCTTGGGGCCGGACAGCTCGACGACCTTGCGCTCGGCCAGGTGCCGGAGGAGCTCGGTAAAGCCCCGGAACCCGTGGTCGGCTTCGTTGAAAGTGGGGTCGATGCGGGTGATGGCCCGCTTCAGAGTGGATGCCCGGATGTCCTCGCTGGAACCCTGCATGCCCGCCAGCGTGGAGATCACCAGCTCCTCCAACGGCGGCGCCTCGACCGAAGCCTCGCCGTCCACGTCGGCGGCCCGGGAGGCCTTGGGAGCCCTGCTGGCGGCAATGCTGGCCTCCACCCCCTCCAGGCTGTCGTAGTAGAGGAACTCGTCGCAGGCCGGCGGTAGGAGCTTCGAGGTGGAGTCCCGTACGCCGATACCGATCACCCGCCGGTTCAGCTCGCGGAGCTTCTGGACCAGCGGCGTGAAGTCGCTGTCGCCGGTGCAGATCACGATCGTGGTTACGTAGTCACGCTCGAAGGCCAGCTCCAGGGCGTCGACCACCATCTTGATGTCGGCCGAGTTCTTGCGGCTGGTCCCCATTCGCTGCGGTATCTCTATCAACTCCACCTGGTGGCGGGTGAGGTGTCGGCGGTCCTCGTCGAAACCGGACCAGTCTGCATAGGCACGCCGGTAGACGACCCGCCCCCGCTCTGCCATGGCACGCGCTATCGGAGCGAAGTCGAAGCGGACCATGCCGAGGTCCTGGCGGGCGCCGATGGCGAGGTTCTCGTAGTCGAGGAAGAGGGCGATGCGTTCCTCGTTGTCGTCTGTTCTCATACCGACAGCATCACATACCCATACCGGAGTTCCTCCGATGCCGGTCAGAGAGCGTCCAGGCGCTCCTCCAGCCGGGTCCCGGTCGCCTCGTCGGCGGGCAGGAACGGCGGGCGGACGGTGGCCCAGGTGGAGTCGTCCAGCCTGAGGGCCAGAAGCCGCTTCATGGTCGGGATGGCCGGGTATTCCTGCATGACCAGGCGGTAGGCCCGAACGTCGACCATGGCCGTCTCGGCCGCCTGACGGCCGCCTGACCCGTGCAGACGGATCACCTCGGCCACCGGGCCGGCGTTCACGTTGGCGGTGGCCGTTATGCAGCCCGGCCCGCCCAGGTCCAGGGCGTCGAGCAGGGGCAGCTCGGCTCCCGGGTAGACGGTCAGGCCGTCGATATCGAAGAGCGCCTCGGTATTGGACCAGTCCCCCGACGAGTCCTTGATCGCCACGACCACCTCCGGGAACTCGGCGTGCAGGCGGGCCGCGAGGCTGACCGGTATGCCTACACCGGCCACCTGGGGGATGTGGTACAGCATGATCCGCAACCGGTCATCGCCGATGCGCTCCACCAGGCCGGCGAAATGCCGGAAGAGGCCCTCGGGATCCGGATCCTTGAAGTAGAAGGGCGGCAGCACCATGCAGGCCCGGCAGCCCAACTCCATGGCATGGCGCGTCAGGTGCACGGTGCCCGGCAGGTTCGTCACGCCGGTACCCACCACCATCACACCTGGATCGATACCCCCGTCCACGAGGGCTTCGAGTGCCGTCTCGCGTTCCCGGGTTGCGACCGACAGGGCCTCGCCCGTCGTGCCGAACACGGCCAGGCCCACGCATCCCTCGTCGAGCAGGCGCTGCGCGTGGGCCACGAATCGGTCGTGGGACACGGACAGGTCGGCCTCGAACGGCGTCAGGAGCGGCGAAACCACTCCGTTCGGAAGCAGCGGTCCATCGGTTTCGGGCATGGGGTCTCCGACCGCTTGAAGGGGTGGTCCGGAGGCGCATCGTGACACATCCGGCGCATAGCCTGCGCCAATGCACCAGAGCACGCCGACTGGCACCGATCGGCCGATCCATGCCGACTTTCGTAGCGACACGATCACCCGGGCCACGCCCGCCATGCGCGAGGCCATGGCGAACGCCGAGGTAGGCGACGACGTCTACGACGAGGACCCGACGGTCAATGCCCTCCAGGAGCGCCTGGCCGCCATGGCCGGCAAGGAAGCGGGACTCTTCTTCTCGTCGGGCACCCAGTCGAACCTCGCTGGTGTCCTCAGCCACTGCGGGCGCGGCGACGAGTACCTGATCGGCCGAACCTCCCACGTGCTACTCAACGAGGCGGGGGGCACCGCCGCACTGGGCAGCGCCATCCCGTGGCCCATCGAGGTCGACGAGATCAACCACTTCTCAGCCGATGATGTCCGAGCCGCCGTGAAGGAGCCCGACCAGCACCATCCGGTCACCACGCTGCTGAGCCTCGAGAACACCGTCAACGGCCACGTCCAGAGCGTTACCCACGTGGGTTCGCTGGCCGCAGCAGCCCGTGAACACGGCCTGGCCGTGCACCTCGACGGGGCCCGCCTGTTCAATGCCGCCGTCGCCTCCGGTGTGGACATCAATGCCTATGCCGCCCATACCGACACCGTGTCGCTCTGCCTGTCCAAGGGCCTGGGTGCACCGGTCGGCAGCGTGCTGGTCGGCGACCGGGCGTCGATCGGCAGGGCGCACCGGCTCCGCAAGATGCTGGGCGGCGGGATGCGCCAGGTCGGGCACCTGGCTGCCGCCGGCCTCTACGCCCTAGACCACCACGTGGACCGGTTGGCCGAGGACCACGGCCGGGCCGGTCGCATCGCCGCCGGCATGTCCGGCATCGACGGGCTGGGCGTCGTGCACGCCACGAACATGCTGTGGATCACGCCGCCGGCCGAGGTCCACAATGCCCTGGTCGACCATCTCGTGGCAGACGGGATCCTCGCCACCTTCTGGGCACCGACCATGCGCTTCGTCACACACCTGGACCTCGACGACACCCAGGCCGACCTGGTCGTCGACTCGTTCACGCGCTTCTTCGACGAAATCTGAACCGGCCCGGCCCGGCGTCTTCGGCCGGTCACCAGTAGCCTCCCGCTCACGGGCGGTCCTCCCCGATCGGCCGCCGGAGGGTGCAGGACATGTCAGGAAGCCACGAAGGCCAGGTAGTGGTGGTAACAGGTGCCGGCAAGGGCATCGGACAGGCAATTGCCGAACGGTTCGCCGGTGCAGGCGCCCACGTGACGGTCAACGACATCGATCCCGACCGGGTCGACTCCGTCGTGGCGGCCATCACCGATGCCGGAGGCACAGCCATTGGCGCAGTCGCCGACGTGTCCGACAGCAGCCAGGTAGCCGCCATGTTCGACGCCACACTGGAGGCCTTCGGAACCGTCGACGTGCTGGTCAACAACGCCGGCATCGTCAGCCCGATGCTCCACTTCTTCGAGGCCGACGAGGCCTGGTGGCGTCGCATCATCGACGTGAACCTGACCGGCCACTTCCTCTGCTCGCACCGGGCGGCACGGATCATGGCGGCGGGCGGCTCCGGCGTGATCATCAACATGTCATCCGGCGGAGCCACCCGGGCACACCGGGCCTTCACCGCCTACGACGCCTCCAAGGGCGGCATCGAGGCCCTCACCAGGGCCATGGCCCTGGACCTCGGCCCCTACGGCATCCGGGTGTGTGCGCTCATGCCGGGCTCCATCGACACCGAGGGCATGGACGAAGACGCCCGCACCCTGCGTGGCGAGAACATTCCCCTGGGTCGGCCCGGCGATCCGGACGACATGGCCGGACCCGCACTCTTCCTGGCCTCTCCCGACGCCGCCTACATCACCGGCGACGTCATCAAGGTGGACGGCGGGATGCTCTCCCAGCAGCGTTCCGCCACCGTCGACATCATGCCGCCCAGCAAC
>Ga0233427_10001583_pt1 | contig 23891 bp, 19 predicted proteins | sample SI_118_April2016_5_FD_179885 | JGI IMG/M metagenome (GOLD analysis project Ga0233427, IMG submission 179885) | Seawater microbial communities from Saanich Inlet, British Columbia, Canada - SI_118_April2016_100_MG | ecosystem: Environmental > Aquatic > Marine > Inlet | place: Canada: British...
CGAAAATGTTGAACGTCTCGATCCGGAAACTGTGGTCAGTGATTTTGAAAAAGGAGGTGCAAAAGCCATTTCTGTCCTTACAGATGAAAGCTGGTTTGGAGGCTCTCTTGAAACGCTCGGAAAAGTGAGTGCGGCAACCACTTTACCCTTGCTGCACAAAGAGTTTATTGTAACTTCCTACCAACTACTGGAAGGACGAATCCGCGGTGCAAGTGCTGCATTGATATTAGCTTATTATTTTCAGGAAAACGAGTTATGCCAAATAGTAGATGAAGCAAAAGAGATTGGTCTGGAGGCAGTAGTTGAATGTTCTCTGGAAGATGAATTGCCTCGGGCGCTTGCAGTTAATCCGGACATTTTAATGATAAACAATCGAGCCATTGCTGCTATTCCGGAAGAACCTGTTGACACATATGATCTTGGCAGTATAGACGTAATTTCTCAATGGTGGGAACGTAATCATGATTTAAGAACATGGAAGGAACAGAACGATAAACTATTGATCAGCGCAAGCTGTGTACATTCTGTAGTAGATATCCAGAGTTTACTGAAAATACCATGTGATGCTGCCCTGATCGGAAATGCCGCTATGGCTGCACCTGATCGTATAGAATTTTTACGATCGCTAGTCAAAACAGAAAATTAATATTTAATGTCATAAGAAGAACGTCATGAAAACAACAACTAATTCTAAATTAAGTATTTTGGTGGTGGATGATGACGAAAACATCCGGATGGTGCTCCAACAATCTTTGGGAAAAGAAGGCTATCACGTCAGCACCGCCAATAGTGCAGAGGAGGCACTGAACACTTTGCAGCGCAGTTTCTTCCACGTTGTAATAACAGATATAATGATGGGTGAAATGAATGGAGTGGAACTATTACTTCAAATCAAAGAAATGAATTCGTTGATGCAGATTTATGTGATGACATCACACGGCACGTTACCGCATGTCATACAATGCATGCAGGGTGGTGCCTATGATTTTTTTGAAAAACCGCTGAAAATCGAAGATATCATAATTTCACTTGGAGAAGCAGCCCGCCGTGCAACCCGCTGGAGTTCACTTTACAGTCGACATTCTTTGTCTGCAAAAGGTAAATAGTTTATTATAAAAGGTATTTCAATCTTGACGAGAAACGATATAATTAGCAATGCCTGCAAGTGATTGTCTAAGCTCTGAATCCGGAAAATTTTCTATGTACTGTAGAGCCTTTGTTGCATATTCTCTGGAGTGTGCCAATGTATAGTCGATGGAACCGTAGCGTTTCATCAAACATGTTACCTCCTCTATCTGCGGTTTTTCGATAATCGCTTGAGAAAGGATCAAATCCAGACGCTTTCTGTCCCTAACATTTGCCTGTTTCAGCAAATGACTCAAAGGAAGGGTTATTTTTCGTTCCTGTAAATCTCCACCCACCGGCTTTCCCGTTTTTTCCTCATCCGAATAATCAAGAGCATCATCCACAATTTGAAAAGAGATTCCAATTGCCATTCCGTAATCGTACATCAGATCAGCAGATTCCCGTGAAGCTCCAGCCAGTAAAGACCCAGTTTTGATTGCTGTTGCAAAAAGACAGGCTGTTTTGTTGATAATGATTTCAAAATAATCATCTTCGTCGGCAGTATTGTATGAACGTGTCAACTGCAATAATTCACCACGTGCCATCCTTGTTGTAGTTTCAGACATCAGTTCCAGAACTTCCGGGTGACGTAATTTTGTAAGTCGGTGAAATGCCATGGCCAACAGATAATCTCCGGAAAGGACACTCACTTCATTTCCCCATACACTGCAAGCCGCCTGCCTGGCCCTTCTAGTTTCCGCCCCATCAACAACGTCATCGTGCAACAATGTTGCGGTGTGCAAATATTCAATAACTTGAGCTGCCTGCATAACTCGTTCATCAATACCTCCAAACATCTCCCCCCCTAAAAGTACAAGTGCGGGGCGTAAACGTTTTCCTCCTGAACTTAGAATATGCTCAGCTACATTGTTAAGTAAAGGAATATCAGTCTGTACATCACGTAAAATTTGTGATTCCAACAGTTCGATTTTAGAAGAGACTACTTTGAGAATTTGGGTTAAACTTTGTGGAGGGAAGGTTTTTTGGACAATTCCTGCTTTATTTTGTTGTTTCATGACAAGTAATTTATGATCAGGCATCCACAGGCTGTATCACAAACAATAAATCACCTTTGTTGACAGTGTTTTGGTCCTCTGCAATTACTCGTATAACTTTGTATTTTGACACCTCCGGGTATAATACTTCTCCATCCGGGCTTTTATAGTCAGCCAAAGTCAAACTATTGAAAACCTTCATAGATTCAAGTAAACAAAGGGTATGATTGACGTCAATGATTTGTTCTTCACTGACAAATGGTTCATCATCTGGTGATGTTCCACGAAAGAAACCTCCCATCTGTGGAGAAAGAACCTTCAACTCATCAGAATCTTCCAGCATAATAGCTTTCTGGTCCACAGGACTTTTTGTACTGCCGGAGTCTCTCTGGGCTTTTTTCAATAGAGTCTTCGAATCGACCTCATCAAAAAAATCTGCAAGATATTTGGTGCTGAAACCACCCTTTTGGAAAGATGCATCTTGTAAAATAGCAAGATTCAAGGCCAGGTTAGTTGAAACACCTTTAATTTTCACTCCTTTTAAATATTTAATTAAACCGTTAATTACTTCCCTGCGTGATTTTCCCCAGCAGATAATCTGTGCGATCAGGCTGTCATAATAAGGTGAGACAACAGAACCTGAATCAATGGATTGAATAACACGCACATTGTCTTTTTTAGGAAAAAAGACTTCAGAAACATGTCCCGGATCAGGAATAAATCGCAGCTCATTTTCATCATCCAATTCAATTTTTTCTGCAATCACACGTAATTCAATGGCATGGCCATTCAACTTATAATCTAACTCTTCAATATTGTGACCTTGTGTCACTTCAAACTGTAAGCGAACCAAATCAACCCCAGAAACCATTTCAGATACAGGATGTTCAACTTGAAGCCGTGTATTCATTTCCATAAAATAGATCTTCTTTTCTGTAAGATCGTAAATAAATTCAACAGTTCCAGCGCCTATGTAATCAATTTTATCAATCAATTTTTCTGCATAGTTATAAACCTGTTCTCTGATTTTTTTCGGAATTCCAAAAGCAGTTTCTTCAATCAGTTTTTGGTAGTTACGCTGAACCGAGCAATCACGAATTCCCAGTAGTTTTGAATTTCCATGCATGTCACGGATGATTTGAACTTCAAGATGACGCATTGAGCCGATATATTTTTCTAAATACAAATCTCCATTACCAAATGCACTTAGAGCTTCTTGAAACATACGTGAAAAAATGGACTGGAAATTCGTCACTTCATGGACTACCTCAATCCCTTTTCCTCCTCCACCATGTGCTGCTTTAATCAGAACTGGAAAGCCAATTTCTGATGCAACTACCACGGCTTGTGCTGGATCCATTAAAGCACCGTCACTACCTGGAACAACCGGTATTTTTAGATTCTTTGCGGTCGTAATAGCATTTGATTTGTTGCCCATTCTATCCATATTAGCCACACGAGGACCAATAAAATTGAAACCATGTTCCCGGCAAATTCGGGCATAATGAGGAGATTCTGACAAAAATCCAATCCCTGGATGGATTGCATCCACTTCCTCCTGCTCAGCAATCCTGATCACACTCATTCCATTTAAATAACTCTCCTGGGGAGTGTTCCCTCCAATACAGACCAAACGATCTCTTTTCTTAAGCAGTGTAGCCGAATAGCTTTCCATGTCCGGATCTGAAGCCACCAGAACCACCTCCATTCCAGCATCCTGTGCACCAAGTATAAGTCGCGTGGCCGTGCAACCTCGTGCATGAATCAGCACACGTTTAATTTCACCAGCATGCAGATTTTCCTGAGTGGAATAGGCCTGTATCTCATCTTCTATTGACAGCTGATATTCCCCTGATAATACGCGTGAAATGATCTCCTCTACTGAAATTTTTGCAACAGGAATTTGTGGATCGATCTCCAGCAATTTTTCATCAATATCTGTATCAAATGGATTTTTTACAAGACCATCCATTGTTCCAGAATTGGTGGAGAGGTAATTGGATAAAGTGGAGTGTACAGGCAAGTGGCTTTCAACAACCAGTTGTCCTGCAAATGGAATTTGTGATCCAGATAAATAATAAGTACGAGCAAGCAAATGAGTCACAAAACTCGCTTGTGCTCCACCAGTACAATCTCGGAAACCAAAGCACAAGACTGGAAGATCCAAATCTTTTACAAAACGGGTAATACGTTCATTAATAATGGACATTGAAAATAATGAACCCCCACCTTCTTTGGTCTGCATTCCTGCTGAAGAAATAAAAAAGATTACCGGCAATTTCAGACGAGCACAATCATCAAGTAGACTGCAAACTTTTTCACAGCTTGCCATATCAAAAGCACCAGCTTGAAACTCTACATTACTGACCACCAATCCAACACGGTAAGTCGCTTTCTGATTTTTAGTTTTCTGTTTCTTAGCACTACCATTTTCAGAATTTTCTTCACCTGTGAATGTCGCAAGCCCAGTCACAACACCGCATGGAGTAACACCATCTTCAAGTGCCTGTTCAATAGCCTCTCTAAAACCTGGGAATTTAACTGGATTCGAAGTTATTCTATCGGCATAAAGTTCCTTAAAGTTTTTGAAATAATTTTCAATAACTTTATTGGAGGTGATGACTGTACTTTTGTATTCCAGCAACAAGTTTTTGATCAACAAATCCTTGTATGATTGATCGAGACGATTCCAAAAGTCTTTTATGCCAATATTACGTGGAGTGATTTTTCCTTGAAATTTACCTTTGCCTTGCTGAGACGCATTAAGTGAAGGCAACAATCCGGAAAAATAGTAGCGTACTACTCCAAACAGTGGAGGACTCATTCGGGGGAAAACGACTCTTTTCCATTCACTGATGGTACCCAATACATCGTCACAATCTTTGCGTTCTATAAAACTGGCAAGCCACTTAAAAAATTGGGTTTTTACTGATTTGCTTTTCAGTTGCAAAGAGTTTTTCTCAAATTCCTTCATTGCTCCTTCCACAGTTTGCTCGAAAAGTTGTTCTACAGATTTTTTAGAAATTTGATTTAAGCCTTTCAGTTCGTTGGCAATCGTTGGTAGGGCTTCAATTACCTGATCGTAGAGCAAGTCAAAAAGAAGAATGTTCTGAAAATTTTCCTTAAAACACTGATTTATATCAAAAGTTCTAAGTAGATCGAGTAAATTTGGATTGTTTGGAGGAAGGTCATGCAGTGTGGATTTGTCAAGTTGTTCGTAGAGTTCTATTAGGTTTTCTGCTGAACTGTCTTTCCAGTAATTATACAGAAAAAGTAATACTTCCAAAGTTAAATCATATGTAGTATTTTTATAGTTTTCCTGAGGATCCCCGATGAAAAAGGCTACAAATTTACCTCGTTGTTTCTCACGGTCTTCCCAGGCATTGACAAACTGTTCAAAACGTTTGTTAAGCTTTTCGTTAAAGCGAATTTCCAGTGGTTTTTTATACCAATTCTTAAATTTTTCCTGTCGTTCATTTTTCAACCGTTCCTTCAATTTGCCTACTGGAGTGAAACGGGAACTCAATCTGGAATAACTGTCAATAGAGCGACTGACTATACGCTGGCGTATTTTCAGGTAACGCATAAAACGGAAAACATCACCAAAAATGTTCAGTGTTCCTGTGGCAGAACGATCTGTAATTCTGTTGCTTTCAATCAAAAGCTTAGAGGGGTTGAGATAGTGGTTAATGCTGTCACGATAGTGGTCGAAGAAAAATTCATTTTCAGTTAAAAAATTACATGAATTTTTCTCAATAACTTCAACTGCACTTATAATTGCATCTTTTATATTTTTCACTTTATATTTTTGATCGTAAGTATAATCGATGATGCCATCAAAATATCCCTGAGACTGTAATTCATATGCAGAAACACCAATGTGTTTTGCCGACTCCTGCCATGAAAGATTATACTTGCGAGCAATGTTGCTTAAGCCTTTAGGGTGGATAGTATTAAAGACACCTTCTCGAACCGAAAGCAGTATATTGGCAGTAGCAAGGGGAATAGCCCCACCACTGTAACCACCACCAAAAACGATCCCGATTACCGGCAATTGCAAATTGGCCATTTCGCTTATCAGAAAAGAAATACTGTGCGACTGATTGCCCAAATTTGCTTCAGCATCTGCAACAGCCCCCGGAGTATCAATAAATGTCACCAGGGGGATACTGTGTGATGCAAAAAAACGCACCTTTTCTGCTGCTTTGCGATGGTGATTTGGGGACCAAGCACCATTTTGCATTTTGTGATTTTGAGCAATAAAACCAAGTCTGCGAATATGACCTGAAATAGATATCTCAATTTCTGCAGAATATAGTGGCCCCTCCGTTTCTTCAGCAATCATTTTTCCACCTAATTGCTGGATTACTTCAGGAGCACTCGGACGATTTTTGGATTCAGATGGACTTACCACCCGTTGTATATAGGTATCAACATCAACTTTCTTTAGTTGTTGTACTTCTTTCTCAATTTCCTCCGCAGAGAGCAACCCCAGCAATTCTGAGTCATCAAAATACACAGAATTCTTCTTACCCCGCAGAAGAGAAAGATCGTGTGACATCACTTCAGCGGCATGAAACGCTGAAATGTGTGCATTTGTTTTTTTCTTGTTTGATGCCATTTACTTATTTTATCTTTAGTGGTGTATTTGCGGTATTTTTACGGAAGTAATAAAGGTGACAGTGCCTTATCAAGAGATGGTAACGAAATTGGGAATAAGAGCTGCTCTTCCAGCGAATAAAGTTGTGCGGCTGTCAGTGGATCGTTTTTCTGATGAAATTTTCTCAAAAACTGTAGTTTTTTTACAGTATTTTTCAGACGCTGATAGGCTACTGCCAATCTGTCCAGAAACAAAAGTTGCATTGGCGGATTTCCTTCCAGCCGCTGACTTTGCTCTAAAGTTTTTTCCAGCAACTCCTGAACTTCCTCCCAGTCTTCAGTCATTACTAATGATGAGCTCAATCCATCTACCAAATACAGATGACCAGGAAACTGTACCAGCCCATTGCGTAGTATTTTCTGGGCTTCCTTCTCTTCCCCTTTATACCTCAGTAAATCTCCGACCAATCGATGCGCATAGCCCTGACTTTCCCTACGGTTCAGATAAGGCCGACTTATATCCAATGCTTCTGCATAATTTCCAACACGACTTAAAGTCAAAGCATGCAAATAAATTACTTCCCAGTTTCCTGTAAGTACTTCCATAAGCGGGGTTGTCACTTCCAAAACAGAACGGTACTTACTCTGTTGATAAAGTACCCTTGCCAATGAAAAATGTAATGAAGGAGAATCATTCACCAAAATTGCCTGCCGCAGCAGTTTTTCTGCCTGGACAGAATTGCCGCGACTTTTGTACAAATCTGCCTGTAGTTGCAGGGCTTCCGAATTCAATGGATGTTTTTCCTGTATACGCCTTAACTGCTTTTCAACAACTGCCAATTTTCCTTTCATCAATTGTCTTCGTAAAAAAAGAAGTTGATATGACGGATTTGCCGAATCTATTTCCAATGCTCGACCGATGGCCAGATCTCCCTGCAGATAATCACCTTGCCGAAATAGAATGGAGGAGCGCAGATAATGCGCTCTAGCCAGACTTGGATTGATTTCCAGACCGCGTGTTAACCAGGTAAGAGAGTCATCCAGAAATCCCCTGCGTAACAACTGTACAGCCAGACCCATAATTGCATCCACGTTTTTTGGATGCTTTTCAAGAATAGCTTTAAAACGCTTACTGGCTTCTTTTTCCTGTTCCTGATGTAAAAGCAAATATGCCTCTATCAGTTGATCTTCTGTTGAAAGTGAGTTTTTAGTTCTTAGTTGAATCAGCAATGCTTGTGCTTCTGGCCACTGCTGTTGAGCAAATTGAATCCTAAGTAACTCGCGTCTGATGGGTAAATAATCTGGAAACCGAACTAGCATTTCATCTGCCAGTGTTTGAGCATAATAATAACTACCCTGAAGTGAGTATGTCTGAACCCTCATTAAGAGCGCTTCTTTATTTTGCGGTTCCAGTTTCAGCAAAGTTTCAATTGTCCGCAATGAACCTTCATATTCCCGTTGGCGCAAATAAATCCGGGCCAAATGGTAAAGTGCTTCTACATAATATCGATCTACCTGCAGTGCTTGCTCCAAGGACGAAATTGCCCGCCCGTCATCGTTAATTTTCTCATACGTTGCTCCTAATTTAAGATAAGACGAAACTCGCTCCGGAGAAATCCGAACTGCAGTCGCAAACTCTGTGACTGCATCACCATAACGTTCAAGTACAAAAGCTAAACTCCCAAGCAATTCATAGTAGTCCGCATTTAACGGATCAAATCGTGTGGCTCTTCGTGCATGGTTTTCTGCAGAATCGTATTCTTTTATAAAGAAATAGGATCTGGCTAAATTGAAATGTGCAGCTGCATTTTCTTCTTCATTACCAACGATTAGCTTCTGCTTCTCAATGTAAACATGTACATTCTCTTTGGTTAACAGAAATTTCTGAATATTCTTTGCGTTTTCTGAACATCCGGATAAAAGGAGGATACTCAGTAGAAATAATAGTAAGAGATTAATCAGTTTCACAGGTCAATCAGAAAGAGGGACAAATATCTTTTGACCAAAGTTTTGTCCAAGAATCATAGTTTCCGGTGATTGAAATTTGACAGTCTCAGATGCAGCACTTTCATTTCCAAAACGATCAATCAACCGCAGATTATATAACCAAGTATCTCTTTTTTGACCGTGCAAATCAATATAAAACAAGAGTTTTGGGGGTGTAATATCCGGATGTGTATCCGCCATATGAGGGTAGGTTACTGGAGGTATAAAATATTTGAGTCTGTCCAGGTAGTGGTTATTTGTGATAGTTTTAACGTTTATTGGAGTTTCCGGCCAAGCTTCTCCACTGAGGGTACGGTAAAGATGAACTTTAAAAAACTCCTGTCCCTCAAAATAATCACCTTTTCCTTTAAGACGTTTCGAGCCTTTATAGGATAGTATGGGCCAGGACAGCTTCAAAACAAATGTCCTGGATTCAATCTGCTGCTGTTTGTTTTGTATAATAGTTTCAGGATTTTCTGCTTTATCTTTTTTTTGTTCCAGTAATTTCTCAGCCTCATCATTGATCACAGTTAATTGTTTTAAAACGACTTTTCCAAAAGAAAATTGAATAATTTTTTTTTCATCCTCAATTTGTAAAATTTGCAAGTTGGGAACAGGAACATTTGGGAATTGATTACTTTGTCTGAATGTCACAATTTTTACTGGTGACAAAATTTCATCTTCAGGTCCAAAGTGACTTGCCTGAAATTGATGTATTTTTAAATCCCTTTGAGGAAGTTCTAAATAATAGTACAAATTACCACCTTGACGTATAAATGAATCACTTGAAAATAAAATACGCAAAGCCGGCATTTTTTCTATTTCACAATCCCGGCAGCCAATTTTAAGTTTTTGCTCCTGAATCAGAAAATAATCTTGCTGATCAAGTTCATCATCCAACTTCATTAAGGCATTTTTTCTTTCAGTTTCATTTATTGTCAGAGACAGGCGAATTCGCTGATCTCTTTGCTGTACTTTAAAGTTAGTAAATGATGATTTTGGAATTACTTCCGGAAGATTGTGAGGAGGAGTCCGTAAACCACATGAAACCAGCCATCCGCAGCAAAACAAAAAGGAAACGAAATGAAATTTCCCTAAATTAAAAGTAAAGAAATAATTCATGGTTCAATAGCCATGTTCTAAATCAACTGTGTTAAGCAGTTGACGACCGGAAACAGCCCGTCTATAATTTTCAAGTATTTGCGGTGCAACTGACTCAGCGGGCGTGGTGCTTGAGTTGTGAGGTGTGATTAAAATATTCTTATGCTTACGGAAAGGATGCTCTTTAGGAAGAGGTTCTATCCGGAACACATCAAGACAAGCTCCCGAAAGCTGTCCTCCATCCAGTAATGCAATCAGGTCTTCATCTACGAGTGTTTGCCCCCGTCCCACATTGATCAAGTATGCCCCGCGTTTGAGTTGTGACAAGGTTTCTATATTTAATAAATCCCGAGTTTCTGTTGTGTGAGGGAGCAAATTAATCAGATAATCCGTTTGTTTTAACATTGCAGAAAAACCTTTTTTCCCAGAAAAAGACTCAACTTCTTTAACCTGTTTGTTTCTTCTACTCCACCCTGATACTTTAAAGTCCATGAGTAAAAATACTTTTGCTGCAGCCAGTCCCAGGTATCCCAAACCAAGAATGCCAATTTGATTACCCGGATGTGAATGACATACTGCGGTGCCCCATGCACTGAATTCTGGGTTTTTCGTATATTCCAGTAACTGACGCCGCTGAAGAAGTACTACTGTCAGTAAATACTCGCTCATACACTTAGCCATCGTTGTATCCTTCAAACGTACAAGAGGGACTCCTGCAGGCAGTTGCTTGTCTGCCAGCAGTGCATCAGCACCATGTCCATACGATGAGATAGCTTTCAAGTTTGGGTAATTTTTCAACAGACCTTCCGGATTTTTCCAGACTACTGCAAACTCAACCTCATCCTGATTATGTACATTCTCAGAACCAATTTCTATTTTCAATCCGGAATCAAGTGACTGCAGTGCAGAACACAAAGATTGAGGATGCATTGAGTCCGGTATACAAATTAGCAAAGACATTCAACACTAAGTTTAAATTAATAATTCAAAATATTTTCAGAGATACTTACTTTAAAACAAATACAGGCTTTATTTCACTCATAACTTCAGTCAGCTTATTCTTCTCATTGTTGAGTTTTATCATGTTGGAAACCCAACTTAAGACCGTTTTTGCTGTCTCAGACGGAAAACCTAGTTTTCCGCAAATGGAAGTGAGCATTTTTACTTCGGATGTTTTTATCTTTCCATCCGCGGCAATTACCATTCCCAGAAAGAAGAAAAAATGTCCTGCATAATCTCGATCACTAAGTAATTCGCCTAATTCCACAGTTTCACGGTTTTGGATTGACTCGATCAGTTCGCTTCGAACCTTTTCGCTCTCGACCATCATTATCGCATCTTTGAAAAAACCTTTTTCCTCTGGGGCTAGCTGCTTGTCCACAATCAAAATATTTACAATTGCCCGAGCCAGCCAATTTTTCCCTTCATCACTGATATTTGTTAAATATTCTGGAATTAACCGAAATTCTGCGATTGATTTAATTCTTCCCTCCATAGTCACATCTCCATGAAACAGATTAGTTTATCAAGAGTGTTATTCATCTTGAATCAACGTAATTTACACCTTCCAAAAAACATTAACGCCCCAAAAACTAGACTTAAATGCTGTTACTCAGCATCGCAAAGGCCAAGCATCTTGTCAAGAATGTCTTGACCATGTTAGCAAAAAGGAGCCTTTTAAATTGAATAAATTAAACAATGATTAATTTTAGTAAAACTCTCAGCAGTATTTACCATGGGCTCATCCCCTGATCAAATTAAAGAAGAACTCCTGCATATCGAAATTGCAATCGAGTTGGATCAGGGAAAAAGCGCTAACGAAGTGGCCGAAATATTTGGAATCAAATTAATGGTTGTAAAAGCCATAGCAAAAATAATTGGGGCTGATCAACTGCAAACAAAAACCGTTAAGAGCAGACGTTTTTCTGAAGGCGAACGGGAAATTCTGGTTGGAAGAATTGAAGCAGGTGAAACTGTAGAAGATATAGGAGGGGAAGCTGGAGTTACTGAAAACACATTGCGCCGTTGGTGTAAACTGCGTGGAATAACACCTCCCAGGATACTTAAACAAATCAGTCTTGTTGAACAACAGGAAATTAGGGAATTGCTGGAAGAACAGGTTTGGCAGGATATTGCTCAAGCTTATAACGTTAGCCGTGATGCAATTGAAGAACTGAAAGAACCTGTTCATCGACAACTCGATACAGAAACTCTAAGTTATTTGTTTGAACTACTTCGAGAACAACCTGCTGCTGCTGCTAAAAAACTTTGTGGGATTGCGAAAGAAGCTGGTTTGGATATCCCTGAAAATGCTGTGAGTTCTTACAGGAAACGGCTTAAATCATTAAACATTATTTAGGAACCAAGCTGGTTTTGCTGGTCGTCCATGCTTCTAAGGAGAGCTGCAATTTCGTTAAGTTCACGAATTTGAGGCAATTCTGTTTTACCTTTTACTGAAGACAACTGATTAAATAAATGTGTGGAATTTTCACTGCCATCTTTTCCATCATCATTTCCGAAATTTAGAGTATCAGCTTTCCCTTTTGCATCAGAAGTACGGACTATTTTGATAACCGCTTCACTACGTAAACCTTTCAGCATAGTAATAACCTCAGAAACACCTATACGCTTCTGCTGATCCACTTGAAGGCGAACTCCGTTTTCAGTACTCATTTCTCAGTTTTGTAATTGTTGTGACTGTAACACGTCTCTTGCCTAATATCACTCGCAAAGTTCATACCACAATTCTTGCTTTATTTTTCTATTCCTCCTTCTCGACAAAAGTTAAGCTAATCCGGTTTGGTAAAATTCGTACTTCTAATTCATTTTTTGATTTCCGAGAATTTCTATTTTTCTTCTTAGTTCAAAAGACATAAATCAAGGCAGGCAACTTTGCGGACATGCATATTGATCTTTAAATTTAGCAATTGACGAAATCATTTCACCGGAAATTTCACCAGATTCATGGTCTTTTCCGGACATTCTCAGAATCAGCTTACGCTGTTTTGAAGGCAGCAAATAACTGTTCACAACATTTTGAATGTCTTCCAGCGTGAGTTTTTCCAAGGCTTTAATGCCCCTGCTGTTTCTATCAAATTCAGCATCTAGATCAAAGGCAATCGTAAAAAGTCGACCAGCTTCACCTGTTACAGATGTGCTCTTTTGTAATTTACTGTGGAGAACAGATTTTTTAATTTTGTTTAGTTCTTGATCGGTGAGATTTTTTAATGAACTATAGAACTTTTCAAGGAAATCCTCCATCCTTTGCTCCAACGTTTCAGTATTGTATTCTCCTGACTGTATAATAAAGATCAACCCCAATGTTTTTTTAAGAACAGTCATTCCAGAATTGACTATGTAACCCAACTGCTGACTGGTACGTAATTCATTATAAAACTGCGGCTGCATTAAATTGTCAATCACCATCAATGCCGCCTGTAGTTTTGGACTACGCTGTCCAACCTGAACATCTGTCACCAAAGCTGAATTCCCAACCTGCATTTTACGAGTGAAGGTATGGGATTTGCCTTGAGGCAATTGACGGACACTTCCCAGAAATCGATTAACTTCCGGTAAAATTTTTCCGCCCAGTTTTTCACGAAGAACTTTAGCAGCTTCACGTACAGTTTCTGCACGTAGATTACCATAAGCGAAGCCTTCTATAAAAAGGCTGTCATATATTTTTTTTGCAAATTTATTTACATCCTGCAGACGTATTTTTTTTATTTCTTTTTCATAATCCATAATCGAAAACTTTTTGCCTTCCAGCAGTATACTTCTAAAATAAAAAGCCTGTTGATAAGGCTGCTGAAAATGGAAATTCTGATAGCGGCGCAGACGAGACTCCTTGAGAGTGTTAAACGTTTTTTTATCTATTGTGATTGTTTTCAAACGGCCCGCAACTTTTTTTACCAATTCCTGAATCCTGTCTGAATAACCACTGAAAGTGAGATTTATTCCTTTTTTGTCTACATTGATTCCATATTCTAAACCTGCCAGACTTACAGGATAACCAAATTCATTAAGCCCTTCACGTACTGCATCCGTATAAAGTTGGGACAAAACTGCATTTCGCGGTGATGAATAAACATGCGCTGAATGAATCTGGAACATCAAATGTGCTTTTGGAGTTTCGAAACGAAAATCCTGCTGAAACCAAATTTTTCCAAACTCATCATCCTGTATTGTTTCCGGGTTTCCCAATGCGTGTTTACCCAAAAGTTCACGAAAAGTCGCTAAATCTGTTTCCGACTTAAATTCTGCTGAAGTCAATAATTCATCCAACGACTTCCACAGCTTTCCCTTCAAGGGTGTTAAACGTTTCAGAACTTCGGAACTAAGTCCATCCTGCTGCAGTCCCACAAGTGATTGGTGAGTAAGCTTTACGGTGCCCTCAAAAGGTAATACTTCAAGGTTTTCCGGCAAGAACGGATTTGGTTCAGGAAGCTTCAATGCAGAAAGTTTTTTTGAGTTACGCCAATTTTTAACCCATTTTGGATTACTGTATGTCAGTGAGTACTCAACACCATAATACTCTTCTTTTTCAGTTGTCTTGACATCCCTCGCAGCCAAAATGGCCAGCATATTTTCTGGAGTCAAGCTGTAAAGCAAACTGTCAAAAATGCGTGGTTTGAATTCAGTAATAATGTAAGGATCAACTTCCAACTTACGCATAGGGTAATACATCATCAGCGTGGAAAATTCATTGACAAGGGAGGTCCCCTCAGGCTTTTCGGCAAACTTGTAATCTATCTCGGACATAAGTTTCACCTCTTCATAAATGTAACGTGGCAAACCCGTTTCCCGCACCAGGCGCAAATACTGAAAAACACGCCGGATGACTTTTGTGTAGTTCCGGAGACCTTTTGGTGTAAGCTGAATTTTAACATCAAAACTCGAAAATGATTTATTGGAATCTCCTCCTCCGGCAGACAATCCGGCCGCCAGGTTTTCTCGTTTTAACTGGGAAAGCAAACTACCTTTGCCTTCATGTCCCAACAGAAAACCCAGTATACCGAGGGGCCGACTTTTGTAGTAATGAAGTGTACGTGACAATGGAAACATCAATGTCAGCGAGCGTGAATCTTTGATGGTTTTAATACGCATCAAGCGAAAACGGGGGTCGCGATTCATATATTTTGCAGAAACCCGAATTTCCTGCAAGTTATGGTTTTTCACCGAGACAAAACGTGGAACGACCCATGACTGTAAAGTGTCTAAATCCTGGGGGCCTGCCACGGCCAGCATCATTTGATTACTTGAATAATGCTTTTGGTAAAAATACAGCAACTCTTTTCTGCTTACCCCAGCCAGTGTTTTCAGTGTTCCGGTAGCAAAATGCCTGGCAGGGTGACCTTTTTCAAAGGCTTTACGTTTTACCTGAAATATTCTGCGAAAGTCATTTGGGATGTTTTTGGAGTGTTCAGAATCTATCGCTTTCATTTCACGTTCCACTAATCCGGGATTAAACAGTGGGGCCAGAAAAAATTGTGAGAAACGATCCAGGCCTTCTTCAAAATAATCCGGATCCACCTCAAAGTGATAGTTTGTACGGTCATTCGCAGTATAGGCATTACTGAAACCATCATGTGTTGAAACAAATTCCTGATAACTTCCCTCATCAGGATATTTCTCAGTTCCTAAAAAAAGCATGTGTTCCAGAAAATGTGCCAGTCCAGAACGTCCACTTGGATCGCTCATCGAACCTACTGCTACAGTTAAAGAAGCCGCACCTCGCTGCAGGGTAGGATCAGATATCAACATTACTTTCATTTGATTGGGAAGCAGAAAGCGCCGGTATTGACGTTGAGGATAACGAGGGTCAGTATTGTTCAGTCCTCCACCCCAAACTGAAATAGAGGCTCCAGCTAAAAAACAAATTGCCAAAAATAGAGTCAGAATTTTGCGCATTATCACTTTAACTTATTGGTTACATTTGAAGGTTTTCAACCTTAATACATTTCATTTTGAGAATATTTACAAAAAAACGCAACTTGAAAAAAGGCGTTTTTGTATTGACTATCAAGGCACCCCTATTACGATAGTTTGTAATCATTATTTTTTGTTAAATCAACTGAAGGTGTAACAAAAATTATAAGTGCCTGAATTTGGCGTTGACGTGATATTTTGCAAAATCGAAATTGAAGGTCACAAAACCGCTTACAAGAGGGCTTTCATAAACCTTGTCTTCAGGTGCTGACATTGTTTATTGTGAAATATGAGATCCTTTGCGGGAATTTTAAAAAAAGGAGGAAAGGTATATGAATACTATCTCTCTTAAATTTGGCTTTGATTTATACTTAACATCAACCAACTACTAATAGTAATCCATGGAAAATAAAGAATATTTTGTGCGAGTTTCTGAATTGTTCATGAGGGTCGAAGAGAAGCTTGACGAATTTGAGGACGAAATTGACTATGACCCAACACCGGATAAGCTAATGGTCACATTTGAAAATAACAGTGAAAAAATTGTGATCAATACCCAGCGTGCAATCAAGGAAATCTGGCTAGCCGGGAATTCAAGAGGCTGGCATTTTCAGTTTCTGCAAGAAAAAGATATCTGGTTTGCCAATGCAGAACAAGAAGAATTCTACCAATGTTTAGCTAAATTATTATCAGAAAACCTGAGGACATCAGTTTCTTTTGAATAGTACGAAAAAGTGAAAGTTTTTTCTATAAACATTTAATCCTTTTTTCGGTAATTCCCGGACTTTCCCCCTGTTTTTTCTACTAAATAAACAGACTCTATCTCCATACTTTTGGTAACTGATTTACACATATCGTATAAGGTCAAAGCTGAAATGGAAGCCCCTGTCAGGGCTTCCATTTCCACTCCGGTACGTCCTGTAGTTTTGGCAGTAGCCTGAATAAAAGCATACTCACCCTTTAGTTCAATGTCCACATTTACTCCAGAAAGCGGCAAATGGTGACACATTGGAATAAGTTCTGAGGTCCGCTTTGCTCCCTGTATTCCTCCAATGATAGCTGTTTGCAGAACCGGACCTTTTTTTGTACTTCGGGTATCTTTAAGAAGTGCCGCGAGTTCTGCTCCTAAATGCACGCGTGCAACTGCAACGGCTTTACGTTCAGTCACAGATTTTTCGGAAATATCAACCATCCTTGGTTGATCATTTACGGATAGGTGTGTAAATTCATTCTTGGAATCAGGCATGGTTTTCACTGGAACAGGAGAGTTTTATTTTTACTGATTTTTAAAAGGTATCCAGCGGGAATCCATCAAAATTTGGGCTGGTTGAAAATCTGACTTGTAATTCATTTTGTGAGAACTTTCTACCCAATATCCCAAATATAACCAGCGAATACCAAGAAAGCGAGCATATTGAATTTCATACAAGAGAGAAAATATTCCCAACCTTCTTGATTCATATTCCGGATCAAAAACAAAATAAACTGAACTTATTAATTCCGGCAAACAATCCAGCCATCCCACACCGATGAGCTCAGTTCCTAAATAATAACGCAGGATTTCGGTTGGTACAGGTGTTTCAATCAAAAAATCAAAGTACTCACTTTCCTCAACTGGATACTTGGTATCGTGCCAATCTATCTGATAACGCTGGTAAAGATTAAAATCTTCCTGGTTGAATCCAACTGGATGATGCTCAACACGAACATCCTTGTTTTTTCGCCACGTGCGGCGTTGCCCTTTTCCTTGAGAAAATTTCTGTACATCGATCCGAATTGGTATGCAGGATTTGCAACCGGAACAAACGGGATGATAAATGGAAAGACCGCTTCGGCGAAACCCCTGATTCAACAGCGAAGTGTAACCGTCTGCAGAAATCTCACTGGTCTGGAAAGAGATATTGTGCCAAGTATAATTATCTCGATAAGGACAAGGACCGTTGTCTGTCTGATAAAGCTTTAATTGGCTTCCACTCATTTTCAATCTTCAGTAATGAGGAAAAAGGCGCAAAGGATTCAAATCAGGACAATCCTGTGGCAATCACTGTCATAGAAACTTCATCTTTTGCTTCATCAGAGAAAGATGCCCCCCAGATTAACTCAACGTCTTCATCAGCCATATCCTCAATGAGTGACATTGCTTCCTGAATTTCAAAAGCACTGGTATCTTTTGGGCCACTCACATGAACCAAAATCCCTTTTGCTCCACGGATGTCTGTATCTTCCATTAGAGAACCATGTAATGCGTCCTCTACAGCATTCAATGCTCTGTCCTTACCTTTTGCCACTCCTCGACCAATGACTGCCTTACCCATCCCTTTCATTATGGTTTCCACATCAGCAAAATCGACATTAATGTCACCGACTCCGCTGAGCAAAAGAGTAATCCCTCTGATAGCATTGATCAATACCATATCAACCATGTGAAAAGCTTCCAGAAAACTCGTACTTTGAGTACTGGCATCAAGAAGTTTGTCGTTTGGTATGACCAGTAAAGTATCAGTGTATTCACGCAGACGCTCAACTCCGGCAAGCCCTGATTCCAAGCGTTTTGTACCTTCAAAGGAAAAAGGAATTGTAACAATACCAACTGTAAGAATTTGTTTATCTCTTGTCAGTCGAGCTATTGTCGGAGCAGCGCCTGTTCCAGTTCCACCGCCCATTCCGGCAGCAATGAAAACCATATTAGCACCTTCAACAGCTTCACTTAATTCTGCAAAACTCTCTTCCGCAGCACCTTCACCAACTTCAGGACGTGCTCCTGCCCCCATCCCACGTGTGAGTTTTTTTCCTAGCTCTATCTTTTTATGTGATTTGTTACGCTTTAAGGCTTTTACATCAGTGTTGCAAATAATGGTCTCAACCTGATCAAGATTTTCTTCCGCCATTTGCGTTACCACATTCCCTCCAGCACCGCCGACACCAATTATTTTTATGTTTGGGATGAATGCTTCCTGAACAGGAGAAAATTGCGTAGTTTGTTTTTCTGTCATGGATTTCAACTCAAAAAGAAATTGGGGATTAAAGTTAAATTAGTTGCCAATGAAGAAAGAAAAATTCAGGTTTGAGTTTCTAAATTAACACATTAAATGCAAAAATTGTTGACTAAACCTTGCATTGATTAAATAATGATGATATAGCTGTATTATTGAATTTGCAAACCAAAGAATTGGAGATGGTTAAAAAACCGCTTTAATTCGCTTCATTAAAAAAAACTATTATGCTTTCTGAACAAGTATTTTATCTCTTTCTATTTCCCTGGATCATTTTTATAGCAACTATTCCAGGTTCTGTAATGACATTCCTCTTTGCAGGCCTTGCGGCACAATTGCTGAACTATCTCCCAGAAAAAAATGGAGATTAAATTAATGCAATTTTAATAAGTACAAATTGGATAAAATTCAATACTAATCACACCGAAAAAAAACGATAACAACAAGTCTCTTTGTCCTTTGTTTTTCTGTTGATGGTTAAACACTCTGAAGTGTCATCCAAGTCAAGGCCAATTTCTCTTATGAATTAAAGTGAATTTTTACCAGTTATTTTACGATTTTTACCAAACAATCTTTGGAGTCTGGAGATGAATTGAACCAGTATAGTGCAATGATTACCGATTTTATACATAACTGTAGAGAAGCGGAAAAAGGGTTCATCAGCAGTCAGGAGTGGTGGATATTGAGTGGTTTTGTAAAGGTCCAGATTTTCCTTACGAGCTTAAATGACAATGCCGAATTGATAGTTGCATCAAATCTGTTTAAGTATCATGTGCAAAACGCAGATATTAACGAATATTTACTGAAACTTAATGGTACTTTAAAACTAAAAGGGGTGTGTTTTGGTATACGAAACAAACACCTGATATTAAGCTATATCCGTCCTGTTCAAGGGTTGAACCCAGAAGAACTTGAGCGGATTATTGCCAAAATTCCAGTCATTGCTGATGAATACGATGATTTACTGATTGAAAAATTTAACCTGCAGCAAACTGTTTCTGCCTTTCAAATTTAAGTTTGAACATGTGCACTTTTTATGTTTACCGTTGTTACCCCTCTTCAACTGGACAATTCAAAAGACTGAATTTTAACAAAACTCTTGTCACACACTTAGTTACGTTGAAGATCTTCCAGAGGCTTTGACCGGGAGGCACAGGTACTGGAGCTGTAAGGTCTTTTCAGGCTCGAACAAAAGAATTAGCACGCATTTCATGACCGATACTTGTTGACTCTCCGTGGCCGGTAATAACAGAAGTTTCTTCATCAAGCGTAAAAAGTTTTTCCTGAATAGATTTTTCTATTTTCTTAAAATCACCTCCCCACAAATCTGTTCTTCCGATAGATCCCTGGAACAGAGTATCTCCGGCAATCAGTAATTTTTGGCTTTCAAACAAAAAACACATTGAACCAGGAGTATGTCCTGGAGTGTGCAGTGCTTTGCCCTGTATATCATTCAGGTTAATCTCTTCTTCGTTTTCCAACCATTGATCTGGAGGCGGAGAAGGCTCAAAAGGAATACCAAACATTCGACATTGATCCTCCAACATATCCCAGAGAAATAAATCTTCACGGTGTAAAGCCAATTTTGCTCCGGTTGCCTCTTTCATTTTTCCGGAAGCAAGAAAATGATCCAGGTGCGCATGGGTGTGAATAATCCTTTCAACTTGAAGATTCAGTTCAACAAGACGCTCAAGCAGTATTTCAGCATCTCCTCCGGGATCAACCACAATTGCTTTCCGACTTACCAGATCACCTAAAATGGTGCAATTACACTGCAGTGGGCCAACTGGAGTAGTTTCTACAATAATATTAGAATCATTCATGCAGAAGATTCTTTTTTTGTAAACTTCCTTTTTCCGCCTTTTCTTCCTTTTGAAGGAGGTGTTTCCGTAATTATTTTCAGACAAGCAGCTTCATCCAATATTTTTGGTTCAACACCTTTAGGTATTTTGTAATTACTCTTTCCTGATTTTATATAAGGCCCGAAGCGACCATCAATAACACGAATTTCACCAAAATCATGAATTGTACTTTTTGCCTTTTTCTCCAAGCCCTCCCTGATAATTTCCAGTGCAGTCTCTATGTTTGTTTTTAACGGATCTTCTCCTTTAGGCAAAGAGAAAAATTCTTTCCCCAATCTTACATAAGGACCATAACGACCATTGTTGACGATAATTTCCTCACCGCTTTCGTGAGTTCCCAAAGTAAGAGGTAAAGCAAAACATTCCATAGCCTCTTCAAATGTCACCTCATTGAGATTGAGACTACTTGGCAAAGAAGCAAAACGCGGTTTTTCCTCATCCTCACGAGTACCTATTTGGACCATTGGACCAAATTTACCAATGCTCACACTAACAGGTTTGCCAGTTTCAGTATCAGTTCCGAGTTCTCGTCGTTTAAGTACTTCAGCACGTGTAACAGATTCATCTTTTTCACCAACCCTTTGGTGAAAGGGTTGGTAGAAATTAGCTATCATTTCAACCCAGTTTTCTTCTCCATTTGCAATCCGGTCAAAGTTACGCTCAATTTTTGCGGTAAATCCCAAATTCACAATTTCAGAAAAATGATTAGTGAGAAAATCTGAAACAACTTCTCCAATTGACGTTGGCTTAAGCCGTTTTTCTGGAGTTACTTCAACATAGCCACGATCTTGGATAGTAGATATAGTTGGCGCATAAGTCGAGGGACGTCCAATGCCTTCAAATTCCATTTTTTTCACCAAAGATGCTTCGGTGTAACGTGGCGGAGGTTTAGTAAACAATTGTTCCAAATTCAATTTTTTTAGTGGAAGAATTTGATCTCTTTCTACTTTTGGCAAAATTACGTCTTTTTCACTTACAGCCTCATCCACATCATTTTTACCTTCGGTGTAGGCCTGCAAAAATCCTGGAAAAACAACTCTTTGCCCTTGTGCCTCAAATAAACACTCTCTTTTTACCCCAGCCTCAATTTTCAGAGTGGTACGTGCTATTTCTGCCGCAGACATTTGAGATGCAAGAGCACGCTTCCAGACCAGGCTATATAGTCGAAACTGCTCGGAACTCAAACTCTCTTTGACTGCACTTGGTTTCAGTGAAAAGTCCACTGGCCTAATTGCTTCGTGAGCTTCCTGGGCGTTTGTAGAGCGGTTCTTAAAAAACCGAGGTTTCTTCAAACCAAATTTTGAACCATATTCTGAGCCAATAACCTCTTGTGCCTGCATAAGCGCCTGATTTGCTAGCACTACTGAATCGGTACGCATATAGGTAATTAAGCCCCCGCTGTAATCAGGAATATTAAAATTACCTTCATAAAGCTGCTGTGCGACTATCATTGTTCTTTTAACAGAAAATCCCAGTTTGACTGATGCTTCCTGCTGAATTGTTGAAGTTGTAAATGGTGCACCAGGATTGCGTTTTGCCATACGCTCATCAATAACACTTACAGAAAAATTACCCTGCTTCAAACTGTCCTCAATCGATTTTGCCTCAGTTTCATTAACAACTTTTGCAGGTTTGCCATTGAGTTTCTTCAATTCTGCAGTAAATTCTGCAAATTCTGCACGAATTTTCCAATATTCTTCTGGTTCAAATTTTCTGATTTCTTTTTCACGCTCAACCACAATATGGACAGACACACTCTGCACTCTTCCAGCTGAAAGCCCGGGTTTGATTTTTTTCCATAATAATGGAGACAGTTCATAACCAACTGCTCGGTCCAAAATTCTGCGTGCCTGCTGTGCGTCAACCAATTGCTGATCTAACTCCCTAGGTTTTTTCAGCGCATTTAGAATCGCAGACTTTGTGATTTCATGAAATACAATCCGTTTCACCGGACGTTTTTCCAAACCAAGTGCTTCTAGAAGGTGCCATGAAATTGCTTCTCCTTCACGGTCTTCATCTGTTGCAAGATAGACTTCCGTTTTACTATTGATTTGTTTTTTCAGTTCAGCAACTGTTTTTTTCTTATCCTTTGGAATTTCATACTGAGGTGCAAAGTCATTTTCAGGATCAAAGCCAAGCACACTAGAGGGAAGATCTCTCACATGCCCCATTGAGGCGGTGACGAAGTACTCTTCTCCCAAAAACTTACTGATAGTCCGGGCTTTTGCCGGTGATTCAACAATTATTAAATTTTTTGCCATAATTATTTTACCATTCAGCAAATGCTGAAATGTATTCTATAAATATTGTTTTCATAAAATGAGGAGAATTAAAAAAAGTAAAATCAAAAACAGAGGTGATAGACATTTTTGTAATTTTATTTTCTATGACCTTTTCAACTGTCTACCAAGATTGACGCACTAGAAAAGATAGAAACACTAATTTTGTTATTTCAGTGAAAACTTGTATTAGAAATTGATAAATAATTCAAGATTGCTGAAATACTTATTTTTATAAATCTGACCGAGAATGTATTACTTTGTCAATCAGCCCGTATTCAAGCGCTTCTTCCGCAGTAAACCAATTATCCCGATCAAGCGCTTTTTTTATTTCTTTTTGGCTTTTCCCCGTTTGTTCGGCATATAGTTTAACTAAATGATCTCGAGTTTTCAAAATTTCACGTGCCTGAATTTCACACTCAGAAGCTCTCCCCTGGTAACCCATTAACAGGGGTTGGTGAATCATTATTTTAGCTTTGGGCATGGAAAAGCGTCGCCCCTTGTCTGCAGCCAAACTCAAGATTGAGCCCATGCTTGCGGCAAATCCTGTTACAATTGTTGTTACCGGACATGCAATAAAATTGAGCATATCAAAAATGGCAAAACCGGAAAATATTTCTCCTCCTGGAGAATTTATGAAAACAGTAATTGGCTCTTCCATGCCTTCCTGTTCGAGTAAAACCAATTGACTCAAAACTTTTGCGGTCAATTTCGCATCAACTTGCTGGGAGATCACAACTGTTCTGGACTTGAGCAACTTGCTCGCCATGCCTTCCAATTCCTCATTTTCTTCGTTACTTTCTTTGCTCATTTATTGTTCCTGTGAAGTCATACTTGATTTTTTATCTACTAATTATCTCTTCTACCAAATTATGTGAGGGGAAAAGCGTGTGCAAGTTTTTTGTTGAATTTTCTATTAGAAAAGCAAATATAAGCTGCCCTTATGAAAAACTTGAATTAAAAGATAATAACTTTAATATCACCAAAAACTGATACTAAGTATTGTTTTTAAAATATTTATTT
>Ga0233427_10001587_pt1 | contig 23821 bp, 19 predicted proteins | sample SI_118_April2016_5_FD_179885 | JGI IMG/M metagenome (GOLD analysis project Ga0233427, IMG submission 179885) | Seawater microbial communities from Saanich Inlet, British Columbia, Canada - SI_118_April2016_100_MG | ecosystem: Environmental > Aquatic > Marine > Inlet | place: Canada: British...
AATCATATTCTATTCCAAACGAAATTAATACTTCAGAAAATTCTATATCCTTTGCTGATATAACGTATCCACCATCATTCTCACGTCCAACTCTTACTAAATCTTTAGCAGACTTATATTTAAAATAATTTGGTAAAGTTGCATTTGCCATTTTTAAGTTTTTTATTTTAATTACTGCACTATTGCTTCCAATAAGGTACATATAATTTAAATTATATATAGAATTCATACTACTAAGTTCATTTTAATACATACATGAAAAATTTATGAAAGATTAAAAAATCAAACTTTATTTAACCATTAAGGTATTTAAAAAAACCTGGATTGAGCTACTTCTTTTTTTCAATTAATTTTCTAACAACAGCAGGATATAAAAGCTTGGGCATAATCACTAATAATTCCTAAAAGAAGGAGACAATCATATAGCAATAATATTAGTGGCAATTATAAATCGAATAAATATGTGCGATAATTCTGTATCATTAGAAATAATAAGATTTCCTTCTCCTTTAGTTCAAATGTTTATAAGTTAGAGTACTAAAGTAAATGGTCAAAACAAAAATTCCGCACTTCTTATTTACAACTAACTTTATAATTTGACCTTGCTGTCATCAAAACTAGAATTAATATGATTGCGATTTATATTCAGTTTAATAACAAATGAAGATTATTTATGATAGCTTTATATTTAGTGAACAAACGTATGGGGGAATTTCTAGATACTTCTATGAATTGATTAAGTCACTTAATAAAGAAAAAGACATTAAAACTTTAACCCCATTGGTATTTTCAAATAATTACTATATAAGAGATAAGAAATATTTTAAGCATTTAACTTTATTCCCAAATAAAAGAATCAGAGGAAAGCAAAGATTTATATTTTTAATCAATAGAATTGCATTTCTAATTGCTTTACAAAAAAAAGATTTTGATATAGTCCATCCAACATACTACGATACATATTTTTTAAAGTACATTGGTAATAAAAAATTAGTTATTACAGTTTATGATATGATTCATGAAAAATTTTTTCAAGATAAAATTACTGAAAAGAAAAGATTATTATGTGAACGAGCTGATCTAATTATTACTATTTCTGAAAATACGAAACAAGACTTAATAGAAATATTTAATATAATGGAGTCAAAAATAAAAGTAGTGTATTTGGCAACTTCCCTAGAAATATCTCATAAAAAAAAAATAAATATAGCTCTACCTAAAAAATATATACTTTTTGTTGGGCAAAGAGGCTCATATAAAAATTTTGATAGATTCATAGCTGTAATTTCTAAATTAATACAAAATAATGAAAATTTTCATGTAATTTGTGTTGGTGGACATAATTTTAATGATAAAGAAATTTCAATGCTTAGATATTTTAATGTTGAAGATAAAGTAATTCAACTTAATTTGAATGATGATATGCTTTCATTTTTATATAAAAATGCACTATTATTTGTTTTACCATCTCTTTATGAGGGTTTTGGTATACCTATTCTTGAGTCATTTGCTTGTGGATGCCCTGTAGCTTGCAGCAATACTAGTTCACTTCCAGAAATAGCAATGGATGGTGCAGCTTATTTTGATCCATTGGATGAAGAGTCAATTTATGATTGTATTAATAATGTAATATTAAATGATAACTATAAAGAACAATTAGTAAAAAATGCTTACAGAAGATTAGAAAGCTTTTCTTGGGAAATAACAGCAAAGAAAACAAAGGCAATTTATGATGAGGTCATGAGATGAAGGTTGCTGTTATTACTGGCGTTAATAGTCAAGATGGTATATATCTATCAAAGTTTTTAATTGATAAAGGATATAGAGTAATTGGCACAATAAGAAGCTATAGATTATTAGATTTCACTAATTTTAATTACATAGGTGTTAAGCCTAATGATATTTTAATTGAAGAATTAGATCTAATGGATATGGCCAATATAATTAGATTTTTACAAAAACATCAACCTGATGAAGTATACAATCTTGCAGCACAAAGCTCAGTAAGCCAATCATTTGAACAATCTATAGGAACTTTTTCTTTCAACACTAATTCGGTTAATAATTTATTGGAATCAATTAAACTTACTATTCCTGAAACAAGGTTATATCAGGCTTCAAGCAGTGAAATGTATGGGAGATCAGAATCCTTACCCATTAAAATATCAACCCCAATGAACCCAATAAGTCCTTATGCAATATCTAAAATGGCATCATACTTTATGGTGAAAACCTATAGAGAATCCTACAATATTTTTGCATCAAATGGAGTTCTTTTTAATCATGAATCACCATTTAGAGCTAATAATTTCTTTACAAAAAAAATTATAAATGGTGCCTTTGCAATAAAAGATGGAAAACAAGATTTCTTAGAAGTTGGAAATCTTCAAATTAGGAGGGATTTTGGTTATGCAAAGAAGTACATTGAAGCTATGTGGAAATTATTGCAGCAAGAAAAACCAATGGATATAATAATTTGCTCTGGAAAGTCTGTTTTGCTTAGAGATGTTGTTGAGTATGTTTTTGAAAGACTAAATATTGATAAAAATCTTATTATTGAGAAAAAAGAATTTTTTAGGCCTAATGAAATTCCTGACATTTATGGTGATAATTCTATTGCAAAAAAAAATTTAGATTGGAAATACGACCTATCTTTTTTTCAAGTTTTGGATATACTAATTGATTATGAAATTAATAAAAGATCATAGAGTATTAACCTAGCATTGCAATCTATTTATCTTTTATGTATGTATTCTAAAGGAAGGTTGATTATCTGAGACCAGTTATTATCAATCCATTCAATCATCTCCTTTATACCTGTATGAAGTGAAATATTTGGCTTCCAATTTAATTCTGACCTTAATTTAGAAGAGTTAATACTATAATTGGAATCTTGGCCAAAATTTTGGTCTACTAAATCAACAGAAGATTTAAAATCATAGTTCATCATTTCACAAATAGTTTTAACTACAGAATAAATAGAGACATGATCTTCTTCAGGAGATGTGTAAGAGTGTTTAGGTGATATATGATAAACATCTCCATTAACGCCTCTTTCAGCTATTTTTAGAGTTGCATTTGCAACATCTCTTACATGAAGAAATGAACGTTGAGTTTTACCATTACCATGTAATTGAATCTTTTTTTTCATTCTTAGATAAATAATAGTTCTAGGTATTATTCTATATAGCTGTTGATGGACTCCATAAACATTAGAAGATCTAGTAAGCACAACAGGAAAATTATATCTTTTATGCAAGGTTAGGAGATGCATATCTCCAGCTAACTTGGAGGCAGCATAAGGAGTACTTGGATTATAACACTGGGTTTCTTTAATATTATTTGAAGTATTACCGTAAGATTCAGGAGTGGAGACGTGAACATATTTTTTTAAATAATCACGCTTTCTTAACTCATCAGTAAGCCTAACAACTGCAAGAGTATTGGTTTCATACCATTGTACAGGGAAGTCCCAACTAGTTCTCACTTCACCCTGAGCGGCAAAATTAGCAATAATCTCAGGCTTATTATCATCACAGATTTTTAAAATATTATTTAAATCTTTATTTAAATCAAGCTTAAAAAAAGAGAAATTTAAATTTTCATTGCCCTTATATAAGTAAGGGAGCATTACACTTGGATATTCATCCGATCTACTAATTCCAATTACTTTGTAACCATTTTTTAAACAATGATGAACTAAATGGGATCCAGTAAAAGAATTAGATCCAAAAATTAAAATACTTTTCATATGTAGTTTCTTGATTTATTATAATTTTGAATGGTTTTGAATTTGAATTGATTAAGTTTTGGTTAATATTTTTATAACAGTAATTATTTTTTAATAAATACCTTTAGTTAAGTAGCTCTTATCATAGTTAAATTAATTTTTCAGCAATTATACATTTAGAAAATGTAGAAATCTTAACGAATGAGTCTAAAATAATTGAAGCTTTTAATTTTCATTTAAAATTATATTTTTAAATCAATTTCACTATTAATTAATGCAACTAAATCACGAGCAAAAATACCATCAGATCGCACAAAATTATTAAATTCATAACTTACTTGCCATGGAGAATCATTTCCAATAAACGGGGAAATCTGTCCTGATATCATACCAGACCATGTTGAAAGTGTAGAGTTTGACTGAATCATAATATCTTTTGAAATCATGTCATTAAGAACTGAAGCTCCCTTAGCCATTGGGTTAAAAACTTTATATTTAAAAAATTTTGGAAAGTGTTTATTAATTAAATTATTTGTTATTTTTCTAGATTGGTCACTATAAATTGTAACAGTTGAAATTTTGTATTTTTTAAAAATATCAATAATTTGAATTACTGATTCTATTGGGGGCGAGGAATTTTCTTCAATTTTAGTAGTACTGGAAACTAAAAAATCTCCACGCCTTAGATGCACACCAATACTTAAACCAGTATTGTTACCATGAGTCGTTTTTGCTCTTTTAATAAAATCAACACCAAAATATCTGAAAAAAGTATCATCATTTTTTAGATAATCAATATTCTTTCTTATAATTTGAATATATTTATCATCTTCATTAACCATATGACTTGATAAATAAAGCACTCTAGTTTCAGAGTCAATAAAACTGATAGTCGTATCACTAAAATCTTCATTAATTCTTTTTATTAATATATAACGATTATATAAATCATTTATCTTATCAAAGCCAAACTCACTTCTAGCAAACCACCTCAAAGGGCTTCTAAAGAATACTAATCTACCCTGAATTCTATTTTTAGGAAAGGATAGAATTTTTTTGTTACCACATACTTGGTTTATGGAACATGCACCAGCATAAGTTATCAAAAGGTTTCCAAGTCCAAGCGAATTATAATGAAATAATATATAGTCTTTACCATAACTATTTCTTAGGACAATAGTATCAAATAAATCTTCAGAATTAATACATTCAGATAATGTTTTTACAATCATATTAAATATCAAGAATTACCATTTCTGATAAAAAAAATTCTTATATCCATAAATTGACTTTTTGAAAAAAAATATTATTGATTGTGTTGGAAACTACCAGTTTAAGTCCTTCAATGTAACAAACTTACAGCCAGCATCCAACAATTCTGGGTTATTTAATTTAATATCCTCAAGAAAATTCCATGCAAGAACTAAAATATAATCAGGTGGATTCTTTAAAGAAACAGCTTTTGCTTTAATGGGAATTTTCATTCCAGGCAAGAAACGATTAAGTTTTAACTCATTATCTTCAATAATATAATCTATATGTTTATTTGAAATACCATAGTAATTTAGAACAGTTGTGGCTTTGGCAGGAGAACCGTACCCAACTATAGATTTGCCATTTTTTTTAGTGTTTAAAATTTTGTTAATAGTCTCTGATTTGAGTTTTTCAATATTTTTACTAAATTCTTTATAAACTCTGTATTCACAAATTCCAAAAGCTTTTTCTGAATCTATAAATGTTGTTACTGATAAATCAACTTCAGAATTTGATTTACTACTTATATAAGCCCGAATAGATCCACCATGTGTATTGACATGTTCAACTTTAAATAATTGCAAATCAAGTATCTTAAAGAAATTGTTTAGAGAAGTTACTGACCAATAATTAACATGTTCATGATAAATATTATCAAAAGTAACATCTTTTAAAGTATCTAATATATATTGTACTTCGATTATAAAAACACCTTTACTCTTAAGCAGTTTAAAAGCATTTTTCACAATACCCTTTAAATCGTCTGCATGAGCAAATACATTAAATGCTGATACTATATCAGCATCTCCTTTTGATTCTAAAATTTGATTAACAACAGTTTCATTAAAAAAATCAGGTATTGTTTCAATATTATTGCTATTTGCAATATCAGCTAAATTTTGCGCAGGATCAACACCAATAATATTAATTCCTCTTTCTTTAAGTGGCTTCAAAAAAATACCATCATTACTACCAATGTCTACTACTAAAGAGCTGGAGTTCAAGTCATAATTATCAATCAACTCATTTGCAAAATTGGAAAAATGCTCTCTAAATGTTTTATTTGTTGATGAAACATACAAGTAATCTTTAAACATCTTTTCTGGAGGAACTACAGCTGATAGCTGACAATTAAAACATGAAGGGCAAAAATTTAATTCCAATGGATAGAGTTCATCTGTCGCATTAACAGAATCTAATAAGCTATTTGCTAGAGGAGAAAGTCCAAGTGAAACTACCTGTTTTAGCCTTGGATTTCCACAACACCTACATTCAGATTTGTAGTGATCTACTATAAAAGTATTTAAATTCTTATTTACAAGCTCATAAGGCATAGTGTGAGTAACGCCATAATTTTCATGTTTTCTTTCACCTCTGACAAGATTCAAGAAAATAGAATCTTCCAAAAATACCATTGAATGAGCAACATTAGGATGAATTGAGGATAAATCCCCTTCATTCATTATTTTAGTCTCCATTACAGCATCAGGAATGGATAAGTCTTTCAAAACACTTATATATTTTCCTTTTATCAACAAGCACTTTTGTTCTTGTATTGGATGGAAATGGTTTGCCCTCAATGTGCCTGATTTAGACTCAATATAACCAATTAAATTAATAGGCTCGCTTAACTCATAATTACTTATTTTTCCTCTTTCGTCAATAAATTCATTCCCTCCACGCTCAATATTCTCTAGCTCAGAAAATTTTTCTTTTTTAGACCAATTATTAATCATTTCCTGAATAGCATTTTTAACAGGATATTTAAATTCAAAGCCAGTATTAAGTAATTTTTGATTTGACATTGTATAGCCAAGATTTGGAACTTCGTCATCTGTCTCTATCAAATCTACATTTGGAGAAAATTCCTTACAAATAACTGCTACATCTTTAACTGAAGTGTTATCACTTGAACAATGAAAGATTTGTCTTTTAGTTGAGTCTAGCTCAGCTAAATGCTTTAAACATCTAACTACATCAAATACTGTAACAATGCTTTTATGTTGTCTGCCGCCTGAAAATAACTTTATTTGCCCTTCTTGAGAAGCAATTTTAGAAAACAAATTTGGCATAATATTAATTCTCATAGTATCTAAAGAATAACCAATTACAGATCCTAATCTAACAATTACATAATTTAATTTTGATTGTAGTAAGTCTTTTTCAGTTTGTACCTTTCCCTTGGAATAAGTTAGTACAGGTCTTACTTTTTCATCTTCATTAACATTAAAAACCTCGGAATCAAATCCTTCAAAAACAACATGCGTAGAAGGAAAAATTAATTTACATGAACTTGGGCAATTATCTATGACAATTCGTGAGCCATTTTCACCAATATTTTTTATTGCAGCATCTTTTACGGAGTCTGATTCAGTGTTTGTATAAGCTACATCAGTTATACCTGCAAGGTGATAAACAATATCAGTGTTCTTGAGGATTTTTGACATAAGGGTTTCATTCATAATATCACCATGAATAAAATTTATTCCCCAATCTCTTAGTTGCTTAACACGCTCTGAAATAAACTTATTGTCAACAACAACAATTTCTTTAAATCTCGATTCTCCAGCATATAATTTACATAACTCTGTTCCAATGTAGCCTAGACCACCCGTAATCACTATTTTCATTTTAAATACTCCTTAACAACTATATTTTTTTTACTACATATTTCTACTTAAATCATATATTTCATGAAAAAAACTTGTTTACTCTAATATTAAATATCTTGGTCAGCTTATTAATAATTCTTCTTTTAATACTTGGAAGAAATTCTAACTCAATATTTTTATCATCTAGTACTTTATTATGTATTACAAAATCAGGATGCACCAAAGGAAAGCTCAGCTCAAAATTTTTGGCTTGATTGTGAGAAGAGTAGATATTGACAGTATGAGTAGCGTCAGGGTTAAAACCAATATTAGTAACAAGATTAACCGATGGAATAATGGTTAACATTGACTGCTCCCAACATGCAAATAGCCATTGATAATCCCAGGTATCAGCTGTTCCGCTGGTAGCAACTTTTCTCCAATATTTTTCCTCTCTTTTACTGCTAGTGGCTGCACTTAATCCTTTTGTCTTCATAAAATTATCAAAATTAAGACACTCGACATCATAATGTTTCCAAGCCCTTCTCCAACTAGCCCAACCCCAAAATCTAACGTATCTTGAGAAATAATAACTATCCTTAGCTGTGTGATTGTTTAGGGGGGCATTGCCAGCAATCATTCCGATGCGCTCATCATACTGATAATGCTTTAATAAATTTGTACAATATTTATAAAAACTCTGAGTTGGAACAGTGTCATCTTCAAGAACAATGCCTAATTCTTCATTATCAAAAAACCATGTTACTGCCTCACTACATGCATACTTACATCCTAAATTCTTATCTCTAAATAAAGTATGAATTTCACAATCCCAATTTATATTTGAAAGAACAAAATGTCTAATTGATTCAACCACTTGTAACTCATTAAGATGCTCCTCTCTTGGTCCATCAGAAGCAAGATAAATTTTCTTAGGCTTAGATTGCTTAATAGACTCAAACACTCTTTTTGTTAGAGAGAGTCGATTAAAAAATAAAAAAAGAATTGGTACATTCAATTGACTTGAATCCATAGAGGTATTGTCTTCTAAATTTATTGTATTCACTTGCTGCTAATTTCTTGTATTATATTTTTTAATTGATTTAAATAACAGCTTTGATGATTAACTTGGTTTCGATTAATTTTACCAACATATCTAATAGTATTAACATAAGAGTAGCTTAGTCAAGGACATTTTTTTAAGGCATGAATACTCAATAAAAACTTGCCAAATAAACTAAAACTTAAAAAGCTAATATCTATCTTCATGTTTTTTTATAAAGTGGTCTGAAATATCTGATAGAGCATAAAATGTTAAGTCTAAAGGAAAATAATTCCTAAAAAATAATTGAGCCTTAGTACTGAGAGATACTTCACCTGTTTTTATTATAATGTACAATTCTCTAAAAGCAAAGAGTACATCTTCAGCTGAAGCATCTTCACAAAATATAGATTTATCATTAACTACTTCACTTGTAAGTTGTCCTTTTAAATGAAAAGCAATCTGCTCTTTAAATTTCATGGGAATACCTTCTTTTGTTAATAATGATGGCACATGAATCGTCTTTCTACCTGGATATGCTACCGAAATTTCAAAATTATTAATTGTTAATAAAGGAATATCAAGAACATCAGGTATATAAGAAAAACCAGAAGATGAAGCGATTACTCCGCAAGAATTTAATACTAAGTAAAAATCATTCGCTGCAGTTGCGTTTTTTGATTCAGAGTAATTAATTAGTCCCAATTTTTTAAAACTCTCTGGCATCTTTTCTCTTCCAGCAAAAACTACTTTATAACCAAGACTAATTACTTCTTTAATTGCATCATGATATGTAGATGGATCGCAAGGCTGCCATGTTCCATTAATACTTTCTGTTTTAATTTGAATTACAAAATACTTATCACTATCGATCATTTGAGTTAATTTAATAGGTAATGGACTAACAATCTTTAATGGAAAGTAGTCTAATGTTTTGGCCCTTAAAGCAAAGTATCTTTTATGTCTAGTTCTCATAGTATATTCATGTGAACGATGATTTGGATATACAAACTTAATAAACCTCTTACCATCATCTAATGAGTATTTGTCTGGCCCATGAGCAGTACTAATAGTCAATTCTGGAAATCTCATTAAGAGTGGCCAGATTAATATATGTAATAAACCACTTATGATAAATTTAATTTCAGTTGTGTAACCAACAGCATTAACAAAGCCTGTCAAAACTGGATTTTTAGGATAAATATAAAATATTGTCTTATCTTTGATTGTAGTTTGAGTTTTTTTAACCCTTAGTAAATAGTCTACTTCAGGATAAATATGCCCAACTGCATTTGGGAGATTATTTATTGAAAATAAGATTTTTTTATTAATTAAAAAAAAAGCTAGGGGTTTAAATAACCAATAAACATAAGTGGCTAAAAAACATGAATATTTATCATGCCATTTATGATTAGGATATATAAAACTGTATGACTTACGCCAATTCTCATAAAACAACCATCGATAAACATGAAGTAAGATTTGGAAAAACAATATTTTTGAAAGTATTTTTCTCAATTAGTTTTATTAATTTTATAAAAGAAGTAATTATAAAGACCTAGGTTAATTTTATGAAAAAAAATTTGTTATTATTAACCTTTAAGAAAACATTAAAGAAATACTCTATAAGATAGCGATTTTAATAAAAATAGAATACCTTAAACTTTATATAAAGTTTACATGTAATGGCTCCTTTAAAGAAGGAGGAGGAGGGACAATTTTTTTGATACCTTTGACATGATTATCTAATGTAGTACTTACATAATGCTGAATTGACAAAGCACCCATATGAGACTTAGCATCAAAAGAAGGAGATGCAAGATAATTCATTGCGCGCCAGTATCTATTAGAGTTAAACATATCTTTAAACCTTTCAGTGGTAAAGTCTCCAATATGAAGTTTTGAGTGACGAGCATTAAAAAACATTCCAGAAGGTGCAACTAAACCACTACCACTGATTTGTAATAAAAAAGCTGGACCATAAAACCTACTATAAGAGTGTTTTCCTTTATCTTTTATTTTATCCCATTTAACTATGACCTTTGTTTTAGAGGTGCTCATAGCTTCAGCTTTTTCTAATAACTCATACATTGACTCATATTCATCATAGTCAACTCCTAAGGATTGAGTTTCATCATCAGAACAATGCTTTATGACTGCATAATCAACTCCTAAATCTAGGCCTAACTGTGAAAATGGGATAATTTCATCTACAAACTCAGGCATTAAAACCATTTGGATACCAATAGTAACTGAAAGATTATGTTTTTTCTTAAATGCCACAGCATGTCTAATATTTTCCATTGCCTTATCAAAAACCTCTGTATGCTCAGGTCCTTTATACATAATCCTAGCATATCCCTCAGGGGTTCCAGCTGCGACTGTAAACCTAATCCAACTCATGTGTGGAAGGACACGCTCACATTTCTCTGGTCCAAAAGCCCAACCATTGGTTGCATTACCTATATTTATTCCAAGATTTGCCGCATGTTCAATAAAAGGAACATACGCTTTTGATAAGGTACTCTCACCATCAGAAACTAATGAAACTGCTTTAACACCTACCTCTGCAAAATCATCTAAAAGGTTAAGACTGTGGTCAACCTTAATACCATGTCTTTTTTGCGGTTCTTGCATCATAGCATAACAAAAAGAACACATTGAGCCACATGCTCGGGTTAATGCCATATCAACTGAAACTGGTGCAATTCTTTCACCAGCCTCCCAAGCATTAACTCGATCCATATGGTAAGAAAGTTTATCTGCATCAAGTATAAGCTCACCTTCATTCGTCATTACCGATTTAGCCATTACAATTCCTCATTTATAGTTACTTCAATACCACGTAAATTTCTAAGAGAATTTTTATCACCGATTGGTTCATGCCAAATACTAATACCGATATCTATATTTTTTTTGATCCATTCTTCAAAATCTAAAAGGAAAACACCTCTCTCATTTGCAGCCATCACAACATTTAATCCTAATGAAACTTGGCCATCATTATGTGCATTTATTATCTCAATATTTTCATATCCTGGAAAATTCTTTATTAATGAATTAATTTCTTTAATTCTTTCTTCTTCAGAAGAACTCTCCCATTTTTCAGAAGTAACAAGATTTGGAGTAGAAGCGAATTCTAATGAAACACCTTTAATCATCATGGTTGCTATTTGTTAAAAAAAATATGCAATAAATAATACATTATCCTATGTTTAAAAAGCTCAATTTTACTAAATTTAGTAAAAAATCCAGATTTTTAATACCTCTTATGTGAAAGTTTGACGCTTAAGAGAATCGCAAAATTTAACTAAGTTTGAATTCTAGAAACTCAATTTGATAATAATAGATTTTTCCTTTTTAAAAGTCAGACTTTTAAAAAGGGCCCATAAATGAGGAATCAGGAATATCACTGGGTAAATTACTTTCAGGAAACAGCAAATTTAAATTAATATTTTGGCCTAATGATTTACAGACTAGTTTAGCAATATTTTTTGCCTTAGGATAGAAGTGCTGAGTTAAAGACATACTACTTGGACTTGGCGAGTCGTTTATACCAATTCTATCAGGTGCACTCAAAAGTTTATCAAAGATATTTTCAGTAACTATTGAAATAATTTCTGCACTTACCCCAAAATTGGTCCATCCATTATCAGCAACTACTAAACGCCCTGTTTTGCTCACTGAATTTAATATAGACTCAGTGTCTAATGGTCTAATTGAACGCAAGTCTAGCACTTCAATCGAAATGCCTTGCGTTTCTAGCACATCAGCACAGCTTATCGCCTCAAGAACCATATATGAGTGAGCTACAATTGTAAGATCTCCGCCTTCACGAGCGACCCTAGCTTTACCTATAGGAACTTTGTATTTTTTTGATGGAACATTATCGATAGTATTATGTAGCCATCGATGCTCTAAAAAAATAACAGGATTATTGTCTTTTATACTTGAAATTAACAGCCCTTTAGCATCATAGGCATTTGATGGCATAACAACTTTCAGCCCAGGTATATGAGCAAACCAAGATTCTAGACTTTGAGAATGTTGAGCGCCTTGCCCCCATCCCCTCCCTATAACCATACGAATTACAATAGGTACATTTTGTTGTCCAGCATTCATATAAAACCATTTGGCTGCTTGGTTGACTATTTGGTCAATTGATAGTAGTGCAAACTCTACTCTTTGGTGAAATAATATAGGCCTAAGGCCATTAAGTGAAGCTCCAGTAATAATTCCTGTCATACCATTCTCAGCTAATGGCATATCCATTACACGATGGTCTCCGTATTTATCTTGAAGACCCGAGGTAGTACCAAAACTTCCTTTTGGGTCAGGAACACCAAGACCCACAACAATAACTGATGAATCTTCCTTCATGCTTAAGTCAGTTGCTTCTAGTATTGCATCTGTGTAACCTAGTTCTCTCATAAAACTTTAATCCATATATATATGTTGATTCAAAAGACTTAATTCAGGGAAGGGACTATCTTTAGCAAATTTAAACGCCTCATCAATTTCGGTACTTATAATTTCTTTCATTTCTAATATTTCTTTTTTAGTAACCTGACTTTTTTTAATTATTGAAGATTCATATATTCCTAAAGGGTCTCTTTTCATCCATTTTTCAAGCTCACCTTTTTTCCTATAACCAAGCTCATCATCACCATTGGGCCCACAATGCTCTAGCCAACGGAAAGTTTCCAGCTCTATAAACGCTGGAGAATTATTATCTTTAATATATTTAACCGCCTTTTTAGTTATTTCTGAAACTTGATGGACATTATTACCATCCCCCGTAAAGGCTTTGATGCCATGACTTTCTGCTAAAGCAGTTATCTTCCTTTCTGGTGCTTGTCGAACATCAAGTTGTGAATAAACTGAATAAAAGTTATTTTCACAAACAAAAAGTATTGGCACATTTTTTAAACTAGCAAAATTCAAGCTTTCAAAAAATACGCCTTCTTCGGTTGCACCATCACCAAAAAAAACTACAACTATATTGCTTGACTGTTTCATTTTAAATGCCCAAGCAACTCCTACGGCAATTGGAATTGTACTTCCTACAATTGGAACTGCTGCAAAAAAACCACTTTTTAAATCAACTAAATGCATTGAGCCACCCTTACCCATAGCACATCCTGTAGATTTTCCATATAGCTCTGCCAACATAGACTTTAAATTACCTCCTTTAGCAAGATAATGAGCATGTGCACGATGCGCGCTCATTACGATATCTGTATGATTAAGATGCTCACAAACACCTACTGCTATAGCTTCTTGACCTATAGATAAGTGAATAGGGCAACGCATTTCTTGCTCTGAATATAAGTCTGCAATCCTCTCTTCAATCATTCTAATTCGTAGCATTGAAAAATATAACTGTTTAAATGAACTATACATTTTTTTCTCTTTCAAATTGATTGATTGCACTAATTATTCTTTTCAAATCAAACGAAGTAAGGTATTGATTCACTGGCAAAGTTAAAATCTCTGAGGATTGTTCCTCGGTTATTGGAAAATCACCAACTTTATAGCCCATTTTTTTTGAAGCGGGTTGAAGGTGAATAGGAATTGGATAGTGAATAGCGGTATCTATCCCTTTAGAAGATAAATATTGCTTCAATTCATCTCGATACTTAGTTTGAACAACAAAAGTATGATAAGTATTAAACTCGTTAACTTTTTCATCTGGAATAAACATTTCAGTCATATTTATTCCTTCAAAATATGCCATTGCATTACTTCTTCTTTTTTGAGTTACCTCTTCTAATTTAGTTAAACGATAATTTAAAATAGCTGCCTGAAGATTATCCATCCTAGAAACATTGCCAAACTTATTAACAACATTTCTATTAGCCATTCCATGGTTTCTATATAACCGTGAATTGTTATAAATATCTTCATTATTTGTTGTTAAAAAACCGCCATCACCGCACGCATTTAAATTTTTTAATGGATGTGTAGAAAAACAACCAACATCTCCAATTGAACCACTAGGCTGACCTTTATACTTAGAACCAACAGATTGAGCAGCATCTTCTATAACTTTCAAGTTGTGCCTCCTTGCAATATCCATAATTGGATCCATATCACACATTCTGCCAGTCAGATGGACTGGCATGATTGCTTTAGTCTTATCAGTAATAGCGCTTTCGATTTTGGATGGATCAATATTCTGATCAGAAAGAACATCAACAAAAACTGGAGTTGCACCTATATGAATTATTGCGGCAGTAGACGCAATAAAAGAATTCGGTGGTGTTATAACTTCATCACCTTTTCCAACACCCGATAACGCAAGCGCTAGCATTAACGAATCTGTTCCACTATTTAAACCGCACGCATACTTTGTTCCACAGAGCTTAGCAATGTTTTCTTCAAATTCATCTAACTCATCGCCACCAACAAATTGCGCACTTTCAAAAACTTTATTAATAATAGGTAAAAGCTCATCACGCTCTTCTAGCCATTGTTGCTTAAGATTTACATACGGTATTCTGATAAATCTATTTTCCATAGAATTCAGATACTGTAGAAATTATATAGTCCAACTGATTTTGCTCTAAATGCTGATCACATGGAAAAGTAATTATTTTTTCAACATGTGCATCAGTAACTGGAAAATCTCCATCCTTGTAACCTAAATGATCTAAAGCAGATTGCTTATATATTGGAATTGGATAATGAATTTTTGCATCAATTCCTTTTTCAAGGCAATGTCTCAAAAGTTCATCTCTATCTTTTGCAAATACGATATAAAGATGAAAAACTAAACGAAAATCATCTAATCTAGGTGGGATAGAAATTTCATTTATTTTTTTTAGACCATTATCAAGGTACTTAGCATTCCCAATTCGTCTATCAGATATCGATTTAGCTTGAGGTAATATCCAATTGCCCACAACTGCTTGAATTGTATCTAATCTTGAATTGCAGCCCATCATTACGACTGTATCACGATCCTCAAAACCATGGTTCCTAAGCAACCTGAGTTTCTTATAAAGTTCATCGTCATCAGTAACAATGACGCCACCATCAGACCATACATTTATATTTTTAAGTGGATGAAGTGAAAATGCACCAGTTTTCCCCCATGTTCCAGCATTTTTACCATCAATTGCACCTAAAATTGATTGACATGCGTCTTCTACAACTGGAATATTATACTTTTCAGAAAGCCAGTTCATCACTCTCATATCAGTCATATAACCAGTGTAATGAACAGGTAATAATGCCTTTGTTTTTTCAGTAATCTTCTCCTCTACCAAGTCAGTATTTATACAAAAAGTATCATTACAATCAACAAAGACAGGGGTTGCTCCAAGTTCACATATAGCTCCAACAGTTGCTACAAAGGTATTTGCAGCTGTAATTACTTCATCTCCAGGGCCAATATTTAGAGCTTTTAGAGAGAGTTTAATTGCGTCAGTTCCAGAATTCACTCCAATTGCGTATTTAGTTCCTATTAATTTAGCAAAGCTTTCTTCAAATCTTGTTAAAGGACCTCCTAAAGTAAAATCACCTGTAGCAACAAACTCTTTCAGTTCTTGCCATAAATCCTCACAATCTTCAAATTGTTGAGGTAGATATGAATACCTTACTTTCATGATTAATTAAGCTCCAAGTTATTCATCCTCTTAATATTAAAATACATTTCATCATCAAGAGAATTTGGTAATAAGTTTTTATCAAAAGCTTTGCATAAATCTTCTACAGCATCTCGAATAGTGTAAGCTGCCTGAAAGCCAAGTTCTGTTTGAATTTTCTTAGATGAAATATGATATGAACGATTATCATCAGAGTGTGAAGTAACTAGTTTTACATCATCCCCAACAGTATTTTTTACAGTTTCAGCTATATCTTTTACTGACTGATTTTCATAGCCTGCATTATAAATTTGACCTGCAATTTTTTCTTTTGGTGCTCTAAGAAGAACCATGTATGCCTCAACCATATCTTTAATATGTATATTTGGGCGAAGTTGATCTCCTCCAAAAATTGAAATTTCTCGCTTATGGTAAGCTAAATTAGTTAATATATTTACAACTACATCAAGACGCTGGCGAGGAGAATAACCACATACAGTAGCTGGACGAATCGTTGCAGTAGTGAAATCATCTGACTGATACTCTGCTAATATTTTTTCACAGTCCGCCTTAAAAATTGAATAATCAGTCAGGGGTTCTAACTCCATTTCCTCATGAACATTTGGTTCATCTTTGATACCATAAACACTTGAGGAAGATGCATAGAAAAAACGCTTAACATTTGATTTTTTTGCAATATCAACTAGAGGTCTAAATGCATCAAGATTTATACTCTTTCCTAATTCAGGATTCATTTCAAAGCTAGGGTCATTTGAAATGCAAGCCAAATGAATTACTGCATCATTTCCAGGTATTAGTTTTTTTAACAAATCTTGATTCCTAATATCACCTTTAACAGCATTTAGATTATTATGCATTTGTAATACATGTTCACCATAAATCATAAGGTCTAAAACAGTAACTTCAAAACCCTCTTTAAGTAAATGAGGCACTAATACTGCGCCAACATAACCCGCTCCACCAGTAACAAATACTTTATTCATATATCATTTCCTTATTTTATTAATTATTATGCAGAATATTCCCGAGAACCAATTAAAAGATCAACAATTGTCAAAAGCCAAATCTGATGGACATTTTCAACAAAATTATAAGACTTGTTATTTGCCCAAAGATTAATATCACCTAATTTTTTTAAAGGATTTGCCTCAGAAAATCCTGATAATGTAATAACTTTATAAAAATTACCATTACGGGCTGCTTTCACTGCATTAATCATATTCTGAGATTGCCCACTGGAAGAGATTACGATAAGTAAATCGCCTTCATCACCATAAAAATCAATAGCTTTTTTAGCCCAATGCTCAAACCCATAGTCATTAGCAAAGCAAGTAATAAGGCTCGCTTCATTGAAGTTAAGACACCTTAACTTTGCGTTTTTAGTAAGGTCGACACTAAAGTGACTTGCAATTGCAGCACTTCCGCCGTTACCAAATATTAAAACTTTTTTGTTGTTACTAGAAACTTCTAATAGTAAATCACGAACTTTAACCAACTCTTTAATTAACTCATCATTAGGATGTAAAAGCTCAATAAAGTCTTGAAGATAGTTTTTAATAAATTGATGATCTGACATAATATTATTTTAGTAAATGAGAAATGGTTTTTAATAGTTTAGTTTTATTAACTGACTCACTATTTCCTATTGTTTCTACAGATTGCGCAGCCGCAAGAGATCCAATAAAGAGAGACAATTTTTCATCAAATTTACTATACAAACAGATCGATAGTAAAGCTAATAAAGCATCTCCAGATCCAATCTTATCAATTACTTGAGAAGCAAACCCTACACATCTTTCTGGAGTTATATCTCCATTAATGAGGAAAGCTCCATTCTTACCTTGCGTTACAGCAATATATTTTGCTTTAACCATATCTTTTAGATTAATGGCCATCTTTTCAGCATCTCCATCTCTTTGTCTCATCTCATGGCGAAGCTCAGTTTCATTAATAATCAAACAATTAACATCGTGATATTTTCTTATATCATGAGTTCCAATATTTGCAGCATTAACTTGAGCATTCAAACTCACAAACTTTTCTGAATTAGAAATATGATTGGCAATTTTAGGAGTTATAATTCCATGACCATAGTCAGAAATAATAATTACATCATGCTCTTGTGAAAGTTTATCAAAAGATTCTATAAATTTATCCTCTTCATCCTCTTTAAGCATAGCATCATTTATAGAATAAACACCTAATACTTTTTTTCTATCAATATGATCTACAAATCTCCGCTTAACAATAGTCGGAGAATCACTTTTATTAAAAAAATTAAGATTAATATTTTCTTCTACATTATCCTCGATAAAAGATTTATATTCGTTATCCTCTCCAAGGAAACTTATTACCGAAATAGTTTCACAAAAACTACTTAAGTGTCTTGCAATAGCAATCGAACCGCCTAAATATTCTTGAGTTTCTAAATCTCGTAATACCAAGACAGGCTCCTTACCAGATTTACCAAGAGCCTCACAAAAAACATATTGATCAATAATAGTTTCACCAATAACTAGAACTTTTAATTTATTTATCCCTTCAATTTTTTTTTGAATCTTTTCGAAACTATGCTTTTCCTTAATACTTCGAATAAATAATTCTTGCTCTTTTGAATATATGTTGCCAAATTTATTTAACAGGCTACTAGAGCTAAAGGTAATATCATCCGTGTAAATTATCTTTCCACCAACAAAATTAACCGCGCCCTCTTCTTCTGTTATTTTTCCAGTTATGTCATCCGAATGATTTTTATAGTCAGGCCCTTTACAATAAACATTTGGCTGAATAATTTTTATTATTTCTTCAGCTGAAGGCCATTTATTAGCGACAACATAGTCAACTGACTCTAGCTCAGATAAAGATTCCAGACGAAGAGATGTTGAAAAGGTGGGCCGACCTGGGCCTTTATTTACAAATTCATCTGGTGTAATTGAAACAACAAGAATATCTCCAAATGTTTTTGCTTCTTTAAAATGTTTAATATGTCCAACATGTAATAGATCAAACACACCATGGCAGTGGACAATTTTTTTTCCTTTTGACTTTAGTTCAGAAAAAAGTGTTGCTAGGTCTTCTAGTTTTTTAATTTTTTCTTTCATCTTTTAACTCAAATATTCAAACCATTGTTCTGTAGCTTTGGCAATAGATTTTTTATCCCATACTGGAGCGTCAGCCCAATACTCCATATCATTAAGTAGGGCTTCAACACCTTCTTCTAAACTAACTTTAGGCTCCCAATTTAATAATTGAGTTGCTTTAGAAATATCAGCCCAAGTACAATCTGGTTCTCCAGGACGCTTAGGAATATAGACCACTTCACCATCAAGAAGTTCTACTAAATGATTAATACTATAAGTGTTGTTTGAGCCAATATTTATAATTTCACCACTAATATCACTTTCTGCAGCTGATACTATAGCTGAGACAATATCAGAAACAAAAGTGAAGTCACGAGTCTGGCAACCATCGCCTACTACAGTAAACGGTTTATTGGCTATCTTTTGTGCCAAAAAAACACCAAAAACTGCTCCATATGTTCCAGATGTCCTTGCTCTTGGACCATAAACATTAAAAAATCTAAGTGACAAAGAAGGTAGATTATATAAATTGCACCAATGCATCACAAGTTGTTCGCCAAGATTTTTTGTCAGGGCATAAGGATACTGTGGTCTGATTTCAGCAGATTCCTTTGTTGGATATTCATCAGGAATTCCATAACAAGATGAGGAAGCTGAATAAATTATTCTTTTAATATTATGCTTTCGACATGCTTCTAGAACATTAAATGTGCCATTAGAATTAGATAAATAATAAGCTTCTGGGGTTTCGATTGAGGGAACGATATCTGCAAGAGCAGCAAGATGAAAAACCCAATCGACATTTTTAAATGAACTTTCTATTGAGTCAAAATCTACTATATCAGACTCTAAAAAAGTAAAGGCAGGATTCTCTAACAGATGGTTAATATTTTCTATCCTCCCAATACTAAGATTATCGATAACTATAACTTCATGATTTAACTCAATGAGTAAATCAGCTAAATGACTACCTATAAATCCAGAGCCACCAGTAATTAATGTTTTCATATTAATATTAAAAAAATTTAGAGTATTTTATCAGGTTTTCCTACTTCAATTATCCGTCCCTTTTCAAGTCGGTATATTAAGTCGCAATATTGAACTGTAGAATGCCTATGAGCAATTACAATAATGGTTTTTTTTCCTTTTAGCAATTTTATTTCTTTTACAATTTCGCGTTCAGTTTCATTATCAAGAGCACTAGTTGATTCATCCATAATAAAGACACTTTTATCATAATAAAATGCCCTTGCAATAGCAACTCGTTGTCTTTGCCCACCAGACAGCCTAACACCTCTCTCACCAATAATTGTTTCAATACCTTCAGGTAATTGGTTTACAATTTCTAATAAAGAGGATTGGCGAATAGCTTCATTTAGTCTTGCATCATCAATATCGCTATCTTCTATGCCTAAAGCAATATTTCTTCGTAAAGTATCATCAATAAGAAAAACTTGCTGCGGCAAATATGCTACTTTCGAATGCCAAAATGCCATTGACTCAATGAGTTTTTCATCATTATAAAAAATTTCACCATTTTGAGGCTCAAGTAAGCCCAATAAAACATCAACAAGAGTAGTTTTTCCTGCTCCTGATGGACCTATAAATCCAATTGACTCACCTGCATTAATTGTTATTGAGAGGTTAGTTAATGCACTCACTTTTTGATTTGGATAGTTAAAGCTTATTTTATTTATTGTTAAATTTTTAAAAACACTATCATCTGTATGATTACTATCATAAGTAAGGCTTTTTTTAGTATTTCCAAAATCTTTCAAATCATTATAAAGCTTAGTGATGGCATCATCACTATAGCGCAACTGAACAAGACTACTAGACATTGCATTTGATATGGGCAGCAATCTTAAAGCTGCAACACCGAACATTCCAAGCATAGGCAGGATTAGTATCATGTCATAGTCCAGTAAAATTGCCCCAATAACAAGAAATACAACAAAATTAACTATAAAAACTTCTAGTAAATAACGAGGTATACTACTAATCATTTCAGACTTTGCAGCAAATATAGACTCTGTAGTAGCTGCACCAACAACCTTTTGATAGAAAAAATTTTCTCTTCCAAGTACACGTATCTCTTTAAAGCCCTCAATACCCTCATGAATACCTTTTACTAATTGCGTAGCAGCAATGTTAGATTGCCTACCAAAATAGTTTAATTTTTTTCGCGTCAAAAGATAATAACTCAGTATTATCAAAGATAAAAACCCAAGTAAAAATAATAAGGCCCAACCATGAGTTATAGCTAATAATACTAAAATAACAAGTGCAATAATAAGATCACTCAGCATACGTAACATTGACATTAAAACGCCACCAAAATTTCCAGTTAAAACTTGAATACTGAAAATATACTCAGAACTATTTCGATTTAGATACGTAGTGTATGGTAGCGATTGATATGACTGCATTAGAAGGGATCGTAACCGAACCTGCTGATCTCTGCTAAAAAGAATAATCTTATAGTTAATCCAAACCCCACTGATTCCTTTTGTTACAAAAATCAATAACAATAGTAAGCCCAAAATAACAAGCAAAGGTTTTTGTTCACTAGGTAGGCCTAAAAATAATGAAATCTGCCCAAATAGTTCTGATTGCTGGAAGGTTTGAGGGTCAAAAGCTAATGAAATATAGGGTGCAATCAAAATCAAACCAGCTAAATCAAGCATTGATACTGCCAAAAAAAATAAAACTAATTTAGGTAGTTTTTTTCTATCACTATCAAGGATATAAAAGATTTTTTTTATGTAATTATTCAATATTATTTTCCAATTAAAGACAAATAAATTTTATAAAAAGTCTAAATTAATTTAGATTAGTTTGAGTTGAGATACCATTCATAAGTATTTTTTAACCCTTCTTCAAGCTCTATATCATAGGTCCAGCCCATCTTTTCTAACCTAGAAGTTTCTATTAACTTTCTAGCAGGCCCCTCTGGTTTTGAAATATCAAATCTTATATCACCCTTAAAGTTAATAATTTTCTTCATAATATTTGCAAGTTCTTTTATGGAAATTTCAACTCCCGTTCCAATATTTATATGGGAAATCATAGGTTTTGTATTTAATAGATAAGTTTTTTTGCCAAGTCCTAAAATAAATAGAGTGGCAGCTGCCATATCATCAACACATAGAAATTCTCGCATCACCCTCCCACTTCCCCAAACATCAATGCTTGACTTTGAATTTTCTTCATTGAAATTAATGCCAAATTCAGCTAATCCCTGTATTATTTCGACCTTAAGAGAACTTTCTGTAATACTCTTTATTGGATTTTTCTTTAAATCAGCTTTAATAGAATGCCAGTCAAAATTTTCCAAACATTTAGCTAGATGAATTTTTCTCATAAGCGCAGGCACAACATGTGAATTTTCTAAGTGGAAATTATCATTAACACCATAAAGATTTGTTGGCATAAGAGATCGGAAGTCTGTTTCATATTGCCTATTAAAAGATTCACACAATTTTATACCTGAAATTTTAGCTATCGAATATGGCTCATTAGTTGGCTCAAGTAAATTTGTTAACAGAGCTTCTTCCTTCATGGGTTGCTTTACATTTTTTGGATAAACACAAGTACTTCCTAAAAAAATTAATCTTTTGACGCCAACTTTGTAAGACGAACTTACAACATTTGTCTGAATCATTATGTTGTCATAAATAAAATCAGCAGGATACATATTATTAGCTTGAATTCCACCTACTTTAGCTGCCGCAAGAATTACATATTTTGGTTTTTCAATCTTAAAAAAAACTTCAACTTCAGCCTGATTAGTTAAATCAAGTTCTTTATGGGTTCTCGTTACTATTTCATTAAAGCCCTTAGAATGAAGCAATCTAATTATTGATGAGCCCACTAAACCAGTATGCCCAGCAACATATATTTTATCCTTTAACTCCATTATTCGTTATTATTAGGAACCTTATATCCATGATCCTTAACTAATGAATCTCGTTTCGCTAAATTGATATCAGATTCCATCATTTCACTGACCAGCTGTTTAAAAGTTATTTTTGGCTTCCATCCTAACTCTTTTTTAGCTTTACTAGAATCTCCTAACAAGGTTTCGACTTCAGTTGGTCGAAAGTAGCGTTGATCAATTGCTATGATTTCATTTCCTGATTCTATGTCATAGCCCTTCTCATTCAAACCAGCACCCTCCCAGCGTATTTTTCTTCCAAGATGACTCCACGCAAAGTTAACAAAATCTCGAACGGAATGCTGCACTCCACTAGCGATACAAAAATCATCTGGTTTATCTTGTTGAAGCATTAACCATTGTATTTCAACATAATCTTTTGCATGTCCCCAATCTCTTTTTGCATCAATATTTCCCAAATAGACTTTTTCTTGTAAGCCAAGCGAAATACGGGCTAAAGCTCTAGTAATTTTTCGTGTTACAAATGTTTCTCCTCTTATTGGTGATTCATGATTAAACAAAATTCCATTACAAGCATAAATATTATATGCTTCACGATAATTAATAGTTATCCAAT
>Ga0233427_10001590_pt1 | contig 23796 bp, 12 predicted proteins | sample SI_118_April2016_5_FD_179885 | JGI IMG/M metagenome (GOLD analysis project Ga0233427, IMG submission 179885) | Seawater microbial communities from Saanich Inlet, British Columbia, Canada - SI_118_April2016_100_MG | ecosystem: Environmental > Aquatic > Marine > Inlet | place: Canada: British...
ACCATCTCTTTTTAGAAGTTTTAAAAAGCAAGGAGTTAAATCCAAAGGCATTAGAACAAATGAAAGCCAAAGGCATAGAACCAAAACCACAAGCAATGGATATGTTATTAATTATTGTTATTCCTTGTGAAAAAACAATTAAAATTGGTATTTCTATTCCTAAAACAATGGATTTAGATATGAACACATTTTGTTCTAAAAGTTTAGGTGATATTAACTATAACATTGAATTTGTAAATGATAAACTTGCTTTTATTGATTATAAAACTGAATTTGAATTAAAAGAAATTGATAATGCTTTACGTTTATTCTTTAATCAACTCAAAGTTGAAGGTATTTATGTTGATGATGAACCTGATGAAGACTATGTTAATTATTTAGATGAAATGTCGTAACTTTGGAAAAATAGTAAAAATAGTTTAATGTTAAACTATTTTAATTTTTTAAATTTTTTTATTATATAAAATTGATTATATGAAATTAAATATAGTTATAAATAATAAACTAAATAATCAAAAAAATGAAAGAATATATTATTCACGGAACAAAAGTTGAAAATCTGATTAAAATTTTACAAGATGGATATATTAATAATAAACCATTAAAAAAAGATATTATAATATTACAAGATAAACCTTCTAATCAAATATTTACACAACTTGTATATAAAGATATTCCAAATCAAGCAGATGTAGTTCCTCATTGGTGGAATTGTGCAATTGTTTTAGATAAAAAGATATTAAAAGACTTGCCTTTTTATGCTACTCGTATAGGTGGTTTTAGTGATAAATTTGAAAATGGTAAAACCAATGAAGAAACAATTATATATGGAGATGGAAACCTTACTAAAATGCCAAATTTAACAAAATTAAAAAATGTTATAAATAAAAGACTAGAAGCCAATACTAATTATTTTAAAAGCCTTAAATTTATGTATTCACACGAAATCCTTTTTAATCAAAAAATATCATTAGATAAATATTATATTAAAATAATGTTAATTGGAAAAAAAAATCAATTTGATTCTAAAATAATAGATAAAATTTTAAATTTAGCAAAAGAAAAAAATATATCAATAAAATTTAGAGATTATAAATTAAGAGGTAAAAACGAAAAACCTATTGATAATTTTATAGATAGTATTGAAAGTGATTAAGTTATTTTTTTATTAAGTTTTATTTTTTTATTTTTAATAAAATTAAAATGATTACTTATAATAGAATACAATTAATTAAATTTTTTATAATTTATACTCTTTTTAACATATTAAATATAATATATTATACTTACATATAGAATGTCAGATTCCAGTTATAAAAAATGGCAGATTAGTATCTTTTCTGCGTTTATTTTTATTTTAGTCATACATCCATATACATATATACTTACTCAAAAAATATTAGGAGGACTTTTAGGTAAAATTTCAGATGTTTCTGGATGCCCTACAACTCTTGGATTAATTATTCATACAATTGTGTATATCTTATTAGTTCGCGGTTCTATGGATTTAAAACTATTTAAAAAAAAAATATAAATTATATTATTAATTTTTATTATTAAATATTTTTGTTATCTTTTTTAAAGATATATTTACGATATTTTTGTTATCTTTTTTCTAAAAAGATATTTTTACAAAAGATAATTAAGTATTATTAATATTAAAGCGTGGTGTAATCATCATGCCTTCCAATTCCTGCATTAATAATTTACACGCATAGGGTATTTTCAATTCTATAAATTGAGCGTAATTATCACAACTGCCACACATTCGTGCCCCATCTTCATCAGTTGGATTAACAATACTAAACAATCCACATTCTTTACAAATATGAACTGTAAATATATCGCTGACATCCATCATACGTTCTTTTAAGAAACCCATTGTGCCGTGAGAAATCATACAGTTATGTGATACAATACCATTGGCTAAAAATGATTCTTCTTTTTCAACCTGAATATCATATACTTTATGAACTCCCGCTTTACGAATATCAATGACTTTAAGGTTCATTGTTGGTAAAACGTCATCATTTCTAATGACACCATAATTGTTTGTAGGTGTTTCTTGTGTTGTAGGTGTTGTAGGTGTTTCTGTAGATGTTGGTGTGGATGTTGATGTAATTTCTTGTTCTGTAATTATAGTTGGTGTTTGACTTTTAGGAATATTAAACCAATCAATAGCACCAATACTTTTTAAGAAGTCTGTTGAACTTATAAACTTAGAACTCGAAAATTTACCACCTTCTCTTTCATTAACTAAATATTCTAAAATATCGTGAGTAGAAGGTATAGAACAAGTATGTAATATAGGTTCTATTGCTTTTAATTCTTCTATTGCCTTTTTTATAGCATTTGTTGTTCCAACTATTTTATCAGGATTTTGTAATTTAAGTTCTTTATAATTTGTAAGTTCATTAACACGATTAATAATCCATTTTTTTTGTCGTGTAACATTAACACGTAGGCTCATATATACTACTGCTGCTTCTAATCGTTGATTTTTATGACAACAATAACGGAAGCCTATTTTTTCGTGGAAAGGTAATAATTCACTAATATCTAAATGTAATACAATTTCGTAATTTTTATCATCATCATTATCTCTATTTTTTGATTTAGTATTTACTTTTTGATTTTGTATTGTAACTTTATTTATTCCAAATTTAGAAAGTAATTTTTTAACATTTTCAATCATTGTTTTTAATGAATTTATAAATATTATATTTTTACTCTTAGAAAATGAGATTGATGTAAATGTATTCTTAGAGATATAACAAGTATGTCCGTCTCCACCAAACATTCCTGCTAAAAATTCCCTAACAATTGGTAAAGGACAATCATCTTCCAAGATGAATTCAGGAAGGACTGAAGGTTGTTTAACTTTATTACCTTGTGTAATTCCATTAATATTAAGGATATTGTCCATTAAATTTTGTGGAACATTAACAATATAAATATTTCTATTTATATCTTCAAAATTAGTTTGTGTAATTATAGAAAATAATTTAATATCTTCTAAAATACTTTCAACATCTAACTGATGTCCTAAATATATACTACCTCTACCATTTTGTTTAATATGTCCATCAGTTATTAAATATCCTAAAATGCGAGCGAATGCCATTGATTTAAAATACTCTTTTTGTGTATTAGTTTTAAGTATAAGACTATTGCTTATATGTAAAGACCAATTATTACATTTTTGTATTTCTTCTTTAATATCAATTGTAGGATATTTAACACTACATTTTAAACGATTTTCATCTATTTTTAATTCATTTGCTTTAACCCATTCATTATTAGATGTTAATAATTTATGTTCTGGAGTACAAGTTATTTTTTTTCCATTTTCAAAATAAATATCTACACATTCTTTTTCACCTTTGTATAGAAAATTTGTTTGTTTTGATTTAGTCATTCCTTTTTTCTCTTGTTCCCATCCTAATACATCAAACTTTTGATTTTCAAACTCTTTAATTTTTACTGATAAACCAAAATGAGTGGAAATTGGAGTGTTTTCATCGTAGCAGTCCCTTTCCATCTCACCAAAGCGTAATCCCCCATCCCGCGACCGACCTTCAGCAGGTTGGCGTGTAAGTTGGACAATTGGTCCCGAAGCACGACTATTACCAGTCCATACTGGCTTTCCATCACGACGAACATAAAATACTTCATTAGGAACAGAGATACAATACACAGAGCCTTCAAAATCATACAGTCTTTCAACTTGAACGTCTTGTTCATGTATATGTCCATGATTAATAGATGGTTCGCATTTATTTTTAATAATGCCTAAACGCCAGCAAATAGCAGTGCTTGTAATTTGTCTTCCATCTTTCATTATAGTAGTATTACCTACAGGCTGATGTAATATTTTATTACAACACCAACCACAGTGTAAAGCTAATTGCATAACATCATTAGCTAATTTATCAGAGTTTGTATAATAAATAACTCTATTATGATTATTTTTATTATAACATCCATCTCCTAAAACCATTGATTCTAATAATGTAATACATTGTGTTTTACTTAAATTCCATACCCATTCAGGTAAAGTTTTATTAATAGCACCAACTGAGAGCGGTCTCATATAATTATAGAGTTGAATATCATTAATACTACATTTTTCACTATTTTCATTATAATAATAATGATACCCTAATAATGTTAAAGCAGGATATAAAGCATCTTTAACTCTTTGTTTATTTACTGAAATAGTTGTAGTATAAGTTTTTGTTTCTAAATTTGTATTATCATTACACCATCCTTCAGCATACCAAATACCAAAGAAAGTTAACCAAGCATTCATATCTACTATTTTAATAGGTCTTATTTTGTTATTACCATCAATCATTTCAAGTAATTTAAATTGATAATCAGGTTGAACTAATTCACCATTTTTCTTAAATTTACAAAATGTGCCACTCATATTTTCAGCAGTTACTAAACCATAGGGTAACCATTCTTGTTTTCTACCATATTTTCTTGAAATATACATACGATGATTAGCAGTTACATTTAAACTTAAATTAGAATTTTTAATTTCATACATTTTTCCTTTATAATTAGAATAATGATGAACATTAGTAGGATGTTGATATTCAATTTGACCTTGTGTATTAAGTGTTGCTATTTTATCTTCTAATACAATTTTATTAATAGATTTCCATCCTTTTATTGTTAAAACATCATGATCATCGGTAATGCAATGTACTTTATCCAAAACCATATGTTTCAATCGTTGATAATATGTTGGACCAAAGAATAATTTAACATCCATTTGTTGTCCTGTAATTCCACTGTATAAAATTTCTTCACCAGAATAATTCATTCCATTTTCTTCTAAAATATCGTAAATTTTATCACGTGGAATATCATTAAACGCAGTGCAGTCGCTATAGCCACCTAATTTAGCACAGGCTTTACCTAAAATACACTCCATTAATTGACCAATAGTCATACGACTAGGAATAGCGTGAGCGTTCATAATTATATCAGGTGAAATACCTTCATCATTAAAAGGCATTTGTTCTTGTGGAAAAATCATTCCAACGGTGCCTTTTTGAGCACAGCGAGAAGCAAATTTATCACCAATAACTGGTGTGCGTTCTGTTCGCATACGAATTTTAGCAAAACGAAAGCCATCAGCATTACGGTCAGTATAGACTTTATCAACAAATCCGCTTTCATTGGATCTTAAACTTGTAGAACAATCTTTATAAATTTGATGACCATTGTCGTCATATTTATTTTTTAATGGTAAAACTTTACCAATAATAATATCATCACTTGTTACATATTCATCTTTACGAATAATACCACGTTCATCTAATTTATTATAGTTTCCAGGTTTAATACCTCGTGTATATTTTACATTAGGTTTAGCAAATTTTTCTTCACGCCCACTAGATTGAATTTTCTTTTCATCATCTTTATAAGTGCGATAAAAAGTTGCTCTAAATAATCCTCTATCAACAGCACCTTTATTCATTAAAATACTATCTTCCATATTATAACCAGTATAGCAACCAATGGCTACCATAGCATTCACTCCACAAGGAAGTTCGTCATAATTAATATGTTTAGAAAAATTAGTTTTTACAAGTGCTTTTTCAAGATTATTTAATACATATGCTAATGTATCCATACGTTTTTGAAAATTACGAGCAAATAAACCAATAGATTGCTTTCCCATTGCCGATTGATAACAATTACGAGGCGATTGATTAGCATCAGAAAATGGAATAACAGATGCGACAGCACCTAGCATAAGTCCAGGGTGAATTTCACAATGTGTATATTCATTTACATAAGGTTCAAAATTATCTTCTAAATCTTTATCTGTCATTGCTATATAGGTATTATTAACTTCATTTGTATCAATATATTCTATTACACCTTCACAACCCCATTTATCAATAATTGAGGTTATTGTGTCTTGTGTTTTAGCATAATCAAAAAGTCCGCTATGTTCTTTATTACTTGTTTGTTTAGAAAGTATATCTTCTGTTAAAGCAGGTTCATAAAATTTAGGACTAATTAAGAAATTAAAAGGATATTTAGTTTCTTTTAACATATTGTGATAGTCATTATTAATACGTAATTTATCTTTTTCATCAACAATATAGAGTGGTCGAACAAGTCTTCCAGCATCTGTATAAATTTTAACCATACGTTGTTCAACATTCCAATAAATACCTGTAAAAATATTAAGATTACCTTGACGGCGTTCTCTTCTTAATAATTTTACTAAAGTATCAGGTTCAGATGTCATACCAAACCAATCACCATTTAAAAATATACAGCATAATGTAGATAAATCGTTAATATCACAGTCTTCTAATAGTTTAATATTAAGTTTAAATTCATCTTTATTATTATCTTTATCATTATTTTTATCAATCAATGATGTCAATAAAACTCGAACTATCATACTATTACTATTGTTTGTAATTTTTGATATTAAAGACATATTTTTAACTAATCCTACAGGTTGCCCTTCTGGTGTTTCAACAGGACAAATATAGCCCCAAGTTGTGCCGTGTAATTTACGTGGTTTAATAATTTTACCACCACTTCCTTTATCACTAGGTGAATTTACACGTCGCAAATGAGAAATAAAACTTTGATAACTAAGTCGATTTAATACTTGAGCAGTTCCTGCTTTAATATTTCCTTTTCCATTAGATTTAATACCCCAATTACCAGTAGCCAAAGCATATTTTAATCCACCATCAATAATGGTTGGTTTAATAATTTTATAAATATTATTACTCGTAATTAAATCAAATATATCTCTTTTAGATTTATTATTTTTAATTTCTCGTGTTAATGATTTAACCATATCTTTGACTAATTTATTAAAACATTGTCTAAATTGAGATGCTAATAATACACCAGGAGTATCTACTCTTTTATTATCATAAGCATCACGGTCATCATAAGGTAAATAATTAAAATGAACTAGAATTAATTTACGACACATATATCCTATATATTTTATTTTTTTATCTAATAATGTTCCAATATGAGGTAAAATATCATCTTCCATAACTTTTTTTAAATACTTAAATTTATCATCCATACTTAATTTAATTTCACGACTAGCATTTTTAAATTTTAAATAATTTAACATAATCTCTTGAAATTTATATTGGTCGGCATTCGTATCAATATTATTTTGCTTACATATCTTTTTTAATTTTTCAAAACTAGGTTTTAAAATAGTTGTAATAAATACACCTAATTCATTATCCATATTCCATCCAATATATTCAAATAATTTTTTATCTGTTGAAACACCTAATGCTTTCATTAATAAGAATATAGGTATAGGCATTTTGAAATTAGGTGAATCAAATTCTAATGTTTCATCTTTATATACATATCTTACAACATTGGATATAACAACACTAAAATATTGGTCTGAAGAACAACGTATTTCTATTTCTTTTCCTTTAAGTTTTTTCTGATTATTAAATACAAAAGCATCATTTTCAGCAATACGTTCTTGAGAAATAATTACTTTCTCATTACCACCAATAATAAAATAACCACCTAAATCGTAAGGACATTCATTATTTTGTTCTAATTTAGTGCTATCTTTTTTGTTTAATACACAATTTGAACCTAAAACCATAATTGGAATACGACCAAAATTAATATTATTAAAATATTCTTCTTTAATATCTTCTTGGTCATATGTTTCTTTAAGTTCATTTGTAATAGCATCAATCTCTAAAGTATCAGCATTACTACTTGTTCTTAATATACGTGTTAATTTTATATTTAATGTTAAAGGAGCACTGTAAGTTAAATTTCTTAATCTAGCCTCTTCTGGCGTCATTACTTTAAAACTACCATCATTTTCGTGTATTGTAGGTCTTCCTAAATTAAAATTAAGAAATTCAATATGTAATTCAGTTTTATATTTATTCGCATGAGCATTATAATTAAAATATAATTCTCGTGTATTAAATTGTTGAATAATATCACCTAAATTTTTATCTATAAATTGTTTATAAGATGTATGTTGATGATTTACTAATTCATTTGTATTACGTTGGTATAAAATATAATCTATAACACTAAATGTATTTTTATAATAATTAAATTTATCTTTATCATTTAAATTATCTATTTCATTATCTTTTTCATTATCTTTTTTATTCTCTTTTTCATTTAACCTATCTTCAAATTCGGTTTTTAAACTATCTTTTAATTTGTGTTTTAATTGTTCTTTTTCTAAATTAATATTTATATCTTTTAAGTCATTCACAAGTTTTGTTTTTTTACCACCAGGCATTTTTAAATTAAACTAAACTAATAATGTTAATCTAAATTTAATAATTTAATTAGTTTACTAAATTTTAAAAATCAATTTTTATAGATGTATAAATATATTAAATTTAAATACTATTTTATAAAGTAATAGTATGAAATAGTATTCTGTAATATTCTATAAACTAGTATTAGTATTAAATTTACTTATTAAATATTTAAACATTTATATATATATATTTATAGTAAAAATAGTTTTATATTCAATATATTATTAATTTATTTTCATTATAGTTTAAATAATAATAATTTTATTTTTTAATTTAAAAACAATATAAGTTATTAAATTATAAATAGAATATTTGAAATAATAATATTTGAAATAATTTGTTCGTAAACTATACATTATTATAATTTAACATAATTTAAAATACTTTATTTAGTAATTGCGTAATTTTGTAATTTCGTAATTTAAGTAAAATGTCTTATTACAATAATAAACCTAAACGTAAAATTAATCCACCAAAACGGTTTATTACTGAAACTACAAATGATACAAAAGAAAAAAATAATAAAAATAATAAAAATAATAAAAATAATAAAAATAATAAAAATAATAAAAATAATAAAAAAAAAAAAAAAAATAAAAATAATAAAAAAGAAAAAAAAGAAAAAAATGAAAAAAATAAATATTGTAATGGATGTAATATTTTAATTAATCTAAATTATATGTATTGTTTTGAATACGACACAAAACTTTATTGTGATGTTTGTTATAATGATTTAGAGACCTATGAAGATGAAGAAGATGAAGAAAGTGAAGATGAAGAAAGTGAAGATGAAGACAGTGAAGATGAAGAAAGTGAAGAAGAACCTAAACAAAAAATTAACTTTATTATTATGCAAAAACTTAACCCTAATTTAATTAAAATTACACATAAAACAAATAATGAAGAAACAGAAGAAGATAATAATGATGATGAAGAAGAAAATGAAGAAGAAAATGAAGAAGAAAATGAAGAAGAAAATGAAGAAGAGGTTGAAGACAAAGATGATACAAATGCACTTTTTAATTTTATAAATAATAAAACAAATACTAAAAATAATGACAAAAATAATAAATATTATTATAATTATAACGAAAATGATACTAGTAATAAAGATAATACTAAAACTACTAATTTTGATAATTTATTTTTTAGTTCATTAATAAATCGAATTGAAAATATTGCTAACAATAGTGATATACTTAATAATGAAAATAATAAAAATAAAAATAATAAAAATCAAAAAAATAAAGGTAATAAAAATAAAGATGATGAAGATGATGAAGATGATGAAGACGATAAAACTTTAGAATATGAATGGTTAGGAAGTGATATTAAAGATATTGATGACCTTATACGCATTGGTAATACATATAATCCTAAAAAAAGAAAACGCCATAATTTAAATCTTAAAAAATTAAATAAATTAGTTGAACCATTAACTGAACTTAAAAATATGATTGGTATGAAAGAAGTTAAAAAAATTATATTCGACCAACTTATTTATTATTTACAAAATTTAGATGATAAAAATGTTGATATGTTACATACAGTTATTGTTGGACCACCTGGTGTTGGTAAAACACAATTAACTTATATTATTGCTAAAATATATAATAAATTAGGATTTTTAAAAACAGATAAAGTTATATGTGCAAAACGAGATGATTTAATTGGTGAATATATAGGTCAAACTGCTCCTAAAACACGTAAAATATTAGAAAGTGCGTTAGGTGGTGTATTATTATTGGATGAGGTTTATGCTTTAAGTCCTAATTCTGAAAAAGATTTTGCTAGAGAAGCCATTGATATGATTAATGTATATTTATCAGAACATTGTCATGATTTAGTATGTGTTATTGCTGGATATAAAAGACCTACTTATGATAATTTTTTAAAACATAATGAAGGTTTAGCCAGGCGTTTTACACATCATTTTGAAATAAAAGGATATAATGCTGAAGAATTAACATTAATTTTTAAAAAATATGTTGAAGAACAAAAATGGGGTTTATTATCTAGTGTTGAAGAAATGATACCTATTATAGAAAAACATTTAAAAATCTTTCCAAATTTTGGCGGTGATATGACAACATTATTTGCTTGTTGTAAAAAAACACATTCTAAAAGATTACTTTTAATTCCATCAGAAGAAGAATTAAATGATACAAAGAAAAAAATACATATTAATGATATTGAAAAAGGAATACAATTATTTATTGATATAAAAGAAAAAGGTGAAGAAATTGACGATATAGAAAAATATGTCCATATGTATAGTTAATTTTATTTAGGTAATGAATTTGCTATAATTTTTTTTATTAATTTTTCGTGTTTATTATAAAATATAGTATAATTATTTGTTTTATTTAGTTTATCATTTTCAATAATTTGTTTTAATTGAAATCTTACTATATGTGTTTTTTTTTCAAGTGTAAATAAAGTAGAATGAGTTACAAATACTTTATTATATAGTTTTTCCCAATCACTTATATCTTGAGGTGTATCTTCATCTTTAATAATTAATTCATAAGGTTCTGAAAGAAATTTTTCAAATTCATCATTAGATAATGTGCCTAATTTTTTTTCAGTCATTTTATTAAATTTAAATTTAAACTTAAACTTTACCTTTAAAAAGTATGTTTTTAAATAATAGTTTAAAATAATAAAATAATAAATCAATTTTTTTATATAATAAATATTTATTACTATTTTTCTGCTAAAAACATATCATCCGTTCCGCCTTGTATTTGTATTATTTTATATCCTAACAACTCTAAAAAATAAAATAAACTTTTGCGTATTTGTATAGAAGGTATATTATTTTGTTCTTGTCGTTCAGACCATGATTCAAATAATATTTTAGGATAGTTATTATTTGCTAATGTTTTTACTGCTCCTCTTAAAACAAATTCTTCGTGTCCTTCTACATCTATTTTTATAAAATTAATATTTGTAAGATTAAATGAATCTAATGTTTTCATTGGAACTTCTATTGTTGGTATAGTTTTATCATTTTCAAAAGCCGATATACCATTACCACCACCGTCTAAAGGGTCTCTAATATAATATTTTGTTATACCTTCTTTATCACTCAAAGCCACATTATAAGTAGATACTTTATAACTTAAATTACGTAATAAAATATTAGAACATAAATAATTATAAGATTTTGGAGAACATTCAAAACTATGTATTCTTTTTGCTTTTTTTCCTAATTCTACAGTATACATACCAATATGTGCTCCAATATCAATAATTTCTTTATCTTCTATAGCAAAATTATCACAAGCCCATTGTATATACCCTCTTTCATAAATACCTGTATTAAAATAATCTTTTGCTACTCTTGCTTCAGGGACAAACAACATATTATCACCATCTTCTAATTTTTTATAAATAGGATTTTCACTATGATAGGATTCTGTTTTTATATGATACATTTTATTTAAGTTAAATTAAAGTAAATTAAATTAAATTAAGTAAATTTATGTAATTTAAATTATTAAACTAATAGTAAATAATTTTTATATTGAAAAATATTAAAAAAAAATTTTACACCCTTGAAGATTTAAAATGGGACAATATTTAAATATTAATTACATAAATTACATTGTCATTTTATAATTTTTCATATATTGAAATATATAATAAGACATTATAATAATAAGTAAAATAGTTATAATACTACCTATAATAGATAAAGGTGCTTTATATTTTTGTATAAATGTTTCGGGTGGTTTAGTAGTTTGAGGTTGTGTTATTTCAATCGTTTCTGAATTACGTAAAGCATCTCTTTTACATTTATGAACAAAGTCATCATATTCATCTAAATTAGGTGGGTGTTCTGGAATTTCAATAGTATTTTCGGTTTCATTGTTTATAACTTCTTCTTCTAATTGTTGTTCGGTTATTTGATTATCTTGAGTTTCATTTTGATTTGATAATTGAATGTTATTTGTAGTAGTATTATCAATTTCATTATTTGATGTTTCGCCTAAGTTATAAGTAATACCTTGTGTATTAGGAACATTAATAGTTTTACTAGAACTTAAATAATTATTATATGTAGACACATCATTAGGTATAGTTTGTATAGGTAATTTTTTTTGTTGTTTTTTAAAATATAACTCTTTTTCATCTACTTTATCTAAAACTGATTTTTCTTCAGGTAATAATTCAAGTTTTATTTTAGTTGTTCTATTTTTAATTTTAACTAATTGACCACCTTTATTTTCACACTCAACACTATCTTCATTACCTGTGACATTATTACCAACACAAACTGTATCTAATACTTCAATAGGAGCACCTTTTGGTATATCATCAACACTAATATAATTATTATATTTATTAGGATTATTTCTAATTATATTATTAAATAATAAGGTTTGAATTTCTAAAAGTTCTTTATGTTCTTCAGTATAGTCTTCCATTGCTCTATTTCTTAAAGATACTGCTTTTTTATTGGTTTTCATATTAAAAAAATGTTCATTGATATCATTTTTATCTTTTTCTATTCCTTCAACACATTCTCTATTAATTTCTCTATTCATTTCTTTTTCAGTTAATTCTAATGGTGTTAATCCATCTAAATTTACTTGTTCTGTATCAATACCTTTTTCAATTAAAAATTTAATTATATTGCTTTTATCTTTATCGCCAATACTTAAATTATTAGTATTAGCATTATTATTATCACCATTATTATTTTTAAATGAAGGACAATGTTTAACACAATAATGTATTAAATTATTACCTTTTTTATCAAGACTTAACATTGGTGAATTATTATTATAAAGCATTTTAACAATTCTTAAATTGCCTGTTTTCGTAGCATAAAATATAGGTGTTTCTCCATATATATTCACACTATTTAAATCTGCTCCTTGAGATAATAACATATCAATAGTATCAATATTATTATTTCTAACAGCAAAATGAATTGGGGTTTCATTTAATTTATTTTTAATATTTATATTTGCTTTGAGAGCAATTAACATACTAATAATATCTGTATTTTTACTTTCACTAGCAATATGTATCATACGATTACTATAATCATCATTTGTTAAAGGTAAATTAACATCTTTATATTTTTTAATATATTCTTTAACATAACTAATATTACCTTCTCTAATGGCTTGTGAAACTCTTGCGTCATCTGTATAAGAATAGGTCATATCTGCTTTAGAATTTTGTAATAAATTATTTAATGTAATTGTTTCTAAATTACTACATTGATTTGTAAAACAATCATTTACTAAATTGTATGCCATTTTAATAGTTGGTTCTTCTGTATCTTTAATTGATGCTTTTGTTAACTTACAAATCATATGAGAAGAAGGAGTAGTCCATTCAGACCCAGTAACATTTTCTTTAGTTGATAATTTTATTGAAATTAAATTATTACGTTCGTATAATGGCATTATTTTTGGATATTTTCTTATAAATTTTTTTGTAAATTCAGCATCTGGTTGTGTTGTTGGGTCATCTGGATCACAACATACCGATAAATTACATCCTTTCGCATTAGATACACGATATAATGCGGTTTTCATTGCATCTTTATCTTCTTTACTATAATTACGATTTGTATTTGGATTAATACCACTAATATCATTCATATAAAAAGGTGTAATACAATTACAATTTTGATTATCATTTTTTATAGATGCTACTTTTAAATAACTATCCATTTTTTATTATAAAATATTTTTTATTATTTACTATTTTATTAGTTAATAATTATACACAAATTAATTATTAAAGTATTACTATTATATATTAATAAATATATTTATTAAATAAATACAATAAAAATTTAAAATTTTAAAAAATAATTAAAAAATAATAAATATAAAATAAATATTAAAAAAATTAATTAAATTAAAAAATAAAATAAATAAAATAAAAAAAATAAAATAAATCAATTATATTTTAGTTTCACCTAAAGATGGTTTATTTTTATTATTAGTATTATTTGTAGATATATCTATAAGATTAGGTGGTGGTATTGGATAATTTATTTGACCTGGTGCTTGTCCAGGTATTTGTCTTGGTGCTTGTCCTGGTGCTTGTCCTGGTGCTTGTCCTGGTGCTTGTCCTGGTGCTTGTCCTGGTACATATCTAGTATTTTTTACACATTTTAAATAATTTGGATTATACCAACATTCAGGAACTAGATCACATTCTTGTTTTTGTAATGAGGCACATTTTTGTGCTATTTGGTTTTCTTGTCTGGGTGGATATTGTAATTCTCTTTCTTTTGCTTCCGCTGCTGCTTTTTCATTTGCTATTTTTTTTGCATTTCTATCTTTTTCAGACCTTGTTTTTTGAAAACTAAATCTTGGAATTTTTTTATTTTCTTTAAATACAGTTTTTAAACTATTTGGAATATATCTTAATCTTTTACTATTAGAATCAGCAAATAAATCAACTTCTTCATATGGTTTTTTATTAATTTCTGGTTTAATATTATTATTATTATTATTATTTTTATTTTTTCTTTTTGATTTTTTACGACTTATAGAAGATGTTTTTTTTCTACTTATAAATTTATTTCTATTACTTTTAATGCTTTTACTTTTTCTTGAAAAATTATAATTAGAATTATTATTAAATAAAATACTATTATTTTGCATTTTCAAATTTTTTTTTGTTGTATGAATGACATCTTGTAACATTTTTTTTACATCATTTTTATCTAATATATAATCTTCGTGGTCTATGTTCTTTTTATATTTTTTATTATCTATAGTAATAATATTTAATACTGCTGATGTTTTAGTTATATCTGTAATTGTCATATATTTTATAAAATTAGTGTGTCTAGGTTCAATATATTTATTAAATAAATAGTAAAGTTGTCTTTCTAAATGTTCAGTGCGAAATGTAGATGAACTAACATCTCCTTCAATTTTATAATTTTTAAACAATATTGGACTTGATTTATCTATTTTACCTGAATGAATATTATCTTTCATTATAATTTTTTCAAATAATGATACCATACCATTAAAATTTACACGGTCATCTATTTGTTCTAAATTTTCTAAATGATCTTGAAATGCTTTAGCATAATCAATTGATACTTTACTCATTTCTTCATAATTGCGAATTAATTTAGATTCACTCTTCTTAGTATATTTAACAAGATCACCTAAACTATATTTATTTTTATCTTTTCTATTTTTAAAACTTAAAAAACCTGCTTTCATTTTTATAATAAATAATTTTAATTGTATTTATACTATAATTACTATTTATTTTATATTTTATTATTAATTAATTTTAGTATTTATTAATTTATTTACAATTTAATTAGAAATAAATTTAAGTATTAATAAATAATATATATTTAATTAAAATAATATATTTTAATATTATAATAATTAAAATAAATTAAAAGAAGTGTAGTCGATAGAACTCATTTATATAATAAAAATGAAAACTATTAAAAACCAATTTAAAACTTTTAAAAATAATAAAAATAAAAAAAAATATACTAGTAAAAAAGTTTATAAAAATAGTAAAACTAATTCAATAACTAGAAAAAAAGGAATAACATATAAAACTATTAAATTAACTAAATTAAAAGGTGGTAGTGAAGAAGAAGCAGAACGGAAAAAACACGCAGAATATGAAGCACAATTACAAAAACAAATACAATTATTAAATACAGAAGCATTGTCAGTATTTGAGTATCTTAAAATATTTACGAAAGTACCTAAAATCTTTTTAATAAAAATGGCTTATTTAATTAGTAAAATACCAGAATATAGAGAATTTAATGAGAATAAAATAATACCAAAAACTATTAGTAAGGAAACCTTAACTCAAATAGTTAAATTCTTAAAAAAAAATCCTAATAATGTAAAGAAAATGGTTTTAACTGGATTATATAGTATAAAAAAAACAATAAAAAATTTTTTAACTGATGATGAAGAAACGTTTATTAAATCTAATCTAAAAAATGCGATTGTATTATATTTAAATTTTTTTCAGAGATTTGTTCAAACTAATATACTTAATATTGATAAACTTCAAAATTTAGAAACAAAATGTTTTGAAAAAGATGTAAACCATTTTATAAACTTACTTAGATTAAATAAAGCAGAATTAAATTACTATTTTAATAATAACAATGAACCACAAGTTGGTGGTAATAATAAAAAAACTAAACATAGTAAACATAGTAAAAATAATTTAGTAAATGATGAATATATTAGAAAAGAGATAAACTTAATTATTGATGAAAATGAAAATGAAAATAAAAATATTATTACATCATTAATTACAAAAATATTAAATATTATTTGTATTGGTACAAACACACATTATAACGCACCTAAACCTAAACTTACACTTACATCATTAGAAGAACCTACACCCACTACTACAGAAGCACCTATACCTACATTAGATACACATACACCATATACACCATTACCTACAACACCATCTACAGTAACAATAACATTTACACCAGGACAGGGAACTACAGGGACACCAGTTATTGGGACTGTAGGAGCACCAGTGCCAACCACATTATTAACAGAAGCACAAAAAACAGAAGCAGAAAGAGTAGAATCAGCAAAACAAGTCGAAGCACAAAGAGTAGAAGAAGCAAGAGTAAAAGCAGAAGAAGCAAGCAAAGCAGAAAGAGTAAAAGCAGAAGAAGTAAGAAAAGTAGAACAAAAAAAATTATATAATGAACAAAAATTAAAACAAGAAGCAGAAGAAGCAAGAAAAGCAGAACAAAAAAAATTAAATAATGCAAAAAAATTAAATCAAGAAGCAGAAGAATTAAATAATGCAGAAAAATTAAATCAAGAAGCAGAAGAAGCAAAAAGAGTAGAAGCACAAAAATTAAAACAAGAAGCAGAAGCACAAAAATTAAAACAAGAAGCAGAAGCACAAAAATTAAAACAAGAAGCAGAAGCACAAAAATTAAAACAAGAAGCAGAAAGAGTAGAAGCACAAAAAAAAGAAGAAGTAAGACTAGAAGCACAAAAAGTAGAAGCAGACAGAGTAAAAGCAGAAGAAGCAAAAGAAGCAAGACTAGAAGCAGAAAGAGTAAAAGCAGAAGAAGAAGCAGAAAAACTAGAAGCAGAAAAACTAGAAGCAGTTCCAGAAGTAGAATCAGTTTCAGAAGTAGAATCATACACAGAAGTAGGTGGTGCTCGTAATAATAAAAAATCTAAATCTAAAAAAACACATTTTAAAAAATCAAGAAAAAACATTCATAAAAATAGTAAAAATAATAAACATAAAAATACAAAAAAAAATAAACATAAAACTATTAAACATAATAAAAAAACAAAAAAAACATAATAAAAATTCCTCATCTAGAAAAAATAAAAATACAAAAAAACATTAAATAAACTTTAAAAATATTTATTCAATTTTAAAAAACCATTTATTCAACTTTAATTATCTTTAGTTTCTTTTTCTTTTTCAGTCTCATTTTGTTTTTCTTTAGCAACTTTAACTTGTTCTTCAATTTTTTTACGCATTGCTTCTTTTTCTTCATCACTCATAATTTTTTTAGTTGGGTCTCTTTGTTTTGCTAAAGTTTGAGCGTCTTTATTCATTGTATCAACTTCACCAATAGTTGAACTTAAACACCCTTTATAGTCAATAATACCAGTATGATTTAAATTAGTTCCTAAATCAACCCATAATTCACCACCAATTTCAATCCATCTTTTACAAAATAAATAATCTTCACTTAAATAAACTTTGCTTACAGGGTCAATACAACAATCAAACAAAGCATAAAAATAATCATTCGCATTAGTTTGACCATAACCAGCAACATTATTCATAAATTTAGTTTCGGGATATTTTTTCATCATTTTAGTAATAACACTTTTATTAATCAACATAAAACCTGTTCCAATATCTTTGACTTGAGCCATACCATTATTTAATTTAATAACCACATTTTCACCTTCTTTATGATAAATAGGATTAAATACATAATCAAGAGATTTAGCCATTAATTCATCTTCATGCATTGTTGGGTTTTTTACAGATTGATGCTTAATTTTATCCCAATTAAACGCTTTTTTAGGATAACACCCACCACATAATTCTTTACCACTTATAAGCAATTTAACAATATGTATCCAACTAAATGTAATATCAGCATCAATAAACATAAGATGAGTTGATGTTGGATCGCTCATAAACTTTGCCACAATACCATTACGAGCACGTTGAATTAAACTTTCATTACCAATGGTCATCACTTCATAGGGTAAATTGAGTTTTGTAAAATTTGCTGACAATTCAATCATACTTTGAAAATAACCATTATGTATCATACCACCAAAACAAGGTGTTCCAATAATAATTTTTACCTTATTTTTCTTTAAATACTCTCTGGTAGCCATAAAAATGACTTCTAATTGTTTAGGATCCATTTTTTATTTATAGTTAGATTTAGATTTAAATTGGTATTGAGTTTGTATTTTTGATTTGTATTGGAGTTTAGTTTTAATTTATAATTTTTTTATTATTTATTATAATTTTTTTATTATTTATTATAATTTTTTTATTATTTATTATAATTTTTTTATTATTTATTATTATTGTATTTATCTTTAAATTAATTATTAATTAATTATAATTAATAATTTGTTGAAAAAATAAAAAAATTTTAGTTGAAAAAATAAAAAAATTTTAAAAATTTAAAATTATAAAACAAAGTATCATTATGTTTAAATATGATTGTGTGTAATGAATCTAAAATTATTACATATTAATCAAGTTTCAAAGTTTCATAATATATAATAATACATAATAGGGAGGCATATTAGTGTGAGGTTGGTCGCCACCTTCAAATTGATGATGGTGTCGTTTCGCAGTTGACGTATGATAGACTCCACCGCCGTGAAGGCCTCCGGATTGATCTCCCCCTACAGCCGCATTAGCACTAATGAACCCTTTTGGGGCGTTGTCATTACCATGATTATGTCTCGGCATCTGTGCTTTAGTTAAAGTAACAGCTTCTTCGCCACCATTAGTATGAATGTCTCTTTTAGTTAATCCTCCACCTGAACCTGAACCTAAAACAAAACGTCCTCGTAAATCTGGTCTTCCATCCTGTCCATCACAAATTGCCCAGCCAGCTGGAGCCGAAGAACCACTAAACATAATAATACATCCTCTTGGTAAAAAACCAATAGAACCAGAACAAGTCAAATTACCTGCAACACCCAAATCACCATCAACTATCAAATTACCTGAAGCACCGTCCCAATGCTCGCAATTCTCGGGAAGACATTTATAAATATGTACGTTCTCTTTAGCCATTAAATATAGTGTTTTATCACTTACTATATGTAAATTGTTATTATTTTCTCTGGTTTTTCTTATTGTGGAGTGAATACCCAATTCACCGTTAATAAAAGTAGAACCATCGTCATTCAAGGTCATACTGGGATTACATATACTCTGAGCATTAGTAGTACAACCATCAACTGAATATCTCCAAAACGACAATCCACTAGTCTTTATTCCCCCAATATCATAATTATTAAGATTATATAGTTTCCAATTGTATACTTGACCAGCATTAATTTTAGCGGTATTAATAATAGATATTCCTCCACCAGTCGAACCATCAGGACCATTAGTTTCAACCGACAAATCACCTTTAAAAAAAGTAGTAGCCTCAACTGTCAAATCACCTTTAACCACAGTATTCTGCGCAACTGTCAACTCACCTTTAACTAAAGTATCACCCTCATCTGTTAATACTAATGTAGAAGCTCCACTAACTTCTCCATTTTGACCTTTAGTATATCTCCAAAAGTGTAAACCAGATGGTTTGTATACTCCTGTCATATTATATATACTCCAAAATCTTGCTTTACCAATCGCAGTTTTTGTAGGATTTGATATTGTTATTTGCCCTCCTTCATCTCTACTCATAGTTGAAGTAAGTTCACCTTCAACATATGCACCAGCATGAAAACTAGCGCTACCAGCAACTGTCAAAGTGTCTAGATTTTTTAATTTATCAGTCAATGTTTCATTACCAAACATAACTTGATTTGTGCTATCAATCATCACTTTGTGTCCTCCAAGATTTTGATCTTCATTTAAAACCATAAAATTTTCTTGAGAATTAATTTTACATAGATTTATAACTGCTAATATAATAATTATAATAATTACTATATATCTAAAATTAGTTTGTTTTAAAAAATCCATTTTATATTATTAAATATATTTTTATTTTTATTTATTAATATTAACAACTATTTTTATTTTATTTATTAATATTAAAAAATATTTTTATTTTATAATTTAAACATAAAATAAAATTATATAAAATAATGTTACTATAAAATATTTTTTTTATAAATTTAAAATATCAAAAGTATGTGTTCTTTAATAATACCTTCTAATGAATATAAACAAAATATAAAAATTATTAATGATATATTAGAAAGTAATGATAAAGATTTAAATTTAGAAAATTTAAATTTAGAAGATTTAAATAAACTAAATAATTTTAAACAAATTGATAAAAACAAAGTATCATTATGTTTAAATATGATTGTTCGTAATGAATCTAAAATTATTACGCGTCTATTAGAATCTGTTTTACCTATTATTGATACTTATGTTATTTGTGATACAGGTTCAACAGATAATACACCAGACATAATAACTTCATTTTTTAATAAACATAATATTCCAGGAGAAGTAATAACTGAACCGTTTAAAAATTTTGGTTATAACAGAACAATTGCTTTAAAAGCAGCACGAGGAAAAGCCACTTATGCTCTTTTACTAGACGCCGATATGGTTTTTAAAATTGAACCAACATTTGATAAAGAAAAATTAACTCAAGGGGCTTATATGATAATACAAAAAGGTGGTGGATTAAACTATTATAATACGCGTTTAATCCGTTTAGATATAAATGCTTCTTGTGTTGGTCCTACACACGAATATTATGATTTACCACAACACACAGTAAATGAAAAATGCGATAGTATTTGGATTAATGATATTGGTGATGGTGGGTGTAAAGGTGATAAATTTGAAAGAGATATTAGACTTTTAAAGCAAGGTATAGAAGAAGAACCTACTAATGGGCGTTATTATTTTTATTTAGCTAATTCTTATTTTAACTCTGGAAGACATCAAGAAAGCATTGGCTACTATAAAAAAAGAATAGAATTAGGTGGTTGGGTAGAAGAAATATTTTATTCTTATTTAAATTTAGGACACGCCCATATGAAAATAGGACAAGATGGTGAAGCTATTTTTGCCTGGATGAATGGTTATAATCATCATCAAACCCGCAGTGAAACAATTTATGAAATATGTAAATATTATAGAGAAAAAGGTAAGAATAAGTTGGCAATGGTTTTTTGTATGTTAGGGAAAGAGATCCCCTATCCTAAAAATGACACATTATTTATACATAAAGATGTTTATGATACTGGATTTGATTATGAATTAAGTATTTTAGGATACTATAATAATTATCCTGATACCTATAAAGTCATTAATAGATTAATGAATTATACCAATCAATCTTATAATAATCTTTTATCTAATTATAAATTTTATTGTCCTAAATTATCATCTGACACTTATATGATTAAAAAAATAGGAGATTTAGATTTAAACACGAATGTAAATGTATGTGGAACCGAGTATGAAATGTATGGATCTAATCCTTGTATTTTTAAAATGAAAACTTTTACTGAAAATGAAACACCTATCTATAAATATATGGTAAATATTAGATTTGTTAATTATAAAATTAATGGAAATGGAAATTATAATTTTAGTGTTAATGATGGCAAAATTGTAACTGTAAATAAAATATATGAATTAGATGATGATTTAAATATAAAACAAATACGTGTATGTGATATACCCACGAATAATAATTTACGCTATGTTGGTATAGAAGATATTAAACCTTATTGTAATTTAGATAATACAAATTCTAATTTATCATCTAATAAATATCCTATTATATCATTTTTAGGAACGTGTCAAAATCCTATAACACATAAATTAAATATTGGTTATGGGGAAATTAATATGAATGAAATCCAAGATAATAATGGTAATGAAACTAATATTATTAAAACAATATCTTATAAATCTGTTAATACACCTTATAATAAAGAATGTGAAAAAAATTGGGTATTTTATGGAGATAATAATATTATTTATCAATGGTATCCATTAATTACTGGTAAAATTATAAAACATAATAATGATACTAATACTAATACTAATACTAATGATAATGATAATGAATTTATGTTTAATAAAGAAAAAGAAATTGAAATGCCACCATTTTTTCAACAAGTAAGAGGTTCTAGTAATGGTTATACATTTAATGATGAAATATGGTTTATTTGTCACGTTGTTGAATATTGCCAACCACGAGAATATTATCATTTCTTTGCTATCTTTGATAAAAATACAATGACTATTAAAAAATGGTCTAAATTATTTAAATATGAAGGTGAAAAGATTGAATATTCATTAGGATTAATTGTTGAAGAAAAAAGAATTATAGTATCTTATAGCAAATGGGATAGTAATCCTTGTATTGCTATTTATGATAAAGAAAAAGTTGAAAAAGATTTATTTTGATAAAAGCAATTTGTATTTATATTATTTTTTATTTTTTTTTATTTTTGATTTTAATCAGGAACAACAGGTGTTCTAACAGCACCAAGATTTGTATATGAAACACCAATAAATCCAGCAGTTAAATGTTTTGTAATTACAATAACATCAGTATCAGTGCATAAATATTCTTGAGCACCACTACAAACCACATTATTAATCGTATCTGATGTACCTTCAGCAGTTCTAAGTTCAAAATTAGTACCAGCATTACAACAAATTGTAATACTATGCCCAAATTGTAATGCTGACGCAGCTGGTAGAAGAATATAATCATCAGGATTAGCAGTAACAGCAGCAACAGTAATAGCAGTAGCATTTGTATCAATAATAGACGCAGCACCATCATCATTATGGGGTATTACTGATTGTGCTACTACTGAAATACCTCCATCTGAAACTACAATATCACCAGTAGTTAATGTTAAAGCAGCAGTTCCGGCTGCTGAACCAGCAATAGTTGTTGCTCCATTAACTGCTACTGAAAATTGTGATGTATTATCATCATTACAATTTATAAATTTACCATCTCCTGTCATTGTAGCACCACCATTATCAAGATAAAGCATATCACCAGTTGTTATAGCATCCATAGTTACTGAAATACCTTTTGCTGTTGTAGTTGCTCCTGCCATAGTTACATTAATACCTGTTGCAGCTCCAGTGGTAACACTAGGCATTGTAACACTTAAACCAGTTCCAGTTGATGTAGCATCTCCAGAATTGATTAATTCTAATATTTCACCATCGTGTGCTGTGGTATTAGCATTTATTCTCATCATAG
>Ga0233427_10001604_pt1 | contig 23651 bp, 29 predicted proteins | sample SI_118_April2016_5_FD_179885 | JGI IMG/M metagenome (GOLD analysis project Ga0233427, IMG submission 179885) | Seawater microbial communities from Saanich Inlet, British Columbia, Canada - SI_118_April2016_100_MG | ecosystem: Environmental > Aquatic > Marine > Inlet | place: Canada: British...
TCTTCAAAAATAACTTCGTCCATTCTACTACCTGTATCGATTAAAGCAGTTGAGATAATTGTTAAAGATCCACCTTCTTCAATATTTCTTGCTGCACCAAAAAATCTTTTTGGCCTTTGAAGTGCGTTTGCATCTACACCACCAGTTAAAACTTTTCCAGAGCTTGGAATAACAGCATTATAAGCTCTTCCTAATCTTGTTATTGAGTCTAATAAAATAACAACATCCTTTTTATGTTCTGTTAATCTTTTTGCTTTTTCAATAACCATCTCAGCAACAGCAACATGACGTTGTGCTGGTTCATCAAAAGTAGAGCTAATCACCTCACCTTTAACAGTTCTTTGCATATCTGTGACTTCTTCTGGTCTTTCATCAATCAATAAAACCATCAAATAACTTTTTGGATAATTTTTAGCAATTGAGTTTGCGATACTTTGTAAAATCATTGTTTTACCAGCCTTTGGTGGTGAGATAATAATAGATCTTTGTCCTTTTCCAATAGGGCTTACAAGATCGATTAATCTTGGTGTTAAATCTGGTTTTTTTTCAATTTTTGTTGTCTCTACCTCCATGATCATTTGTTGATCTGGATAAAGAGGTGTTAAGTTATCAAATGCGATTTTGTGTCTTGCTTTTTCTGGTTCTTCAAAATTAATTTTACTAACTTGAAGTAATGCAAAATATCTTTCACTTTCTTTTGGAGCTCTAACTGGTCCTTCAACCGTATCACCTGTCCTTAATCCAAATTTTCTAATTTGGCTTGGACTTACATAAATATCATCTGGTCCTGGCAAATAGTTTGATTCCATTGCCCTTAGAAAACCAAATCCATCTTGCAATAATTGCAAAACACCAGCTCCAGTAATTTCTTCTTTTTCTGCAACTTTTTTTAATATAGCAAAAAGGATTTCTTGTTTTCTTAAAGTGCTAGCATTCTCTATGCCAAGTTTTTCAGCTTGAGCAATAAGTTGTTCTGATGATTTTAGTTTTAACTCTTGAATATTCATGATTTAAATTTGTAAGGACTAGGTAGATGGGTTTAATATATATACTTGGAGTAATATTTCAACCCTAGATTGGCTTAAAAATAACCAGAAATACGATAAAAATAAGCATCACCGTTGGAATTTCATTGATTATTCTAAAAAATTTAGCAGATCTAATGTTTGTATTATTTTTTAAAGATAAAAAACATTTCCCGAGATAGTCATTGTAAGCTGATAACAAAATAACCAACACTATTTTTAACTGCATCCATATTTGAGAAAAAATTTCTATTCCATTTAGATAAATTAAAATTAAACCAAAAATCCATGTAAAAATCATTGCTGGACGCATGATGTAAAAAAAAAGTTTCTTTTCCATTACCTCAAATATATCTGTAGCTTCTTTTTTATCTTTATTCTCAACATGATAAACAAAAATTCTTGGAAGATACAAAAGACCAGCCATCCAGGAAACAGCGGCTATCAAGTGCAAACTTTTAAATAACAAATAACTATTCATAATTTAAACACGGACATTTAATAAATTGATTTGGACATTGTATCTTTGGGGGGAAAAGTTGACCATTAAAATTATAATCTTGTTTATTAATTATTAAATTAGACATAGCTTTTATATAACTTTCATTGGTACCTAATGCTGGTACTCTTGTATAATTTTTACATCCATTTTTATCAGCCAATTCTTTATATTCTATATCTAGCTCAACCAAAGTTTCCGAGTGCTCTGATACAAATGCAATGGGAACTAAAACAATATGTTTTCCTAATTTTGAATTTTCAACAATTATATTTTCTGTAGATGGACCTATCCATGTTAAAGGTCCAACACGACTCTGGTAACTTAGTATCCAGTCTAAGTTTTCGATATTTAATGACTCAATAATTTTATTGACTGATTGTTCCACCTGCCATTGATAGGGGTCACCTTTTTTTATATTTTTTTCAGGTAAGCCATGTGCAGAAAATATTAATTTAAAATTTTCTAAATTGAAAATTTTTTTAACTATTTCTTTTTTATGCGCTTGAACAAAATTCTCATCTGTCGGATAGCAACAGATTGTGCTTGTTTTAATATTTAAATTATTTTTTTTACAAATGTCTTTCCATTCTTTTATTGATGATCCTGTTGTTGCTGCAGAATATTGTGGGTATAAAGGCATTAGAATAATTTCATCTGGATGAAAATTTTTTACATCATTTACAACTTCTTCTGCTCTTGGATGCCAGCACCTCATGACGATAAAACACCTATATTCTGAATTTTCATCATCTTTATTAAGTTTTAGTTCAAGAGCTTTTGATTGTTCTTCTGTTAATTTTAAAATAGGCGACGATCCTCCTAGCTCTTCATATATTTTTTTAGCTATTGGTGCTCTTCTATTAGAAATTAATTTTGCCAAAGGATATCTCAAAATAGATGGTAAATTTAATATTGCCTGGTCATTAAATAAATTAAATAAAAAAGGTTCAACATTTTCTAATTTATCGGGACCACCTAGATTAAAAAGAATTACAGCTTTTTTCATTAATAGTTTTTTACTGTGTTTACCATGTATTCAAACATATTAGGATCTGTTTCAGGTAAAACTCCATGTCCTAAATTAAAAATATATGGATGATCTTTAAAGATATCTAGATATTTTATTGTTTCTTTTTTAATTGTTACTTTGTCTGTAAGTAAAATTTTGGGATCAAGTCCACCTTGAATTGGAATTTTTATATCACGTAAAATTTTTTTGGGATTAACATTATAATCAATACTCACTGCATCAGGTTTAACAATATCACAAAATTCCTTATAATTTTTAATTTCTCTAGGAAAACAAATAACAGGTATATTTAAAGATTTAACGTAGTTGACTAAATTAAGAGTTGGTGAATAGACATAGTTGGGTAAATCTTTTTCCTGCAATAAACCTGCCCAACTATCAAATATTTGTATTACATTTGCACCGTTATCAATCTGATTTTTAATATGTATTTTTAAGAATTTCTCTAAAATTAATAAAATTCTATTTATTAAAAAATCGTCCTTAAAAAAATTTTCTTTTAAGTTTTTTTTAGGTGATTTTTGATTGACAATATAAACAAGTAAAGTCCAGGGTGCACCAACAAATCCTATTGTATTTTTACTTTTTAATAAATCGTTTTTACTAACTTTTTTGATTGCCTTATATATTGGATAAATTTTTTGTACAAAATCAACTTCATCTAATTTTGACATTTCATCAATATTTACTTCACCAAGTTTCGGGCCAAAACCTTTTTCAAATTCAACCTTTTGATTTAGACCATATGGCAGCATTAAAATATCTGAAAAAATTATAGCGGCATCCAAATTGAATCTTTTTAATGGTTGAAGAGTTATTTCAGATGACAATTTTTCATTTAAACATAGATTTATAAAATTAGGGTTTAGTTTTCTAATTGATCTAAATTCAGGTAAATACCTTCCTGCTTGTCTCATTATCCATATAGGATTTATTTTAGTATTTTTATTTTTTATTATTTGATGTAGGGGAGTCATATTAAAATAATATATTTATTTATTGTATTAGTATTATGTATTGTGAATATTGATGATAATTACTTATTAACATTTTATTAACAACTTAATAACATTTATAAATGAATGAAATTGTTAAAATTGTAGCTTTTTTTAAATTTATCTAATTTTATGTATAATCTTTAAAGATTGTATATTTATGAGAATAAAACGCTTATTTTACAACAATTTTTAATTAATATTTGAATTGAGTAATTTTATTAAAATAATACAAATTTATTAACAATTTATTCATGAGTAATACATATCAAATTTATCTCATTTCAGATTCAACAGGCGAAACTTTAGATAGAATTTTTTTAGCCTTAAAAGCTCAATTTGTAAATATTGAGTATAAAGTTCATTCTTTTTCTTTCACTAGAACAGAAAATCAAATTTTGAGAATTTTAGAGGATGCAGAAAAAAATGAAAATTCAGTCATACTTTATACTATTGTAGATAATAACTTAGCAAAGCACTTAGCTAACGTGAGCGATAAAAAAAATATTCCATGTTTTGGAGTACTCGGAAATTTAATTTTAAATTTTTCAAAAATTTTAAACCAAAAAGCTTCACACGAACCCAGCGGACAACACGCACTTAATGAAGAATATTATGAAAGAATAGAGGCCATACAATTTACAATGAGTCATGATGATGGAAATCTTCTTTCAGATATCGGAAAATCAGATATTGTATTAGTAGGAGTTAGTAGAACAAGCAAAACCCCAACCTCGATATATTTGGCAAACAGAGGTTATAAAACTTCAAACATTCCATTAGTAAACGAAAATTCTTTGCCGACTAAACTAAAAGAAAACCCTCAATTAACATGCGTTATTGGATTAAGCACTGAACCTGAAAGGTTAGTTGAAATAAGAAAAAATAGGATGAGCTCATTAAAAGAGTCAGAAAACACACATTATACAAATATAGACAATATTAAAAAAGAAGTTGATGAAGCAAAAAAAACGTTCCAAAAATATAGATGGCCACTAATTGATGTGACAAGAAAATCTGTAGAAGAAGCTGCCGCCTCAATAATTAAAATCCACAAAATATATTTAAATAATGTTAAATAAAATAATACTAGCTTCTAAAAGCAAAGTTAGGAAAAATATATTAGATAAAAATAATATACCTAACATTGTTAAACCATCAAACATTGATGAAGATGTTGTTAAAGAAAGTTTAATTAAAAAAAAATCTACTCCAGAAATGATTTCCAAAAATTTAGCAGAAATTAAAGCCAATAAAATAAGTTTAAATGAACTTGACCAACTTGTCTTAGGTGCCGATAGTGTAATTGATTTAGAAGGTGAATTAATCTCAAAGCCAGAAAGTAGAGAAGAAGCATTTAATATTTTAAAAAAATTAAATGGTAAGACCCATTGTCTTATCAGCTCTGTTTGTATATCAAAAAATGGGATAATGATTTGGAACAATACTGATAAGGCTTTTTTAACAATGAAAAAATTCTCAGATGATGATTTAATAAATTATTTGTCTAAAATAAATGATGAAGCATTATATGCTTATAATGTTTATCAAATTGAAGGAGAAGGCAGAAATTTATTTTCAAAAATAGAGGGTAATGAAAATACAATAATGGGTTTACCAGTTGAAAAAATTAAAGAATATTTAATTAAAACTTAATGAAAAAATTTTTAGTTATAGGAAATCCGATCGATCACACTCTGTCACCAAAACTTCATAATTATTGGATAAAAAAAAATAACATAGAAGCCATTTATGAAAAACAAAAACTTGAGCACAACAAGCTAGAAAATTTAATTTTTCAGTTAAAAGAGAAAAAAATCAGTGGAATAAATGTTACTGTACCGTTTAAAAAATCTGTTATTCCTTTCTTGGATGAGCTGACTTCAGAAGCTCTAGACACTCAATCTGTGAACACAATTTATTTGAAAAATAATAAAGTAATGGGAGATAATACAGACATTGGTGGATTCGAAACAAGTATTCATAAATCAAAAGTTGATTTAAAAGATAAAAAAATTTTAATTTTAGGAGCAGGTGGAGTGGTTCCATCAATTATTTATGCTTTAAAAAAATTAAAGGTATCTGAAATCGTTTTATCAAATAGAACAAAAGAAAAAGCAGAAAAACTTAAAAAGTTTTTTAAAGATATAAAGATAATAAAATGGGGTGAAATTTCCAATTTTGATATGATTATAAATGCAACTATTTTGGGATTAAAAAAAGAAGATAAAATAAATTTAGATTTTTCATCAGATAGTAAAAATAAATTTTTTTATGATGTTATTTACAACCCAAATGAAACCGATTTTTTGAAAACTGGAAAAAAATTAGGTTACACAACAATAAATGGTAAATTAATGTTTGTGTATCAGGCTTTTCTAGCCTTTAACATTTGGCACAAATTAAAACCAAACGTAGACAAGGATGTTTTAAAATTATTAGATCAATGATTAGAATTGGAATTTTGGGTGAAATAGGCTCTGGCAAAAGTTATGTAGCAAAAAAATTTGGTTATCCTGTATTTAATGCAGATTATGAAGTTGGAAAATTGTATCAGAGTAGTAAAAAAACTTTTAATAAGTTAAATAAAAGTTTACCAAAATATATTAGTTTATTTCCTGTAGATAAAAAAGAGATCTCACATGCAATTTTATCTAATAAAAAAAATTTAGATAAAATTATTAAAATTATACATTTTGAAATTAGAAAAAAAATGCTCGCTTTTTTAAAAAAACACAAAAAAAAGAAAATAGTTGTTATGGATATTCCATTATTATTAGAAAATAAAATTAATAAAAAAAAAGATATATTAATTTATGTAGAGGCAAAAAAAAACGACATTCATAAAAGATTAAAAAAAAGAAAAAATTTCAATGAAAAACTTTTAAAAAAATTTAAAAGTATTCAATTATCTAACAGTTTTAAAAAGAAAAAATCTCATTTTATTATTAAAAATGATTTTACAAAAAAATCTGTTAGGAACAATATTAAAGATATTTTAAAAAAAATTTTATAAATGAAAGAAATTATATTAGATACAGAAACAACAGGTATATCGACAAAGGAAGGACATAGAATTGTTGAAATTGGTTGTATTGAATTAGATAACTTGGTTCCAACAAAAAATAAATTTCACTGTTACTTAAATCCAGAGCGTAAAGTATCTGAAAAAGCGCTGGAGGTTCATGGATACACAGATGAATTTTTAGCAAAACAACAAAAATTTATAGATATTGGAGAAAAATTTTTAGAATTTATAAATAATAAAAGATTGATAATTCATAATGCTGATTTTGATTTAGGTCACTTAAATAATGAGTTAGCTATTTTAGGAAAAAAAAAGATTAGTAACGAAATAATAGATACTTTAATTTTAGCTAGAGACAAATTTCCAGGATCAGCTGTTAGTTTAGACGCGCTATGTAAAAGATATAGAATTGATAATTCAAAAAGAGTCCAGCATACAGCTCTTATCGATTGTGATTTATTAGCAAAAGTTTATATAAATCTTATTGATCAAAAAGAACCTACACTTAATTTTCACAATCAAGATTCCGATATAATGGAAAGAAATAATTTAAATGTTAATTATTTTAAAAAGATTATTTCTCCAACAATAGAGGAAATTAATAAACATAAAAAATATTTAAAATCACATCTGAAAAAAAATTTTTTTAATTAAATTTTTAATTAAATTTTTGATTATAGAGTTCTTCAAAATCTATTTTTTTTTGGAATTTAATTCCAGGATAGCCTGAATTGCGCAAAAGATCTAAAAGAGATCTTTCAAGGTCTGGGTAAATTTTAGTTTGAACGTCACTTAGAATTATTTTTTCTAACTCTTTTTTATCATTTACATCATCATCAACTTTAACAATAGTTGAAAATATTATTTCAAAATATGATCTCTTTTTATTTTCTTCTTTATCCTCAAATTTGAGAGTTGTATTTACCTCTATCATTTTATTTTTTAGTGGATTAGATGTAATATCAATTCCTAGCTGATATTTAGAAATATTATCTTTTACAAATAAATATGTTTCTACATCTTTTGTTTCACTTGATAAGTCTTTTACGTATTTTCCTAAAATTTTAAATTTTTCTGTCATCATCACCCTCTATATCTTCAAACTCTCCATCGATGAAATCATTTTTTTTAGAGTCTTTTGATTTTAATTTTTTAGCAAATTTATTTAAAAAAAATTTTCTAGTTATAGGAAAGATTAGTAAAAAACCCAGAATATCTGTTGCAAACCCAGGAATAATTAAAAGTAAAGCTGCAAAGGCAATTATTGCTCCTGAAATCATTTCATAAGTTGGCGCTTCATTTTTGCTTAATTGAGAAAAACCAGATTTAAGAGTATTTAACCCTTCATATTTCGCATAGTAAACGCCCACAACAGCAGTAGTTAAAATAAGAAATATTGTGGTAATAGCTCCAATTTGAGCACCAATTTTAATAAAAAGATAAATTTCGATAGCAGGCAATAAAATTATTAATATTAATATTGAGTTCATTTGTCTGTAATCTAAATTGCCAGTTGAAATTAATCAACTTAGTAATTACTATATATCCATGAATTACAGTTTCGAGTACATAGATATAATTCTTTTAGCAATGATTGCTGGATTTATCTTTTTAAGATTGAGGGGAATATTAGGTAAAAGAACTGGTTTTGAAGGAAAAGCTCCACCTCAGTTCGATAAAATTTTAAAAGAAGCAGTTAGCAATCAAGCTGTAAAAATTAAAGAGACTTTTGATCAAAAAGATCAAAAAGAGTTTTTAAACGGAGCAAAAATTGCGTATGAAACAATAATTACTGATTTTAGTGATAATGATAATAAAATAACAACCAGTAAAACTTTATTAAATAAAGAAGTTTATAATCAATTTAATGAAGCATTAAAAGCCAGAAGTGTACGAGGACATTATGCAGAAATAACTTTTATAGGCATCAATTCAGCTGAAATTAAAGAACATAAAAAAATTGATAAAATGTTAAATGTTACAGTGGATTTTATAGCCGAAGTTATAACTTGCATTAAGGATAAAGATAAAAAAATCGTATCTGGTGATCCTGAAAAAATTAAAAAAATATATGATACGTGGGTTTTTTCTAGAGATTTAACTTCAACAAATCCTAATTGGCAATTGGTTAATATTCTAACGTAATTGACTGATAATATTTCAGAAAAAGATAAAAAAGATTGGGAAACTTTCCTTTCTAGCAAGGAAAAGTTATCTAACAAAGAGGATGGATTTAAAAAAAAAAAACAGATAGAAACAAGTTCTATTGATCTTCACGGATACACATTAGATCAGGCAAATAAATCTATTTATGATTTTATAATTAATTCTTATAAGAATGAAGTAAAAAAAATCATAGTAGTAACAGGTAAAGGTCTTCATTCTGATAATGAAAAAAATCCATATGTCTCAAAAGATTTAAGCATCTTAAAATATTCTGTTCCTGAATATATTTTGAATAATAAAAATTTAATGACAAAAATAAATGAAATTAAAGAAGCTAATATTGAAGATGGCGGTAGTGGAGCTTTTTATATTTTTTTAAAAAAAGATAGCAGGGTCTAAAATTAAAAGATTGTATGAAATAATTAGATTATTTATAATATTTTTTTATATTATTATTAAATAATTTTATTATTGTAGCTTAAAATGATTATTTGGTTAGCTTCATATCCAAAAAGTGGGAACACAATGTTGAGAACAATGTTGTCCTCTTATCTTTATACCCAAGATGGTTCGTTTAATTTTGATATAATGAAAAATATTAAACAGTTTCCTAATTGGGCAATCTTTGACAAATTGGGCGTTAATTATAAAGACCACAACGAAATTATAAAAAATTCTATAAAGGTCCAAGAATCATTTAATAAAAAAGAGTCAGTTGGTTTTATAAAAACTCATAATATGTTGTTTAATTTTAATGGTAAGTATCCTTTCACTAATATAGAAAACACTTTAGGTGTTATTTATATAATTAGAGACCCTAGAAATGTTGTACTTTCTTATGCACGTCATCTAAAAATTTCAATAGAAGAAACAGTTAAATTTATGACGAAAGGTAAAGCTAATGACATGTTTCTTATGGGAAATTGGGCTGAAAATTTTGTAAGTTGGAAGCAGTTTTCAAATTATAATAATTACTTATTAATTAAATATGAAGATTTAGTTTCTAAAAGAGAGGAAACATTCATACAAATACTACAATTCATCTTTAGATTAAGAAACACTAATTTTTCACTAGACTCCAATAAATTAGAAACTGTCCTAAAAAATACTACATTCGAGAATTTAAAAATTTTAGAAAAAGAAAAAGGTTTTAGAGAGAGTATAAAAGGTGATGACGGTAAACAAATCCCTTTTTTTGATAAAGGAAAATCAAGAGATTGGTCAAAAACTCTAGATAAAAATTTAACTGAAGAAATTGAAAGATGCTTTAAAAATGAAATGATGGAGTTAGGATACTTATAATTTACTAAAGAATAAATTTAGAAAGGTCAGTATCCTTAACTAGATTATCCAAGTTTTTATTGATATATTCTTTGTTAATAACAATTTTTTCACCAGAACGGTCTGTTGCTGTAAAGCTTATTTCATCTAAAATTTTTTCAATTATTGTATGAAGCCTTCTTGCTCCAATGTTTTCTACGGTTGCATTAACTTCAGAGGCAATGTTTGCAATTGTATCTATTCCGTTATCTGAAAACTCAAGTTCTACATTTTCAGTTTTTAAAAGAGCAACATATTGTTTGATTAAACTAAAATCTGGTTCTCTTAAAATTCTCTTAAAATCTTCACTAGTTAGTGCTTCTAGCTCAACTCTAATGGGCAATCTTCCTTGTAACTCTGGAAGTAAATCTGAGGGTTTTGCTAATTGAAATGCCCCCGAGGCTATGAATAAAATATGGTCAGTTTTAATAGGGCCATGTTTTGTATTTACAGTTGTCCCTTCTATTAAAGGCAGCAAATCTCTTTGAACACCTTCTCTTGAAACATCTCCACCAACTCTATCTGTTCTTGCAGAAATTTTATCTATTTCATCTAAAAAAACAATTCCATTATTTTCCGTAGAAATTTTGGCTGCCTTAATAATTTTATCTTGTTCAATTAATTTATCAGACTCATCATTAATTAAAATTTCATGGGATTCCTTGATAGTCATTTTCTTCTTCTTTTCTTTATTGCCCATAGATTTACCAAGCATTTCTCCGATATTGATCATGCCAACATTTGCTCCAGGCATTCCGGGTATTTCAAAAGAAGTGTTGTTTGATCCACTGTCACTTACAGCAATTTCTATTTCATTATCATCTAAATCTCCATTTCTAAGTCTTTTTCTAAAACTTTCTCTTGTTGCAAGACTTGCTTTTTTACCAACCAAAGCATCTAAAACTTTTTCCTCAGCTGATTTTTGAGCTTGAGCATGAACCTCTTTTCTCATTTTTACTTTTTCCATACCAATGGCTATTTCAACTAAATCTCTTACTATTTGTTCCACATCTCTTCCGACATAGCCAACCTCTGTAAATCTTGTTGCTTCAACTTTTACAAATGGGGCTTCTGCAAGCTTAGATAGTCTTCTTGAAATTTCTGTTTTACCAACACCAGTTGGTCCGATCATTAAAATATTTTTTGGCAAAACTTCATTTTTCATTTCACCTTTTAAAGCTTGTCTTCTCCACCTATTTCTTAAGGCTACCGCAACAGCTTTTTTTGCTTTATTTTGACCAACTACAAATCTATCTAACTCTGAAACTATTTCTCTAGGAGATAGAGAGCTTACAAGATTATTTTCTTCGTTATTTTTTTTATCCTTGGTAATTAAAGGTGTAACATTTGAATTCTTCATTATATTTTTAAAACCTTAATATTGTCATTTGTAAAAACACAAATTTCAGAAGCAACTTTGATAGCTTTTTTTGCAATTTCTTCAGCACTTTTATCTGTCTCCATCAAAACTTTTCCAGCAGCTAAAGCATAATTTCCACCAGATCCTATTCCAATAACATCACCTTCAGGCTCTAAAACATCCCCAGTTCCTGAAATAATATAACTGTTATCTTTATCACCAATAGCCATAAGAGCCTCTAATCTTCTTAAATATTTATCTGTTCTCCAATCTTTTGCTAATTCTACAGCGGCTCTAGATAAATTACCTGCATGTTTTTCTATTTTAGCCTCTAATCTTTCAAACAACGTAAGTGCATCTGCAGTTGATCCTGCAAAACCTGCAACCACATCTCTTTTTTCAATTTTTCTGATTTTTGAAGCTGTGCTTTTAACCACTGTATTCCCCATACTAACCTGACCATCGCCAGCCACGACTACTTCATTATTTTTTCTTACTAATACAATTGTGGTCATGGTTGATAAATGGTGATTATTTTTTATTCTTCAAGTCTTGATTGCTGATATTGATATAGTCAGATTATGCATGTATACCCTTAGAATATATGGCTAGAAAAGGAAAAGTATCTAGAAAAACTAAAGAAACCAGTATTAGTGTTGAGGTTAACATTGATGGAAAAGGTAAATACCAAATTGATACAGGTATTGGCTTTTTGGATCATATGCTTGAACAACTTTCAAAACACTCTTTAATTGATCTAAAAGTTAAAGCTAAAGGTGACACACATATAGATCTTCATCACACAACTGAAGATACAGGAATAGCAATTGGTGAAGCTTTAAAAAAAGCTGCTAAAAAATTTGTTGGTATTAAAAGATATGCGCACAGAGTTATACCAATGGATGAAACTTTAACTAGAGTAGCTATTGATGTTTCAAATAGACCTTATTTAATTTGGAAAGTAAAACTTAAAGTTGAAAAGCTTGGAGAGATGGATACAGAATTATTTAAAGAATGGTTTCAAGCATTTTCTCAGTCTGCTGGAATTACGATGCATGTTGAAAATATTTATGGAGATAATAGTCATCACATTATTGAGTCTTGTTATAAAGCATTAGCAAGATCATTGAGAGAAGCATTAGAAATGGATCCTAGAAGCAAGAAGAGTATTCCATCCACTAAAGGCTCATTATAAGTTTAATGAACGTTACAATTGTTGATTATAATTCGGGCAATATAAGCTCGGTAATAAACTCTTTTAAGGAAGTTGCTAAAGATAAAGTAAATATCGAGGTAACCTCAGATTTAAATAAAATTAAGTCTTCCGATAAAGTGGTTTTGCCTGGACAGGGTTCGTTTAAAAGTTGTGTTGATGCATTAAATAACATCAATGGGCTAGTTGATACATTAAACGATTTTGCAATAACCAATAAAAAACCACTCCTTGGTATTTGTGTTGGATTACAAATGTTTGCAGATGTTGGGTATGAAGAAATAGAAACAAAAGGACTAGGCTGGATATCAGGAAGTGTATCAAAAATTAATAATCAAAATGGAAAATACAAACTTCCTCATATTGGATGGAATCAAATTGAAATTGTTAAGGATAGCAAAATTTTTAAAGATATAGATAATAAATCTCATATGTATTTTGTGCATAGTTACGAATTTATTCCTGAAGATAAAAATGTAATCTCCGCAACAACAGAATATTCATCAAATATTGTTTGTTCTGTCGAAAAAGAAAATATTTACGGAACGCAATTTCATCCTGAAAAAAGTGATAAATTAGGATTAAAAATGATAGATAATTTTTTGAGATTATAGAATGAAGATTTTTCCAGCGATAGATATTAAAGATAAAAAATGTGTGAGATTGGTTAAGGGAGATTTTGATAATAAAACTGAGTATCAAACTTCTCCAGAAGAACAAGCTGGGAAATATAAAGATCACGGATTTAAAAATTTACACATTGTTGATTTAGACGGAGCTTTAACTGGTGAGATAGTAAATATAGATATTATCACGGCTATAGTTGATAAATTTGATCTAAAAGTTGAAATAGGAGGTGGTATACGAAATATTGAGAGTATTAAAAAATATATTGATGTGGGTGTTGACAAAGTAATCTTAGGAAGTGCCGCTATTAAGGACAAAAATTTTTTAAAACAAGCGTGTGAAAGATTTCCAAATAAAATTGCTTTAGGCCTAGATGCAAAAGATAGGTATTTATCTGTATCTGGTTGGAAAGAAAATTCAAATCAACTAACTTTAGATTATTTAAAAGATGTAAATGATTATGGTGCTAGTAGATTAATATATACTGATATTAATAGAGATGGAATGAAGAAAGGTCCTAATTTTGAGGAGACTGCAAAGGTTGCTGATACCTCTAATTTTCCAGTAATTATATCTGGTGGAGTTTCTTCAATCGATGACATTAAAAAAGCCAAGGAATTAAATAATAATAATATTGAAGGTATTATAGTTGGAAAAGCTATTTATGATGGTGATATTAAATTAGAGGAACTAGTTAAGGAAATAGATGCTTAAAAATAGAATTATACCTTGTTTAGATGTTAAAAATGGTCGAGTTGTTAAGGGTATCAACTTTGTTGATTTAAAAGATGCAGGGGATCCTGTTGAACAAGCAAAAATTTATTCTGATGGTGGAGCTGATGAAATTTGTTTTTTAGATATAACTGCTTCAAATGAAAATAGAGGCACTATCCATGATGTAGTAGAGAGAACTTCCAAGAATTGCTTTGTTCCTTTGACAGTAGGAGGTGGTGTTAGAAGTGTTGAAGACATTAATAAATTACTGAATTGTGGTGCTGACAAAGTATCCATAAATACTGCTGCAGTTCAAAACGCTAAATTGGTTGAAGAAAGTTCAAAAAAATTTGGCTCACAATGCATCGTTGTCGCTATTGATGCAAAAAAAAATGGGGACATGTGGGAAATTTTTACTCATGGAGGAAGAAATTCAACTGGAATTAATGCTATTGAATTTGCATCTAAAATGGAAAATTGTGGAGCAGGAGAATTGCTTGTTACATCAATGGATAAAGATGGAACGCAATCAGGATATGATAACGAATTAACGAAAAAAATCTCATTAAGTGTTGGCATTCCAGTAATTGCATCTGGTGGAGTTGGAACATTAGACCATTTAGCTGAAGGGATTAAATCTGGTGCAAGTGCTGTGTTAGCGGCATCAATTTTTCATTATGGAACTTATTCTATAAAACAAGCTAAACAGTATTTGGCATCGAAAGATATACCTGTTAGAATTTGAAATGCTTAAAATTTTAGAAGATCTGATTTTACTTGCTAGAGAAAGAAAAAACAATCCTGTTGAAGGATCTTACACGAATAAACTTTTAGAAGATAAAAATTTAGCAAAAGAAAAAGTTCTTGAAGAAATAAATGAATTAATTGAAGCAGTTGAAGATAGTTCAAATAAGATACATGAGGCTGCAGATGTTTTATATCATTTATTGATGTATCTTGAGAGTAATGACATAAAAATTGAGGAAATCATGGCTGAATTATCTAATAGAAAAAAATAATAGATACAAAAAATATTAATAAAAATAATAAGTTTATAGCTCACCAATAAAGAGTATAGTTTTTGCTATGAGCCATAAATTCTACAGGCCTGCCAGATCTAGACTGCAGAGAAGTGAATTAGCAGTTCCTGGATCATCTCCAAAAATGTTTGAAAAGGCATTAAATTCTGACTCTGATTATATTTTCTTAGATTTAGAGGATGCTGTTTCTCCAAATGATAAAATCACAGCACGAGCAAATACAATAAAAGCTCTTAATGAAATGAATTGGAGAGAAAAAGGCAAAACTATCTCAGTTCGAATTAATAGCTTAGACACACATTACATGTATAGCGACCTTGTAGAAATTACTGAACAAGCTGGTGAAAATGTCGACACTATATTGGTACCAAAAGCTGGAACTAAAAGTGATGTTTATATGGTCGATTGTATGCTTACTCAAATAGAAACAAATAAAAAAATTAAAAATAAAATTGGAATTGAATGCTTAATTGAAACAGCACTTGGAATGTCGAATATAAAAGAAATTGCAAAATCAAGTGAGAGACTAGAGGCATTACACTTTGGTGTAGCCGATTATGCTGCAAGTTTAAGAGCAAGAACAGTTGTGATTGGTGGGCTTAATCCAGATTATCCTGGAGATCAATGGCATCATGGATTATCAGAACTTGTAATGACATGTAGAGCATATGGTTTAAGAGCTATTGATGGACCTTTCGGGGATTTCAATGACCCAGATGCATATATTGCAGCAGCAAAAAGAGGTGCTGCAATAGGAATAGAGGGTAAGTGGGCAATACATCCTTCTCAAATTGAATTAGCAAACAAAGTATTTTCTCCACCAGAGGCTGAAGTAAATAAAGCTAAAAAAATTATAGAAGAATTAAATAAAGCTGCAAAAGAAGGCAAAGGAGCTGCGCAGCTTGACGGTAGAATGATAGATGCTGCTTCAGCTAGAATGGCAGAAAATATTGTAAATATAGATAAACTAATAAATGATAAGTAATTATGGATATTCACGAGTATCAAGCAAAAGAAATTTTATCTAATTTCGGAGTTACCATACCTAGAGGTGGAGTAGTGTACAGCCCTGAAACTGCAGAAAATAAAGCAAGAGAAATAGGTGGTTCAAAGTGGGTTGTCAAAGCTCAGATACATTCCGGAGCAAGGGGTAAAGCGGGTGGAGTAATTGTTTGTAATACCTCTTTAGAAGTTGCTCAGGCAACAGATAAACTTCTGGGAAAAAAGTTGATTACAAATCAAACAGGGCCTGAAGGAAAAATTGTAAATAGAATTTATATTGAGGAAGCAACAGATATAGAAAAAGAGCTATATTTAGGACTAGTTTTTGATAGAAGTTCAGAAAGCATAATGGTTGTAGCGTCAACAGAAGGTGGAATGAGTGTTGAAGAAATTGCTAAAGAAAAACCAGAGTCCATTATTAGATCTAAAATTGAAGTTGCGGTTGGTATACAAAGTTTTCAAGCAAGAGAACTAGCATTTGGATTAGGTATAGAGCCAGAGTTAGTTAGGAGAGTTTCAGAAACTATTATTGGATGTGCTAAAGCATTTAGTGAGTTAGATGCAACTATGGTTGAAGTTAATCCATTAGTTATCTCAAAACAAAAACAAATCTTAGCGCTAGATTGTAAAATGAGCTTTGATAATAATGCAATGTATAGAAGAGACAAAGTATCTGAACTAAGAGATAAAACTCAAGAAGATGAAAAAGAAGTTTATGCTTCTGACAGAGGTCTAAATTACGTCAGTTTAGAGGGAAATATTGGAAATATTATTAATGGCGCTGGATTAGCAATGGCATCTATGGATATGATTAAATTAGCGGGAGGTGAACCTGCTAATTTTCTTGATGTAGGTGGAGGTGCAACACCCGAAAAAATAGTAAAGGCTTTTAGACTAATCACGATGGATAAAAAAGTCAAAGTTATATTAGTTAACATTTTTGCTGGAATAAACAGATGTGATTGGGTTGCAGAAGGAATAGTGCAAGCATTAGAAAAAATAGAAATTAAAGTACCATTAGTAATAAGATTAGCTGGAACAAATGTAGAAAAAGGGAATAAAATTCTTCGAGAAAGTAAGTTAAATTATATTGAAGCAAACACTTTAGAAGATGCAGCTAATAAAGCGGTAGCAGCGTTAAAATAATAAACATGTCAGTTTTAATAGAAAAAAATACAAAAATTTTAATTCAGGGCTTCACTGGAAAGATGGGAACTTTTCATGCGGAAGAAATGATAAAATATGGATCAAATGTTGTTGGTGGGGTTACTCCCGGAAAAGGAGGTCAAAAGCATTTAGATAAACCTGTGTTTAATACTGTTAAAGATGCTGTAAAATATACCGGCGCTACATCATCTATTTTATTTGTTCCACCAGCTTTTGCAGCTGACTCAGCAATGGAGGCAGCGGATGCAGGAATTAAAACTTGTGTAGCTATTGTCGATGGTATCCCATCACATGACATGATTAGAATTAAAAGATATATGAGAAGATATTCAAGAAATGAAAAAATGACATTAGTCGGACCAAATTGCGCAGGTATTATAAGTCCAGGAAAATCAATGTTGGGTATTATGCCAGGACATATTTACAAAGAGGGAAGAGTTGGAATTATAAGCAGGTCAGGAACTTTAGGGTATGAAGCCGCTGAACAAATGAAAAATTTAGGAATTGGAATTTCGACAAGTGTTGGAATAGGAGGTGATCCAATTAATGGAAGTTCATTTAGAGATATAATTGAAAAATTTGAAACAGATAACGAAACTGATGCAATTTTAATGATTGGTGAAATCGGAGGACCACAAGAAGTCGCCGCAGGAGAATTTGCAAAAGAAAATATGAAAAAACCAGTTATAGGTTACATAGCAGGACTTACAGCACCAAAGGGTAGAGTAATGGGACACGCAGGAGCAATCGTTTCAGCTTATGGAGAAAGTGCAATTGAAAAAGTTGAGATATTAAAAGAATGTGGTGTTACTATTTCGAAAAACCCATCAGTCATGGGGGACACAGTTAAATCTGTACTTGAAAAAATGTAAATGAAATACGATGACCAAAATATATTCGCAAAAATTTTAAGAGAAGAAATACCTTGTGATAAAATTTATGAGGATGATTTTGTTTTGTCGTTTCACGATATAAATCCTCAAAAAAAAATTCATGCTTTGATAATTCCTAAAGGTAAATATATTGATTTAGATGATTTTAGTTTAAGGGCTTCTTCAGAAGAGATGGTTGGTTTATTAAAAGGTATTAATATAGTTGCAAAAAAACTTGGTGTTTCAACAGAAGTAGGCAAGGGCTATAGAACATTGACAAATATAAGCGATGATGGTGGTCAAGAGGTCCCTCATTTACATTTTCACTTGTATGGAGGAGAAAATGTTGGAAAAATGGTTGTTTGACCCAAAAAGTAAAAAGAAATTATCTTGAAATTAATAATCTTAGCGATTTAAAAGAAGTCAAAGAAATTTCAGAAAATTATTCTATTGAGTTATTAAACCCTTCAAATTTTCAATTAAATAAATTTTTTTATAAAAATATAGGTAAAAAACACTATTGGGTTGATCGATTAATTTGGACAGAAGATAAATGGGTAGACTATGTATCAAATAAAAACGTTAAAACTTATATTTTTAAAAATAAAGATAATCTCGCAGGTTTTTTTGAATTAATTTCTCATCTAGAAAAAAAAGAGACAGAGATTGCTTATTTTGGACTTCTAGAAGAATTTCAAAATAAAAAACTTGGTTCTTATTTACTGAGTGAAGCAATTAAAAAATCTTTTATAAATAATATTGATAGAGTTTGGCTTCATACTTGCTCTTTAGATCATAAAAATGCATTGAATAATTACGTGGCAAGAGGTATGAAAATTTTTAAAACAGAGACGGTGATGGTTTAATTTTGGATAGGGAGTTTAAATATATCTTTATCAAATACCTCGTTTTTTTTCATTGAGGAAAGAAAAGTAATATTAAGATTTTGGAATACATCTTTTGTTTGCCATCCAACTAAATTAAATGTTTTGTTGTCAAAAAAAATATTAATTTCAAACTCCTTTTCTTTTATTGTGTAATTTATAAAAGAATTATCTATTATCCTTTCCTCAAGTTTATGAATCTTATTAATTAAAAATTTTTTATCCAATATTAAATATAGTGGAGTTTTATTAAGTGGATAACGATAATAACTTACTTTTGTTTTTATAACTAAAGACTTGCCATTTGAAACTAAAATTTTATTAAGTGATCCTCTATATTCACAATAAATTTTTTTAGGGTATTCTATTAAACAATTTCCTTTTTCTATTTTTTTATTAATATTTTGTTCAAAATTAAAATTTAAATTTTTCGTATCTTTTAAATTATTTATTATGTTTACTTTGTTGTTTGCATTTGAGTTTACATTTAATAAAAAAATAATAACTATACATAAATATTTAATCATTAAAGAACATCTCTTTTACCAACATGGTTTGCTTTGCTCACTATTCCATCAGCTTCCATCATATCAATAATTCTTGCTGCTCTATTGTATCCAATTTGAAGTTTTCTTTGTAAAAATGATGTTGATGCTTTTCCCTCTGATTTAATTATTTCTAAAGCAGATTGATAGAGTATATCTTTATCCTCTTGGCTTTGGTTGTTAGCAGAGTCTTTTTCGTCAGCAAAATTTAAAATCTCATCAACATAGTCAGGTTCAGCTTGAGCTCTAAGAGAGTTGTTAATTTTTTCAATTTCATTTTCAGACACAAAAGGAGCATGTATTCTCACTATTCTATTAGCTGAGGACATGTAAAGCATATCGCCTTTACCAAGTAATTGTTCAGCACCTTGTTCACCAAGTATTGTTCTACTATCAATTTTTGAAGTAACCTGAAAAGATATTCTGGTTGGAAAATTAGCTTTTATAGTACCAGTAATAACGTCTACGCTTGGTCTTTGCGTGGCCATTATTATGTGAATTCCTGCAGCTCGAGCCATTTGAGATAATTTTTGAATATAGTTTTCAATTTCTTTTCCAGCCACCAACATTAGGTCTGACATCTCATCAACCACTACAACTATATAAGGCATTGTTAATTTATGTTTAGAATTATATCCGTCAATATTTCTAACACCTTCTTTGGTCATTAATCGATATCTACTTTCCATTTCTTTAACTACCCAACCAAGCACAGAAGCCGCTTTTTTTGCCTCTGTAATCACAGGACAAAGCAGATGTGGAATTCCTTCATATGTTGATAGTTCGAGCATCTTAGGATCAATTAAAATAAATTTACATTTTTCTGGTGTATGTCGATAAAGCAAGGATAAAATGATTGTGTTAATACAAACTGATTTCCCAGAACCTGTTGTTCCTGCAATAAGAAGATGTGGCATTGCTGTTAAATCACCTACTAGTGGTTTACCAGAAATATTTTTACCGAGTGCAATTGGTAATTTCACATCTTTTGATTTAAAATCAGAATTTGATAAAATTTCACTTAAATAAACATTTTCTCTAAAATTATTAGGAAGCTCGATACCAATCGTATTACTTCCCGGTATAGTAGCAATCCTTGCAGATTCAGAACTGGTATTTCTTGCTATATCATCAGATAGGTTAATTATTTTTGATACTTTGACTCCAGCAGCAGGTTCAAACTCGTTAAGGGTAACCACAGGACCATGGCTGACTTTTTTTATATTTCCATTAACACCAAAGTCTAATAAAATTTTCTCTAAAAAATCTGAGCTATGTGTTTCTTTTTTATCAAATTTTGCCTTCTCTTTTTTAGTTGGGATTTTTAAAAATTCTAGATTTGGTAATTCAAATTTAATTTTATTTTCAGATTTATTTTCATTTTTTATGAAAGGTAAATCATCTTGAATTAAATTTTTAATTTCATCTTGGGGGATATATTCGTTAATAATTTCATTTTTATTAGTATAATTTTTACTATCGTTTTTTTTAAATAAATTTAAAATTTTATTTATAAATATTTTAAATCCATTTAGATTAAAGTTAATACTAATTAAAAATAAAATTAAGGTAAGTAAAATTAAGAAATAATAAAATATTCCCTCATTTAGTAGTATTAAAGTATTAAGAAAAGTTCGGTTCAAGTAATTGCCAATAAATCCTCCATTACCATTTATGTAAAGTGTAAAAATATCTGAATAAAAGTAAGTGAAAAAGAGAGACCCAGAAATAGAATATAAAATTGTAAAAAAAATATTCTCGATGAATAAAAAAAACTCTTTAGTTTTGAAAATATTTATACCGGTAATAAAAAAAGTAAAAGGAATCAAATAAGCAACTAAGCCAATAGATTGAAAAAATAAATCAGATATGAAGCTTCCCTGGAAACCCAGCAGATTTTTAATCTGAGTATTTTCTTGAAAAATAAAATTCGGATCATCTGGTGAATATGTTATTAAAGCCACAAAAAATGCTAATCCCGATAAAGAAATAATAATTCCAAAAATTTCTGCTATTCTTTTAAAAGCAAAATTAAGTAATAAATTAGCTGTTTTTTTAATATTCATATAAATGAATCAATTTAATCACTTTGTATCATCTAATTTTTATTGTTAAAATTAAAAATATTATGACAATTTGTATACTTGGTAATAATCTGACGGCCCTAACTTTAGCTAAAGCGTTAACTAAACAAAATATCCACGTTGATATTTTATATAGTAAAGAAAATTTAAATATAAGCAAAACCAGGACAATCGGTATTTCAAAAAGTAATACAGATTTCCTAAGCAAAAATGTAATTAATATAAATAAAATTTTGTGGAAATTAAAAAAAATAGAAATTTTTTCTGATAATCTAAAAAAAGAAAAACTTATAGATTTTGAAAAAAGTAATAAACAAATTTTTTCAATTGTTAAAAATTATGAATTATATCAAATAATAAAACAAGGTTTATACAAAAATAAATATTTTAAATCAAAATTAATTTCAACAAAAAATTTATCCTTTATCAATAAATACAAACTTGTAATTAATTGTGATCCTCTAAATGTTGTTACGAAAAAATATTTTCATAAAAAATTACTAAAAGAATATAATAGCAAAGCGTACACAACAATAATTACGCATGATAAAATTTTAAATAATACAGCAGTTCAAATTTTTACCAATAAAGGTCCTTTAGCTTTTTTGCCAATTTCTAACGTACAAACATCAGTTGTTTATTCTATTCCAAATTTTTATAATAAAATTGAAAAAAATATTGAAAAATTAATTAGAGAAAAAAATTTGAAATATAAAATAAAGCATATAGAAAAAATTAATATTTTTGACCTAATATCTATAAATTTAAGATCATATTATAATAATAATATCTTAGCATTTGGAGATTTATTGCACAAAATACATCCTCTTGCAGGGCAAGGATTTAATATGACTATAAGAGATATAAAAGTTTTATTAGATATTATTAAAAACAAAATTGAAGTTGGCTTACCCCTTGATAAATCTATCAATATTGAATTTCAAAATAGAGTAAAACATAAAAACTTAATTTTTTCAAATGGTGTAGATTTAATTCATGAATTTTTTAATCTAGAAAGAAAAACTAATAGTAAATTTTTAAGTAAGTCTGTTCAATTAATTAACAAAAATTTTAAGATAAAGAAAATATTTTCTAAGATTGCTGATAATGGAGTTTTATTTTAATTTATTGAAGAGTTGTATTATCAAAAATATCGTAAGTATAAGTGTTTAAAATTTCTGAAATTTTATTTTTTCTAATGCTGAGACTCTCTGCTTCTAATAAAACTTGTTTTTCTTCAAGAGTAAAAGGAGACGCCATTGCTAAAGCATTAATTGTTTCATCTAAACTTTGTTTTTCAAGCTCTTTCCAATTGATAACAAACCCTCTTTTTTGAAATAGAGATTTTAAATCTTTGAAAATTAATTCCAAATCAGAAAATTTTAACACTGCATTAATTTCTTCAAGGTCGTGATAATAATTTTTAAAATCAATTTCATATTCTCTGTACTCTTTTGAGGTTTTTATTTCTTTCATAATTCTGAATCTTATTAATCCTTTAAGCTCAATCATATATCTTCTATCTTCTGTCTCTTTAAAACTTGTTATTTTCCCAAGACAACCAACATCATGTAAAATTGGTTCAGATTGATTATTAATAGAGGTTTTAGATTGTATCATTCCAATTAGCTTATTCGACTTCATGCTTTCATTAATCATTTGAATATATCTTGGTTCAAAAATATTTAATGGAACAGTTGTTTTTGGAAATATTATAAAGTTATTAATGGGAAAAACAGGAATAGTTTTTGGTAGTTCATTTTTTTTCATTTTATTAATACTGTATGTAATATATTATAGAATTTATTATAAAACACAGAAACATTATTTCAACTTTAATATAAATTAAAATATAAGTTTACATATCTAATAAAAAAAAATATATGATATTTTGGATAGCATCGTACCCTAAAAGTGGCAATACCTGGTTAAGAACTTTAATAAGTGCATATTATTATTCAAAAGATGGAAATTTTGAAGATATTTTATTAAAAAAAATTGGACAGTTTCCAGTTAGAGAGTTTTTTGATGATTTTAACCATGATAAAAAAATAGCGGGTGATACATGTAAATACTG
>Ga0233427_10001606_pt1 | contig 23638 bp, 19 predicted proteins | sample SI_118_April2016_5_FD_179885 | JGI IMG/M metagenome (GOLD analysis project Ga0233427, IMG submission 179885) | Seawater microbial communities from Saanich Inlet, British Columbia, Canada - SI_118_April2016_100_MG | ecosystem: Environmental > Aquatic > Marine > Inlet | place: Canada: British...
GCATATTTTTTTGTTTTGGTGTTAATTCAAGGTCCAAAAAAATTAATTTACTATTCAAGCCGAACTGCCGATATATTTTGCTTAAGTCAATCTGTATTCTCTTTAAACCAGATTTCAACTTAACAATTTTTCTTTCAAGAAATCTAATATTATGATTTGGAAGAAATTGATGATCATAGGAAAACCAATGAATTGAATAAAGAGGTCTATTCTCTAATATTTCATCTGCAGTCTCTTTCAGAAATATGATCAACTCTTTTAATACTGGTTGTTTATGACGCCTTTTTAATTCTGTCAAATAGATCCTTACTCGTAATCTATTATTATCAATTTTATTAATATCTTTATCTAAAGAATCCCATTTAACAATAACTTCCTTATCATCTAAAGTTCTAATCCTAAGATTCAATAATTCGAATTTAGTGGAATCATCTAAAACCAAATCCATAAAGTCAACATCAGAAAGCATCTTATTGAATCTTTTTTGAGTTACAAGTTGTCTTCCAACTTGCTTATAGTTCCATTTATTATCATCTTTTAAGCCTAAAACATGCTTAAATAAATAGATTGCATTCCTTGGTTTCAAAGTTGCCTTTGATATCTCCTCTGACTCAACTTCACTTAAAATGGAAGAATTATTGCTTAATAAATAACTATAAAACTTCTCTGGAGTACCACTTGATTCAGTCTCTGTTTCTAAGGCTAATGAGATATCAATTTGTGCGGGGTTATCATCAAATAAATCTTGATATTCGATCCATAACTCATCATAGTCAGCTAATAATGTGCTATTTTGTATAGGATTATTGCCTTGTGGACTTTCTAGATCTGGAATCAGATTAACTTTAACACTTTTTTCTTCAATGAAATCCTGATCTAAAAAAATTAATTTAGATTTTTCTTTACTGCTTTGGAAATTACCATCTATCTTAAATGGTAATTGTTCAAATATTTTTTTTCTTTTTTGTGATTTAAAAGATACATTGGCACTTAATCTGAAGTTGTCTTTATCTTGGAATCGAAAATTACTGTTCCTACTTACCTCTTTCATTAACCTGATAGGACCACTGCCCAAATCTACATCTCCGGCAATTGTTATAGTTGGCATTTGAAAAACCTTTACTTCTGCAAAGACAGGACTATTCACCAACCCAATGAACTGAAATAATATATAAATAGATAGAATTAGTTTCAAACGGTAATTAAAGTTGGTAATCATTTAGTCATATTTTTATTAGATCTCGAGATAAGTCACTTACAAAAAACGTAATGGCAAAAATAAGCAATATTCATGGCCTTTTATCTCTTTTTAAAATAATAAATCCATCATTCTCATATACAACTTGCATTATGCCTGTTGATTTTTCAACCCAACTTATATATTCATCTGCAATTATATCATCCGAACACTTACCATAAACCCAGCCACATCCTTGATCAACTAAAAACCAAGGACGCTTAGAATCCAATACAACAAAATCTGCGGTTACTGTCTTCCATTCGAACTCATTTGGCCCATTTTTTTTAACAAAAGATAGCACTCTTTTCTCATTATTAACTCCGTTTGGAAAAATCAAAAAATGTTGGCGTTGTAATAATGGAAGCCAATTAATTGTATTTTGAATAGATACTACTACATTAATATCATTTGGAATATGATCAGTAATTGCCCGCTTTATCATTGAATCTCGCTTAGAAGGAATATAAGCTTTGTAGTTATAAAGCCAAATTTTATCAGTCCAGAATAATCTACCAATTGGAGATGGTGCTACGGCAATATGAGAAGCAAATAATGTAAAAATCAATATAAAAGTAAAGTACCTAATGGGAAGTCTAAATCCCCTAATCATTATTTTTTTCCAAATAATTTTTGCTCTATGCAGCCCACCTAAAAAAGAAAAAATCATTGGAGAAATAAGCCCTGCAGTATATTGATGACCTAATCCATAATATCCTTCATGCTTTGATAATAATGAAATTGCAAATATAGGAAGTGCTACTACTAAGGGACTTGGCTTGAGTAATGGAATAAAAGCTAGCGCTCCAAATAGAGCGATAATATAAATAAATTTTCCTGGTGTGCTTACAATATCTATGAAAATTTCAAATGGATGCGAAATAAGATACAAAATTATTTCACTTATATTTGAACCCATCCATGAAAAAGCTCCTGATGAAAACCAATTTACCTCACCACCAGAGTATGAAGGAATAATATAATTTGTAGCAATGTAAAAATACCCAAAACCAAAAATAACTAACCCTAGGCTATAACAATAGACTTTAAGATTATTATGAAAATGCAAATCATCATTTGATTCTTTTCGAATATTATGCCAATGAGATCCAAACATATAAATACCGCACATTGCTGTTTGCAAAGCAAATGGCTCTTTAACTGTAGCTAAAGAAATTGCAAAAAAAACAGCTAGCCCCATTCGACCTGACTTGATACATAAAAAATAAGCAGCTAAAATCGGAACTGATAAATGATCTAAGTGAAAATCAAAAAGTACATTAAACCACACTGGAAAAAACAATGTATATGCGATCAATGCAATAGCAGTATATTGAGATAAGTGACGAAAAAGTATTATAGGAATAGACAGTGAAAAACCCTGTAAAAATAATATGACATAAGGAATATATTTAGCAGAAAAAAAATTCACTATGAAAGCATAAACATGAACTATCGGCTGGAAATGATTTAATGTTGCTCTGCTTGAACCATTAAGATATTTTTTTCCAAAAAATTCCGCTTGAAATATTCCAAGATCTAGTATTGAGCTATGCAAGTTATAATACTTTAACATCGGCATTAATATAAATAGAGCAAGTGCTATAGAATAAAAAACCCAGAATTTTTTTAGCGTACTAAGTGCCATATATGTCTTTAAATATTCTCTCAATATCCTCTTTGAAAAAATTAGTTTTAAGCACAACTATACTAGGATCTTTTAAGGATAAATCTTGATACCTTTTTACTTGTCGCTCAAAAAAATCAATCTCATGACAGTCACCTAATTCCCTTTTCTGAAGCTCAAGGGGCTCTCCACTTAGCAAAATTACTATGTCAGGCTTTGGTATAAGTTTAATATAAAACTTATTAAGAAATGAGAAAGCAAGATTGAATTCATCAAAAGCAGTAGATAAATCATGAAAGTATCTATCACATAGCAAAATGTCTTTACTATTAATCTTTGTAACATAAAAATACCAAAGCCAAGAATCAATTAATGCAAATATTGGCCAAAATATTTTTATAACCACATTCTTATTTTTAGTAACGAGATTCTTTTTTTTCTGAACAGTGGAGGATAGATTGATGTTATTTTGAAAGAAATTAATTAATTTTCTTAGTATGAAATAATTAAAAGGATAAAGAGTTTTATGTGAAATTTTATTTCTTTCTAAAAATTCAACAGAATAATTAATAGCTGTAGACTTACCTGATCCATCAGGACCAATATAGGAAATCATCATGGCTTTATAGACTGATTTCGCATAATACTTGATAGCAACCTACCTAAAAAATACAAAATAATCAGCAATAATGAAAAAAATGATACTCGTATAGAGTACTCAAATAAATCTTGACCTTTATAATATAAACTAACAGAATTCCCGCACATTTCAGGATTTAAAATAAAAGAGTTAATACCTTGCATATATTCACTAGATTCATTACCATCTAATAGCCAATAATTATCAAATGAAGACGCAAAGATTAGTCTATTGTCAGCGCACTGATTTGGAATACTTATTTCATAATGTGTATCACTAACTTTGTTATAAACTAATGTCGAGTTTTCGACACCATCAATACGAATCATATTCTTCGGATTTTTAACAAGAAAAACAGCTGAATTTTCGCTTACATAACCACGATTAAAAAACTTTGAAAATCTTAATTTATCATAAAGATCATATGAGCTATTCCTGAATCCATCTAAAATAACTACAGCAGAAATATTGTATTCCCCAAGATAATTTGTCAAAATTTCAAACTCATTATTATCTAAAGAATTTTTAATTTTTTCTGCGATAAGTGGATTACGATAAAACGCCCTTAAGAAAAGTGAAGATGTTGTGTTATCAGCAAATGAATAGGTAAAGTAATCTGGAAGCCATAAGACTTTATTTGCTCCAGTTGACTTTATATAACTCCATGTTTTCTCATACTCATGAGGAATATCTTTATTTACATGTATGGGATATCCTCCTATTTTTAAATAATCATTATTAAATTTATTAAAATATAAATTTAGAAAAGAGTGCCCTGAAGACAATAAATAAAATAAAGAAAAAACTGCAACTATCACTAATTTCTTTTTCTCAACAGGTCTTTTTAGGACGGGCTTAGCCATAAGAATAACCACTACTGGTATTAATAACCAAAACTTATATGGAACTCTAAACATGTTTGCTATGGGTATGTTGGTCATTATCATATTGTAAATATCTCCAAAAGGAGGGGAGCCACCTTTTCCTAAAAAAATTAAAACAAGTAAAGTGGCAATAATAGTTGCTTGTGACTTAGTTAAGTTTTGAGAAGTGGAAAAACCTCTGAAGAAAAAATAAAATATTAATATTAGTAAAGCTAAAGAGACTGGAAAAAGATTATTGCCCCATATCTTTGGTTCCAAAGAGAGCACATTAATTATATTTCCAGCTAAATATGAGTTCTGATTAATAATCCCTTCTTTTTGAAGGCTCAGTGGAACTAAGAGGTCAAGACGATCAATTGTTGGAAAGACCCAATAAGAATTTAGGGATAACAACACACCAAATACAATAAAAATTTTAAGCGCAATACTAAAGTCAATACTTCTTAAATAAACCACAAGCGCAACTATTAAAGATAATATGGTAATTCTTATGTCATATGCTATGGATAGGGTTATTATTAGTGAATAGATTAATAGTGTATCAAATCTAAAATTAATAATTGCTTTCTTTGTATAAACGAATATTAGAGGAATTAATGAGTAGCCCACCATTAAACCGAGCTGCCCTCTATATATCCTACTCACAATGGCAGGGTTACACAAATAAAAAGAAGTTACAATGAAAAAATACCTAATATCGATATCTTCTTCTTTAAATAATTTGTAAATACCCAGGAGTGCAAAGAGAAAAAATGGAACAAACCAAAAGATTCTTATGCCGATATTGTTATAATGAATGCCGGTCAATTTTGACAAATGAACCGCTGCATAATGTATTGGTGAGTTTGCAAGAACACCTCCGCTTACATTAGAATAACCTCCATATCTATATGATTCCCATAACTGTGGGATGTAAGTTGTTATTTGATCAACATAGCTCCATGGCCTATATTGTAAATCCTGGCCATACAAAAGTGGTGATTCAATCACAAAACCATAATAAACATACATCAAGACAATAAAACACCAAAAAAAAATCAACTGAGTTAAATTTTTAATTATGAAAATATAGAAAGTCATGATCATATATTGTTTTTAGAGTTGAGAGTAAAGGACTGAAAAATTGTTAAGAAATTGATTGGTACAAGTCTGTTACTTTCTTTCCTTGACTTATGATATTGTAATGTTTTAACGCATCCTTATTGTACAAAATATCATTTTCAAATTTATTATTGGAAACTTCATCTAGTGCTTGAATTATTTTTTTTGCACAAAGATCTGCCCTTCCCGTTTGGAATCTATAAGACTTACCATAACTACTAAATGCATCTAATTCTTCTAATGTTGAATATACAATTGGTATATTTGATTTTATAGCTTCAATCAATGTATGAGGCTGTGCTAAAGTTCCATACATCCTTACCATGGGATAAACAAAAACACTACACTGTGTCATGTAATTTAAGATATTTTGTTGGCCAGTTAAAATCTTGACATTTGAGCCGATAAGGCTCTTAACCAAATTTTTTGATTTTTCATGATTCAAATCTAAATCAGTTTTTCCAAAGGAAATAATTAAAAAAATATAATTATTATTAGGATTACATCTGTTCATTAGTTTTGCAGCCTCAGCAAAAACAAATATACCTTTTCTCTCTTCCAATGGACCTACATATAAAATTATTTGCTTGTCGATAAATTCAGAATTATATGAAATATCTTCTGATAAATTTTTTGAGTAACTTAGATCAATACCGAGTGGAATAAAGTACTGGCCAATTTCTTTTGTATTTTGACTCTCATAGTATTTCATCATATTTTTTGAAAGGAAAATAATCGAGTGGATAGAAGAGTTTAAAAATGATTTATTATTATTACCAAGGCTATTACTATATGTACATAATGTGAAAATTACTTTTGCTTTGCATACATATAAATAAAAATAAGACAATAAAAATAGTACTGGAGATGAAACGTAATCATGAACAATTTGGTAACGATTTTTTTTACATAACCTATAAACTTTTAATAATAATATAACTCGACTTATGACTTGTCCTAAAGTTTTAGAGAAATAATGTCTTGGTTCATTGACTGAATATATCTTAATCCCTAAATCACATTCAATCTTATATAACCATTCTTGGTTTGATTTATAAGCCCATTTAGGGACAGTAGTTAAAACATCTATTTTAATATTCTCGTTGGTATTAATTTCTTTAATATGGTTAAAGATAGCTTTAGTACCTGCCATATCAATTGCTGGCACCCATATGCCACCAGAAATAATTAATATTTTTTTCATGATTAAATTTTATCCTCTAGGAATTAAAGGTATTTATTATTAAAAACTCAAAAAATGGTAAGTAAATAGTGAATTTATTTTAATCGTTTACATTTCAAATATAACATTGGCCAAAATATTTTCTTTTTAAGGATTCTATTAATATATTTTTTTCCAAAAGGTATAAATTTTAAATCATACTCAACATTGTAGTTACCATAGGCGTATGTTTTAAAGCCGTTTTCATTAAAATCCTGTGAGAAGCGCTTAGGAAGAAAACTATACTCAAATCCAAACATTCGATATTTATCCTTTAAGATAGTTGTATGTAGAAAATTATATAAACCTCGAAGAATAAAAATATCAGGAGTATTTCCGGTTATGATGCCTTGCAACAACGTTGTTAATGAAATACAGGGTACCGTTAAAACTACCTCACCCTTTTCTTCCACAATATATCTGAGAGACGTTATTCCTTTTTTTGTATTTTTAAAATGCTCAAAAGAACCTCCTCCAAAAACCAAGTCAAAACTATTACTCTTAAATGGTGGGTTTTCAATATCTCCACAAACAAAATAAGAGTTGAGATTATTCTCATCAGAAATTTTTTTAGCCAAGACAAGAGCGTCAATTGACAAATCTAACCCAACGACTATCTTAAATCTTTTTAAGGCTGAGTAATTATTACAAACTCTTCCGCGTCCACAACCTATTTCTAGGAATTTTTCTTTCTTTTCTGAGGGCCCGTCTATTAAGTCCATATCTGCTTGTCCATACTTATCCATTTTTAACTGGGTCTCTTCTTTAAGTATAGCTCGATACTCAGGACTAAATGACCTATTGGCCAAAACTTGATCATTACCTATAATTGAGGGTAGAAGTATAGGTATTCCATCAATGACCTTATATTCCAAACTACACTCGGAACATACCAATTTCAAAGAAGAGTCATAATCCAAATCAGACCGGCAGTCTGGACAAGCTAAAATTTCAAGAAGGTTTTCAGGTATTTTGTTTAATGTTGTATTATTTTTGTTCATATCCATATATTTTATAATTTTTTTCAAAGATATATTCCCAATCTAATTTCAATTGAAGTGTTCTATAATTTTCACGCATTGTGTGTACTACATTCTTAGAACTCAAAATTCTTAGTGCTTCAGATATTGAAGCACTTGAATTATCAACTAAAATTCCAATATGATTATTAGATATAAATGATGCAACTGATGGAACATCACTGATAATAATTGGCAGGTCAGCTGCCATATATTCCTTCACTTTAACTGGATCGCAATACTTATTAAAATCATCATCTGTAGTATATGTTGCAATTCCAATATCATATTTATGTAAATTATCGAGAATAAAGTTATTTGAAACATCTCCTTTAAAGGTAACTAATTCACTCAAACCGTATTTATTAACTTTGTTTTTTAGTATGGGTAAATGAGGGCCATCACCATAAATATCTAATATAAGAGGCCTAAAGTAAGTCTTTCTATCATTTTTTATAGATTCTATAATTAAATCCAACCCCTTAGACTTTGTTATATGGCCAGTGAATATCATTCTATAAAAATCTTTATCTATCTTAACTGGACCTGAAGTTTTTTTTATCTTGTGAATATGAACTCCATTAGGCTGCAAAAGATTTTTACCAATAGGAATTCCTTGAACTTCTCTTACCTTAACAATTCTTTCTGACACACTTAAAATATAATTTGCATTATTAATTGCAGTTCTGTCAATCAAGTGATACACATAATTCAAAATTTTGTTATCGAATCTATTTAACGAGTAATCTACAGTATAAAAAATTACACTATTTGTTTTGTTAAACATCTTCAATACAAGCGCTGATAATGCGTTCAAATTTCCCATGCCAACTATAATGTCGAACTTCTTCTTTTGCTTGATAATCCACCAGATCGAAAGGATAAATTGAAGAATATAATTATGTGTACGTATTGGTCTTTTGTAATCATATTGATTTATAATTGAATTTGCTTCTTTGATTATTGATTTGTTGATTCCCGATTTAACAAGTGGGTGAAAAATAACGGTCAAATTATTATCTTTGGATAACAAATATTTTTCATAAGGATATGTTGGAGCATAACCAATAGAAACATTACTAATAACAGCTATATTCATAGTTTTTTTAATAATAAAGGACTAATGTTCATTTATAAGAAAATTGCTAGATAAATAGTTTATTAAATGTCTTGATATTACATTTGAAATCTCTTTTGAACCCAAATCAGTATAGTGAATAGGATCATAATAATACTTACTATCTTTTGGCATTTCTGAAGCAAGGTCAATAACAAAAATATTATTTTGATTACCTATTTTTTTTGTTATTGAATTATAAAGCTGAAGAATCTTCCATGCCAACTCTCCATTCACTCCATCATTAATTTTCATTTTTGCAAGATTGACACCGCTAGTAGGGTCTATTAGGTTTCCATATAATGCTGGTTGAGTAATAAAAATCGGCGTGATGTTATTATTTTTAGAAATTGAAATAAGCTTTTCTATCCTTTTTGAGTAATCAGGAATATAATTTTCCTTATGCCAAGCTATGGACCTTTCAATGTAACTATCTTCCAAATCCAATATTTTTTTTGGGATATAATCTCGATGACCAACATCTCCAAATTCTTCAGTAATTAATCCTTTAGATATTGCTTTATTTCGCTTTATATAACTTGCTAGAAGAGCGCTAACTTCACTATATTCACCCATATCCCAAAAAAAATCTTCTAAACTTAAACTGTCCTTCGGAGTTTGATTATAGTTAAAATATTTTTTATCCCAATCTCGAAGGCCAGCAGTACCATTTACACTCCATGAATCGCCTATATCATTTACACCAATGAGAAAAAGAACTAATTTTGGCTTAATCTTTACCACACTGTCTCTCATAACAAGCAAATGAGCAAATGTTGAATGTCCATTAAATCCGGCATTATTAACCCAAATATTTGAGAATTTTTGCTTAAGGTTGTCTGAAACTAAATTAGGCCAATCTCCTCCATCACTATTATAAACAGACTCTGTTGTACTTCCACCCACAGCAAGAATTGTAAAATATTCATCAAAATTTATGGGTGGCTCTTCTCCTCGAAAACCAAGGGAATTTTTTGAAATAGTTATTTCATCACTAACACCTGAAATTTTGATATTCTCATAAATATATTTAGTATTGGTTGGAGGAACAAAATTCGAACCCCTTATTGAAAAGAAAAAAGGATTGTATATTCTTAGAAGCACTTCTAGCAATATTAAACTAATAGATATTGCTAATATTGTAGAAATAACTCTAAAACTAAGACCTTTCAAAATAATATATTAATTAATAACATTTTGAAAACTATATTTATTAGAGAATGCTATATTAAATTTATACCAATGATCATAGAATGGCAGCCTTGAATTAACTCTATATCTAGACCATGAATAAACATAATGGGCTAAATTTATAAATGGAACTTTTCGGTGTCTTGCAAAAATTTCAATAAATACTGTTAAGTCATCAATAAACGGATAAATATAAGGAAATTCTATATTATTATTTAATATTACTTCAGTCTTAGTCATAAAAAGAATTTCATTTCCTGAGATAACTTTATTAATTTGATTAAGATGTGCCATCAACTTATTAAAGCCTGTTTGCCATTTATATTTACAAACCATGGCTTCAATTACTTCCCAAGCGAAAGCATTATCTTTATCTTCTACAAATAACTTTATGGCAAGAAAATCAAGAAGAGTAATATATCTTCGTTCAAAAATTAGCTGTTTATTGTGAAGTAGAAAATCCACCTCAATACTTGGAATTGGGCAGCTAACTCCACCAATTATTTCTTTTCTTGTATTTCTCCATAAAAAATCATCATCTATGTGATCAATACCAAGCCAAAAAAACTTTCTATGTAAATCGATTTTTAAAAGACCTTGTTTAAAACAATTTCTCTGGTGAAGGCCCTGAGTATTTTTACCTGGATGCGGAGTTATTTCTACATCATTTTCTGAAAGTGCTTTCTTAGCCAAATCAAAATCTTCATACCTTACAAGAACATCAACATCAAATGTCACATAATCAAAATATTTATAAGTTTTTACAATAAGATAATCTACATTATTTGTTGAAAAAACTTCATCCAATAATTTTAGTGTATCACCAAGTGCCTTTAATAATTTTGAACCATCTGATGAAATATTACTTAATATCCCTCTTTCATATTTTGTTAGCTGGATATTACTTAAAAGCAAATTATCCGCAAACACTTTTAAAATTCTATTATCTGAAGCTTTGACTAATAACTTCTCAAAATTAAGCTTATCAAGTAATAATCTATCAACTTTTTGATATTTTTGAAGAACTACATTAAGGATAAATAAACTATATTTTTCAATCATAATAAAAAATTCATAATACTTTGGTGGGTAATTGAAGTGAACTACATTTCATTTTTTTTTAACTTACCTTCAATCATTCCAATAATAATAAAAATAATTTCTCCAAACTTTAGTATTAATATTAGGGATAAAGTGATTGGTTGATGAATATTTTTAAAAATATTCTTTACAATTGATAATCGAAGAAAAGGTATTTTTTTAACTACATCAGTCTGATTTTTATTAATAAAATTCCCAATATTTCTCCCATAATATCTTTTCTTATTAATGTATTCAAAAAACTTTAATTGGCCTAAATTATGATTAATATATGACTCACACCGGCTGAATTTAAAACCTGAATTCCTCATTCTGTTGAAAATATCCCAATCCTCGCCTGATACCATCGACTCATCATAACCCCCAGTACTCAGGAAGCTATCTCTATTAAAAAACCAAGGACATTCAACATTATCGTCCCCAATATAAAATTCTCTTTCTTTAATTTTTGCCTTCGCCCAAGCCCCTTTGCCTTTATGTCTTTCAGGGATAATAACCATATCAATACATTGCTCGCCTAATTTAACGCACTCAGTAACTACGTTTAACTCTAATTCAGCATCTGAATCTAAAAATAGAATATATTTAGCTTCATAATTATTCGCTCCATAATTTTTTTGTGGACTTCTCTCTGGTCCAAAATTAATAATATTGTTGGTAAATTTTTTAGCAATTTTCTTAGTTTCATCTATGGAGTTATTATCAACAACAACAATATCAATATTTTGATAAGTTTGCTCAAGAACTGATCTTAATACTCTATTTAAGTATAACTGTGAGTTTTTTGTTGGGACAACTACTACTACTTTTGGGGGGTTTTTCATGTTTTAGCCATAAATTTATAATTATATGATCAATAGATAAGTAGAACTATTTCAAAAAACCTTTTTCACGATACCATTTTATACTTTTTACTACCCCCTCATTTAGACTAATTTTTGGCGTATATTCCATAACTTTAATTGCCTTATTACATGAATATACATTTACATCTTGTGACATCCACTTTGCAGCAGTCCTAGAAAAGGGTGGTGACTTTCTTATCACTTTAAATAATAATTCTGAAGTTAAACCAAGAAATTCACCAAGCCATACAGGAAGATTTATACTAGGTCTATTCACTTGGAGATTATCAGCAATGGCATTAAGAACCTCTGAAATCTGATACGCTTTACCATCAGTAATATTAAATACCTCTCCATTATATTTATGACTTATCGCTTGTATTAATGCACAAACTAAATTATCTACGTAACAAAATTCCATTTTTGCCTCTCCATTACCAAATAATGGAAAAAACTTATTTTGTACAAACTTAAACATTATATTTCTCACAACACATCTTGGACCATAAACAAGAGCTGGCCTTATTACTGTTAAAGGAATTTGAAATTTTTCCCCTAAATCAATAGCAGCTTTTTCACCCTTCAATTTACTTAAACCATAATCATCTCCGTTTAAATCCTGATAATCATCTTCTTTTAAAGGGTTTCCATCTGGACTTAATCCTAGTACCGAAACTGAGCTGACATGAACAATTTTTTTAATTTTGTACTTATTGCAAGTTTCAAGAAGATTAATAGTTCCTTTTTCATTAATATCATAGTATGTCTGTTGCGAAATATTCATTGGTCTAGATATAGCAGCTAAATGAACTACTACCTCATTACCCTTTACAGCTTTTTCTAATGTTTCAACAGATCTTAAATCACCAAAAACAATTTTTACTCCGATATTACGCAATAACTCAAGATTTTCATTTTCAATATCTTCTATTGGGTTATGCATAGCAAGAACCGTTATCTCATTACCTTCTTCCAACAGTTTTTCTGTCAAATGGCTGCCTATAAAGCCTGTACCACCTGTTATCAATATCTTTTTCAAAATAATAACCCCTAAATATATAGTTCAGTGATAAATATTTATCTAAGTTTACTTTTAATATTTTTTATTAAAAGCCCTTTAATAAACATAGCTCCATAGGTAAGATGAGTTAAGAATGTATAAATAACTGAAGTCACTGAAATCATAATTGTTTCATGTCTATTAACATCATAAAATACTTTTAACATAGCCATAATATAGAAGATCCAACCAGTTTTTAATAGGATAATATAGTCAAGTCGATAATTAAAAAATAATAAAATAATTAGCGTAAATATAAAAAATAATAAAAATGCTGATGGCAGAAAATAGATAATTTTTCGTGATGTTTTTGGATACTTTTTTACAAAAAAACCTCGATGCATTCCGTAAGCACCTACTTGTTTTATATGCGCAAATAATCCTGATCTTCTATGATGCCAAACTTTCAAATGTGGAATATACAGAATTTTTTTTCTTGTATTTTGGATTAAATTTAGACAAAGCAGGGTATCTTCTCCTGGCCAGAAAGTAGAATTAAATCCACCTACAGCCAGAAAATCTTTTTTTCTTACCATTAGGTTCACTGATGGCCAGTCTTCAACTTCTTTTACTTTTCCAAAAGGAATATATCTTTCTGGCAAGCCTCCTGAAAATATACTTAAAAATACAGCACCAGAAACTTTTTGCCAAAAGCTATTAGTAGGTGGTGTAATAGCAGGACCACCAATTGCAACAACATCAGAATTATTAAAGTAGCTGTCTGCAACTTCAAGAATATCTGGCTCAGGGTAAGAATCATCGTCAAGGAACACCAGGATATCTCCGGATGCTTTTTTAGCACCAAGGTCACGTTTATCCGCTGGTCCTACTCTGCCTGAATCTATGATTGAAATTCTTTTATCTTTAGGCCATTCATTTGTTTCTCGATTATTTGGAATAATTAGCAACTCCCATGAATGGGCACTTAAGGCCTGTACATAAGGAACGGATTCCCTGACATAATCATTGATAGATTTGACAGGGATAATGATACTAAATTTAGGCATCAATCTAATTATTCTCTACAAAGATTTCTTGTGAGGATGTTTTATTTTGATGACGAGTTAGATTAAATATATGCTGACGCACTCTTCGAATGGCCCTTAAACTGTATGTAAATAAAAACTGCCAATCCTTCTTTTTAAAGCTAGTTAAAAACATTAATTGCCTTAATATAAATCTTGGATGAAAAGCAATTGAGTACATATCTCTTACTGCTTTATAGTATTGATCATGAGGTATAGGGGTTCTAACTATTAACTTACTCATATCAAAGTCGTCATAGTTATCTGTTAATAAAACCCCTTCTCTAATACATTCTTGATGATATGGAGTGTAATCAAGCGGGGTGCACAGTGTAACCTGAAGTGTTCGTGCCATTCCACTAATCATCAAACGCTTTACCTCAGCAACTGTATTGTCAAGCTGATTTTGAGTTTGCCAATAGTATCCAACCATTATTGTTAGATGAGGATGCATACCATACTTAGTTAACCACTTTAAACAACTCTCAACATGTTGCAATTGATAACCTTTATTTAGCCTATCTAGTGTTTCATTGTCTGCAGCCTCATAACCCAACAATACAAAGCGGAAGTTTGCCTCTCCCATAAGCTTGATAGTTGCTTCATCTAAATACTCAAAACGCGTATTTATTCCAAAATAGCAACCTTTTTTATTTAAACCTCTATCAATTATTCCTTGAGCAAATTCTCTTGCCTCTTTTCCACGATACCAAACACCCGAATCATCAAAAATTTCTTTCACGCCATAATTATTTATGAGATTTTCATACTCATCTAAACTTCTCTCCACAGACATCATTGAAAAAGTAAGATCAGGTCCGTTATATCGACAAAATGTACATTTACCAAACATGCAGTCCCTAATAACACTTGACGCATAAGTTCCGGGGGTTTGCAAAAAGTTTCCATTCTCATATGCATAGTTTTTCCACTGAACTAAATCACGATCTACCAAAGGTGAGCTATCCAGAGGCTCTACTTGCCTAAAATCACCAGTGGATCTTAACTCGCCATTTTCAAGACGTATTAACATACCTTCACCTAAATAATCATCGCGCCAATTTTTATTCTTTTCAATAAATGGAATCAATCTGTGCAGCGCAAAATCAACATTACTACTCCTAATAACAATATCTGCATTTGACATTTCCATTGTTTCTTCTGGTTTACGCATAGAATGATATCCAGTCATAATTACTATGGAACTTGGTAATTTTATCTTTATCAAGTCAACTGTTTTCCAATAAAACTTCATTACAGGAGTAGTGCTTTCCAATACAACTACACTTGGCGCTTTTTTAACTAAATCATCAAGCCATTTATCAAAAGTTTTAAGTTGGGAGTTACCATCATCCCAATAAACTTCATAGCCCATTTCTTTTAAATATGTCGCTGCTTGTGCGTAGGTAACAGGCAGCAAATAGGTTGGTTCTTTAAAAAATTGTACATTGCGATTTTGAGAAACCATTGCTTTTTGACCATGCTCATTTTCAATCGGCGGGTATGATATTGCTATTCTCATAATATTATTTAATAATTAAAAAAATACTTCGGTTATGATTTTATCCCCAGAAATGCCTTTTGAATGAAGGATATTGAATACATCTACAATCATTTTTCTATTTCCACAGATATATACTAGTGTCTCTGTTGATAAATCTTGTTTAAGTAAATAGTCTGTAACTCTAGAGCCTGCAGAGCCATCTGAAGGTTTTGATATGCATGGGAAATATAAATCCTTTTGGTAGTCTTCAAAGTGATATTGCTCTTCTTCATATCGAATGCCATGAATAAGTTTATAGTTCAGATTTGGCCAAGTTTCTACGAATGAATGAAATGGCGCTATACCTGTCCCTGTAGCAATAAACAAATATTGTTGTTCTAAATTAATTGGTTCATTTAAGCAAAATTCACCATAAGCTCCATCAATTTCAATTGAGTCACCAACATTAAGTTTTTTTAATGCTGAACTGATTACACCTCCTTCTGTCGAACGTATTAAGAAATCTAGATACATAGAATCAGCAGATGAATACATCGAGTACTCCCTATTAATTCCTAAACTATCCAGCCCAACATTAAAGCACTGTCCAGACTTTGAAGGAATATTTGGATTATCTACTCTAATCATAAAAGTGTCTTGAGTAAGGTGTTCTATATCTATTATTGGATAACTATTCATTAAATAACCTTTATAAAGTTTTTTTAAAATATTCAATGGTTTTAATTAAGCCTTCTTCTAATTCAATCTTCGGCTCCCAATTAAGTCTTTTTTTTGCCAAAGAAATATCTGGCTTTCTCTGGGCTGGATCATCTTGAGGAAGTGGCTCAAAATTAATGATTGATTTAGAACCAGTTATATGAATAATTTTCTCCGCAAGCTCTAAAATAGTAAATTCTATCGGATTACCAGTATTTACTGGACCAGAAAAATCATGTGGCAAATCCATTAACTTTACAAAAGACTCAATTAGATCATCCACATAACAAAATGAACGAGTTTGTGTTCCATCTCCATAAACAGTAATTGGACTATTTTTCAATGCTTGAATTATAAAGTTTGAAACGACACGGCCATCATTAGGGTGCATATTGGGACCATAAGTATTGAATATTCTAGCGACTTTGATATTTAAATTGTGTTGTCTTTTATAGTCAAAAAAAAGTGTTTCAGCTGAGCGCTTACTCTCATCATAGCAGGAGCGAACACCATGAGGATTGACTCTTCCCCAGTAGTTTTCTGGCTGAGGATGAACTTCAGGATCACCATAAACTTCACTAGTAGATGCTTGCATTATTTTTGCACCAGTTCGTTTTGCAAGACCTAACATATTCATTGCACCCAATACTCCAGTTTTAAATGTTTGTATTGGATCATGCTGATAATGTAATGGAGATGCTGGACAAGCCAAATTATAGATCTCGTCAATCTCTAAAAATATTGGAGTTACTATATCATGACGAATTACCTCAAAATTATTGGAATCTAGGAGATGAGAAATATTTCTCTTTGTTCCAGTAAAAAAATTATCTAAACAGATTACATCATGCCCTTCTAATAAAAGCCTCTCACAAAGATGAGACCCCAAAAAACCTGCCCCTCCAGTTATTAAGATGCGCTTCTGATAATTATAGTTGCGTTGCTTTTTTTTCATTCAAATAAGTATTCAATAATAAACTATATCCAATTACCAAAGTAGTTATACCAGTTATAGAAATAATTAAAACAATATTCAACAAAGTAATATGAAAGTAATAAATTGCAGTCACCTGGAGTGGTGCGATAAAAATAAATAAATAGGCAAAGAGAACTTTTCCCTTTGCAATCAAAAAGTGCTCAGCTACCATAATAAGGGCCATTGGAATCATTGCAAAACCAAAATATTTAAGTAATTGAGCTGATGGAAGATACTCTTTTCCATAAAGTAGAATAATTAGAGAGTCACTAAAATAGTAATATAAGAATGCTCCAATCGAACAAAGTATTGAAGTTACTATAACTGCTTGTATTAAATAATTAGAACTACTTTTACCATCTGATTGATTTTCTGCAACCATAGGAAATAAAGCCATAACAATACCACCAGGAAGATACATAACTGCTTTACCTAAAATTGATGCTGCGGCATAAATACCTGCATCTTGCTCTGAAAAATAATACTTAACCATTACCATATCAATCTGGGTCATAACTGCAAAACCGATATTCGCTAGAAAAACTGGAAAAAAAAACCCATATGAAAAATTTATTTTTATTTTAGATGGATTGAACTTTACACCTATTGAAGGGCGCACTGCAAAGTAAGTCAGAAATAAAACTATGAGGGATGAGATTGCGGCTCCACCCAAAGCTCCAGAAAGGCCAAAGCCTAAAAATATCAAAATAACAGCAACCAAAATTTTCAATAAAATAGCCAATACGCCAGCTATTGAAAGCCATTTAAAATACTGTAAACCTTGAAGGAATGCAACAATCACAGCATAAGGAATAGCAATTAGGATAATAGAAATGAATAAAAAAAAATCTATATATTTGTCTATTGACAACAAATTTTGAAGAGGTTGAATGAAAAAGAGAGATATTATTGTAATAAAAATTGAAAAAAGAAATATTCTTGAATTAACAATATAGAATATGGACGTAAGAGCGCTAATATTTTGATTTTGCCGATAAGCTGATACTTCTCGTGATACCAGCATAGATAAAGTTTTTAATGGCGCTCCAATCAACATAATAACCGCCATAAGTGCTGTAAAAGTTCCATATTCAACAACACTAAGCATTCGCCCCATAATTATTTGGAATATATAACCAAGTAGTCCCGTAACTACAATACCTGCAAATAAGAAACTACTAGCTTTGGCTAGTTTTCCAAAAAATAATTGTTGTATTTGTTGCTTCAATTCTTGCCGTTCTGTTTTGATTCTATTGTCGAATAATTTAGTCTCTCTCGTACTATATATAGTGGCCTATTAATGACTTCAGTATGAATATTACCAACATAAAGAGCAACTAAACCTATTCCCATAAGAACCAAGCCTACCAAAAAAGTATTGGCAACGACTACAATCGCTAGTGGAGAATAATTCAACTCATTTAGAATAAAGTAATTAAAAAACATCCAAAAAAATAAAAACCCACTCAGTAATGTAATTAATATGCCTAAGTAACCTGTCAACTTTAACGGCCAAAGAGAAAAAGAAGTGATGCTGTTGAGCGCTAATTGCCAAAGCTTTGAGTAAGAATATCCTGCTTCTCCGTCATGACGAGCAATCGCTTCGAACTCTATGTAAATTTTTTTAAATCCCATCCAATCCATAATCCCTCTAAACATACGTTCTCTTTCGGTAACTCGACAAAAGGCATCGATAACTTTTTTATCGTACAAACGAAAATCTGTTGTTTGTGATTCCATTTTGACACCAGATATTTTTGACATTAGCCAATAAAATGTTTTTGAGCCTATACGCTTTAATAGTGGCTGTTTTTCAATGCTAGTACGAATAGTAGCAACAATCTCAAAACCCTCATTCCATTTTTTGATTAGCTCAGGTATTAGCTCAGGTGGGTGCTGCAGATCTGCATCAATACAAATAACAGCGCCAATATCTTCCGCCTCATGGACTCCAGCTGTTAAAGCTATCTCCTTGCCAAAATTGCGAGACAAATCCAAAACTTTATTTTTGTGATCTATTTCAGCTAATTTACATAGCTCTGAAAAAGATTCATCTGAACTCCCGTCATTCACAAATAAATATTCCCACTGGTAATCTGTCAACTTTTCAGTAACAGTGTTGAGCCTTTCGTATATCTTCGGTATGCTTTTGGCTTCGTTATATACCGGCACAATTATGGAAATTTTTTGCTTCATTGGGTCTCTCTCCCATAAACATCTTCAAACCTTATAATATCATCTTCACCCAAGTATTTACCACTCTGCACCTCGATAATCTCAAGCACCTTATCGGTTAAATTTGCGATCAAGTGTTTGGTCTTTAGAGGGATGTATGTTGATTGGCCTACTTTTAGTGTTGTTGTCTTTTCTCCATTAGTTACTGTAGCTACACCACTAACCACAACCCAAAACTCTGCACGTTGCTGGTGCATTTGTAGTGATAGCTTTGCTTTAGGGTTCACATGTAACCTTTTAACTTGAAAATTATTGCCTGAATCAATTGAATCATACCACCCCCACGGCCGATAAACCTTTCGATTGTAAGCTTGTTCATCTCTTTTTTGCAGTTTGAGTTTTTCAACCATATAACCCAAATTTTGAGACTTGTCTTTACTAGCAACCAGCAATGCGTCAGGAGTATCTATAATAATCATATTTTCAACGCCAAACGTTGCAACTAAACGGTTATCGGCATCAATATAACTGTTTTTAGTGTATTCAGCTAACACGTCGCCCTTGATAACGTTGGCATTATTGTCTTTTGTAGAGGCATCATATAGTGACGAGAATGACCCTAGATCACTCCAATTAGCATCCAAAGGCACCACAACACAATTGTCAGATTTCTCCATAAGTGCGTAATCAATAGAGTCGGATGGGGATAAATCAAAGTCCTGCTCACCCAGCCTGACAAAGTCAAGATCTTGAGTAGCCTTATCGATGGATTTAGTAACTGACAGTACAATATCTGGAGCGTGGGTGGTTAACTCATCTATGAGGGTGCTCGCTCTAAACATAAACATGCCACTATTCCATAGATAGTTACCCTTCTTAAGATATTGATTAGCGGTTTTTTGATCAGGCTTTTCAACAAACTTTTCAACCTGGTACGCATCATCAAATTTCTCATTAGAATATTCTATATAGCCATAACCTGTGTTCGCATCGGTTGGAACAATTCCAAAGGTTACCAGTCTTCCAATCAGCGCCTGTTTGGTGGCAACATCTATCGCCTGATGAAGCGCGTCAATATCTTCAATATGGTGATCAGCTGGAAGAACCAATAGCAGTGTATCTCCATTTTCTCTAATAGATTGTAACGCTGCTGCTGCAATAGCTGGTGCAGTATTTCTTCCCACAGGCTCCAATAATATGGTTGCATTTATTACATCAATCTCATGAGAGTGTTGTGCTACTAAAAAGCGATGTTCTTGATTACAAACTATCATTGGCTTTTGAAGACCTTTTAAACCATCCAATCGCAAAATGGTTTCTTGGAGCATGGATTTATTACTAGTAAGAGGTAAATATTGCTTTGGATATTGACCTCTTGACAACGGCCAAAGACGCTTCCCAGAACCTCCAGAAAGAATAACGGGAGTTATTTCCATTAATTGTCTCCAAATATATCACGAGTGTATATCTTATCTTTTACATCATTCAAATCATCTGACATACGATTGGCTACTATTATATTGCTTAATTCCTTAAAAGCTCTCAAGTCTTGGATAATCTTAGATCCATCAAGCTCTTTCTGCGAAGTCCCTGGCTCATAAATAATTACCTCAATATCATTAGCCTTGATTCGCTTAATAATGCCATGGATTGCAGATGACCTAAAATTATCACTCCCAGTTTTCATAATCAGGCGGTATATACCGACTACTTTTGGCTGCTTAATTATAATTGAATTTGCAATAAAATCTTTGCGTGTGGAGTTTGAATCTACAATCGACTCAATAATATTATTCGGAATTCCATGAAAGTTTGCAAGTAATTGCTTAGTATCTTTAGGTAGACAATAACCACCATAACCAAAAGATGGGTTATTGTAATGGTTGCCAACTCGTGAATCATACCCAATACCCTCAATAATTTGCTTAGAATTTAGTCCTTTAATTTGTGCAAATGTATCAAGTTCATTAAAGTAAGCAACTCTCATTGCCAAAAAAGTGTTTGAAAAAAGTTTGATTGACTCAGCTTCATCAGAATCCGTATAAATTACTTTTACATCTTTTTTTATTGCTGACTTTGTAAACAAGCTAGATAATTTTGTTGCCCTTTCAGAGCGTTCACCAATGACAATTCTTGAAGGATATAAACTATCATAAAGACCCTTGCCCTCTCGTAAAAACTCTGGTGAAAAAATTATATTCTCATGATTCAATTTCTTTTTAATACTGGAGGTAAAGCCAATTGGAAGTGTTGATTTAATAACCATTAGAGCCTTTGGATTAATGTTAATAATATCTTGGATGATTTCTTCTAAAATACTCGTATCAAAATAATTAGTATCAGGATCATACGAGGTTGGCGCTGCAATAATAATTATTTCAGCATTTTCATATGCATTATTGTTATTTGATGTAGCCTTAAAGTTTATTGATTCATTGCTTAGATAGTTGGAAATGTAATCATCAGCTATGGGCGATTTATTATTTTGAAGCATCTCAATTCTTTTGTCATCAATATCGTATATTAGTACTTCATTTTTTTTGGAAAGCAAAAGGCCATTAGCTAATCCAACATAACCTGTGCCTACAATAGTTATCTTTTTCATATTAGTTTATTAAATTTATTTAAATAAGTTAATTTTTGGATTTAATTTCTTTGGTTTGTCTATTTTCTTCGTTGATTAATAAAATTGGAAGTATTGCAATGAGGGGCAGACAATACCTTATAAAACTTGTAAATCCTGACACAATAAAAGCAAATATGGCCATTGATAAATATACAGACAGTAAGACTGGTATGAGAGAACGGAGATTCTTAAAATGTTTGATAATCCATAAATTTAGACAGAATGACCCTATAGCAATTGGAAAATAAAAAATAGTAGGACTTAAGAAGATAAAAGCTCCAGTTAAATATAAAATAGGCCATAAGATTGACCTGATGATCGACCCTAAAATTCCTAGTTCATGAAATGAGGGAACAGAATCAAAACTCCTAAAAGTCATATCTCCATTTGTCTGAGTAATCACATGAATGATTGTTCCCCAATGGTAATCAATAAACCAAATCAAGTAACCAATAAATGCTAAAACTGCAAGTAACAAGAATTTATTTTTATTAAGAGAACTAGATTTTTCCTTTAACTTTGATAGAAATGCCTTAAAGTTTATAAATGAGAAAAAATAAATTATCCAGCCATTTCTTAAAAATGCTCCAACGATAAAGAAAATTATTGAAGATGCTTTTGTTTTATTTAATGTAAAAAAAACTAAGGAGGCAATTATAAGAGTGTCCTTTAAAACATGTACTGAAAGATGAGCTCTATACGGGTTAAAGATAACCAGAAGGAATAATAATCCAATATACTTATGCGATTTAAGATTACAATTATTTTTAAAAAAAATAGTAATTGCTGAATTTGTAATTGAATAAATAAATATATTTAAGATTATTAAAAATCTAATGTCAGAATCAAATAAATCTACAATAACATAAAATAAAGCGCCCTTTAAAGCGGAGACACCCTTTAACATACTATCCAAGTTAGTGTTGATTTCAAGTAAAGACCTATAACCTGAAGGGTCTACAGGTTTTTCAAAAAGGGTCTTCATTGCTGGGTCTAAAGGTTCCCAATAAACTTTATATCCAAGAAAAACTTCTTTAATGCTTCGCGATACCTCGCTAGATAGTACGAAATAAGTATTTGCATCTGGGTGAAAGTTCCACTCAATTCCTAGAAAGCGCTCAATAGTTAATACACCAACACATACTAGGATTGAAACAAAAAACATTACCCAAGGTCTGTATAAATAATTTATCCAAGAAAAAATCACTTTTCAGACTTCCAGATGTTTTTTTCTGTGTCAAAACTTTTAATAATTTTGGCTGGGACGCCTGCTGCAATTGCAAAATTAGGCAGGCTTTTTGTAACAACTGAACCAGCACCTATTATTACACCATCACCAATTGAAACTCCAGGCAATATGGAGACCCGTTCACCAATCCAAACATTATTGCCAATTATCACAGGGCTCGAAGTAAGACTTCTTTTAACAGGAGCTTCAAAAGGGCTTGACTGGAATTCTCCAGAATAACTACCATGATTATGATCAGATATATAAACACCTGATGCAATTAAAACATTATCGCCTATTATTACACTATCCAAAGCTCCAATGTGTAAATTATGATATGCCATCATATTCCTACCAATTTCAA
>Ga0233427_10001608_pt1 | contig 23605 bp, 21 predicted proteins | sample SI_118_April2016_5_FD_179885 | JGI IMG/M metagenome (GOLD analysis project Ga0233427, IMG submission 179885) | Seawater microbial communities from Saanich Inlet, British Columbia, Canada - SI_118_April2016_100_MG | ecosystem: Environmental > Aquatic > Marine > Inlet | place: Canada: British...
CCTTGCCCAGTGCGATCGGGAGCTTGATACCAGGCTTGCTGAACGCCTTGGTTTCCATCAGCTCGCGCAGCAGAACCATCTCGCGGTCGGGATTGGGGAGTTCGATACCCAGTACCGTGCGCCCGGGCACGACCGCGACCCGCGCCGAGATCGCCGACATGTTGCGCGCGATGTCATCGGCCAGGCCGATCACCCGGCTGGCGCGGATGCCGGCTTCGGGTTCGAGTTCATAAAGTGTGACGACCGGGCCGGGCCGGACATCGACGATCTCGCCGCGGATGCCGAAATCGGCGAGCACGCCCTCGAGCATGCGCGCGTTCTGTTCCAGGCCTTCGGTATCGGCCTGCCTGCGCGTCGTGGGGTCGACATCGACCAGCAATTGCTGGGGCGGCAGGGTGAACGCGGCATCGGGATCAAACGCAAGGGCGGTCTGGACCGCCTTCTTGCGGCGCGGTTTTTTCGGTGTGTCGCTGCGCGGCTGCACCCGGCCCGAGGTTTCCGGCTCGGGCGTGGCACGCTGGCGCGGCGCCGCTGGCGTATCTGCTAGGGGTTCGGTTTCTTCGTAGGCTTCATAAAATTCTTCGTCCTCGTCATCCGTCTCCGGCGCGGCTTCGGGCGCGGAAGGACGCAGGCGCTCGCGCAGCCCGGCAATCAGCAGAGACAACCGTTTGCGCGGATCGGGCAGGCCTTCGCGCGCGCGCGCGATCGCCCAGGCCGTTGCGCCCCTGATGGCACGGCCTATGGTCGCGACATCGGTCCAGGGCAGGGCGGTGGCAAAGACGAAGGCGGTCATGCCGAGGAGACCGAAACCCAGGATCAGCCAGCCGACGGCAAGGTCACCGATCCCCGGCAGGCCGATCAGCCAGCTTGCAATCAGGGCGCCGCCCAGGCCACCGGGTCCGGCGGGCAGGCCCGAAACGCCGGGCCAATCGGCGAAGGTGAGCGCCGGTGCAAGCAGGATCAGCGCGATCGGAACCATGACAGCGCGCCAGGTCGGGTGCGGCAGGGCGTGGCGCACGATCAGGCGACGCGCCCAGGCGGCCAGAACCAGCGCCGGCAGCCAGGCGGTAATCCCCAGCCAGGTAAACAGGAGGTCTGCGCCATAAGCCCCGCCCCGTCCCATCAGGTTCAGCACTTCGCCGGTAGTCGCGCGATTGAACGAAGGATCCGACACGGCAAATGTCGCCAGTGCGAGCGCCAGCCAGGCGGCACCCAGGGCGCAGCCGACCCCCAGGACTTCGATCGCGCGTCGCTTGAGCCAGGCCGAAGCATGCTCGGGCAGGAGCTGGAACGAAAAGGATGGTGCGCTACGTGTGGCCATGGCGTCTGTCTTTCTGTCGCGCTGTCTTCACAGCGTTGCGGCGATGCGTGTCAGTGCGGTTCTGGTCGATTCGAGATCGTTGACCAGCGCGACACGAATATAGCGGGTGGCATCGTTGCTGCCGTCGGGATTGTCTTCGGCGAGGTAGCGCCCGGGCAGGACCTTGACGGCGGCCTCGGCCCAAAGGCGTTTGGCGGCTTCGATGCCGTCGCCGACATCGAGCCACAGGAAAAAGCCGCCGGGCGGGCGGAAAAACCCGAAGCGGTTGCCCAGCGAACGTTCGGCGATATCGATCTTCTCGCGATAGAGCCTGCGGTTTTCGGCGACATGTTCCTCGTCGGACCAAAGAACCTCGGCAGCCGCGTACTGCGCCATCGAACTGGAGGCGGCAGCGTATTTGCGCAGGCGCAGGAAGGCGGTGAGGAAATCTGGATCACCGGCAACGAAGCCATGGCGCAGGCCAGGCACGCTGGAGCGCTTCGAAAGCGAGTGGAAACACACGACGTTGGAGAGATTGCCGTCTTGGGCGCAGATCTGCATCACGCCTGCCGGCGGATCGCGGTCGTAGATCTCGGCGTAACACTCGTCGGAGACAAGCAGGAAGTCGTGACGCCGGGCGAGATCAACGGCGCGCCGGTAATAGGCAAGATCGGCGACCGTGCCCTGCGGATTGGTCGGCGAACACAGATAAAAGATCGCCGTGCGGTCGAGGATTTCCGGGGTCAGGCTGTCGAGATCAGGCAGGAAGTTGCTCTGGGGCGGGCAGGCCAGGAAAACCGGCTCGGCGCCCGACGTGACCGCCCCACCCTTGTAGGGCTGGTAAAACGGGTTGGGCAGCAGCGCGATCGGCTGCTTGCCCGCCTTTTCGCGCGGCACGGCGGCCAGCGCGATCATGAAGAGGCCCTCGCGCGTACCCTGCACAGGCAAGATCGCCTTGTCCGGGTCGATCAAACCCTCGGGCAGCCCATAACGGCGGTTGAGCCAGCCCGCCATGGTCCGGCGCAGGCCGGGCGTGCCTTCGATCGGGGGATAGATGCCATAGCCTTCAAAACTGCCCGAAAGGGCAGCGCGCGCGATCTCGGGCACGCCATGTTTGGGCTCGCCGATCCACATCGGGATCGCGGAATCATGGCCATCAGGCAACGGAATGCCTTCAACCAGGGCATTCATGCGCCAGAAAGGATAATCCTGAAGCTCATCGAGCTTGTCGCTGATCATGCCGCCCGCTCTTGTTCTGGGGGCAGACCATATCACAGGCCTTAGCCCGAATGCAAAAAGTTCGTTTTAAGTCCTATAATTAAGGAGCTTCGTTGGACTCGATCATGAATTGGTTCGTCAGACTCAGGAATCGGGTTTCCTTGTCAGAGTCGCGCCGATCGAGGCGGCCGTGATCAGGCCCACGGCGAGCCAGCCATAAGCATCAACTGATTCGGACAGGGTGACGACGCCGATCAGGGTTGCGATCCCCGGCTCGATCGACACCAGAATGCCGAAACTCGTCATATCCATGGTCTTGAGAGTGAGAAACTCGAAGAGAAATGCCATCGCGCCGGATAACAAGGCGACCGCAAAAACCGGCAACAGCAGGGCGACATCTCCGACTAGAATGGAAAGGGTCTGGACCCCGACAAAGGGGAAAAGCAGGACGGCCGAGGCCGACATGGCGAGCGCCAGGCCAACCCCGCCTTCGAGCTTGCGGCCCAGCCGCTTGGCGACGATCACGAAGGAAGCCCAACCGACTCCCGCCACCGAGGCCCAGAGCAGGCCGACCGGATCAAGATCGCTGCTGACCAGTGGTGTGAGCAGAACAATGCCGCCTGCGGTCAAAAGGACGAAGAGGATATCAAGCGGCTTGCGCGAGGCGACCAGGGCGACGGCCAGCGGGCCGACAAATTCGATCGCCACGGCGATTCCAAGCGGAATGCGGTCGAGTGCCTCGTAGAAGGCCGCGCTCTGGAGGGTCATGATCGCGCCCAGGATCAGGACAGCAAGTGGCGATTGCCGCAGTGCCGCGACGAGATCGCTGCGGTAGATGACGATCAGAATGAGCGCACCGAACGCCATGCGCAGGAACATCGTGCCGATCGGGCCAAAGACCGGGAAGATCGTGATCGCAATGGCAGAACCGGCCTGAAGCGACAGGATCGCCAGGAACAGCAGCACCGGACCCGGGATACGCTCAAGCGTGTTGGCGCCGATCATACCTGCCCGCCTCGCACGCGCTCGCGGTGCCAGACATAGAGGCCCGAACAGATGATCACGGCGATGCCGGCCCACGACCAGCCGTCGGGGAAGGTGCCGAAGATCAGGAGACCGGCAATTGTGCCGCCGACGATCTCGGAGTAGCCGAAGGGTGCCAGGACCGAGGCCGGGGCATGGAGCAGGGAACGGATACGCAGGCCGTTGCTTGCGCCCGAAAACACCGCCACGGCAATCAGCCCCAGCCAGGTCGTGGCGTCGGGCCAGACCCAGTAGAGGGGTGACGCCGCCGTCAGCAACGTGACCCCGACCAGAGGCGACCACAGGATGATCGTGCTGGTGCTGTCGGTCTTTGTCAGGTGTCGGGTAATGATGATGTGGATGGCATAGAGCGAAATGCAGCCGACCGGCCATAGCGCGCTCAAGCCGATTCCCTCGGTCCCCAGCCACGGGCGGATGATCAGCATGGAGCCCGCAAATCCGACGAAACAGGCAGCCCAGCGGCGCGGTCCGACCTGTTCCTTCAGGATCACGGCGGCCAGCGCGGTGACCGCAAGGGGCCCCAGAAGGATGATGGCGATGATGTCGGCCAGGGCCAGGGCTTCCAGGCCCTTGTAGTAGAACAACGCACTGACAAAGACGCAGCTTGAACGCAGGATCTGCAGGCGCCAGTTCGAGGTCTTCAGAATGCGCCGCGCATTCAGGCTGCGCGCGGCGACAAATCCTGTCGCCAGGAAACCCAGCGCCTGGATCAATGCGACCTGATAGACGCTGATGGAACCGAAGCTGAGCTTGGCTGCGATGTCGCTGGCGTTGATCAGAACGACGGCGGCCAGAAACAAAAGAATCCCGGTCAGATGTGGATTGGCCGCCTTGCCGGGTGAGGGACCCGCCGCCGGTGCCGCGCGGTCTGGTGCGCCGTGACTGTGGCTCATGCCGCGCTTCCACTGCCGCGCAGGCGCTCGCGATGCCAGACATAAAGGCCGCTGGCGCAGACCACCGCGATACCGGCAAAGCTCAGGGCGTCGGGCAGGTGGCCGAAAACAACCAGGCCGACCAGGGTAGCGGTCGCGATCTGGGTGTAGCCGAAGGGTGCCAGCAGGGATGCCGGGGCGAGTGAGAGCGCGATGATCCGGCAACTGTTTGCCAGGCCGGAAAAGGCAGCGACGGCCAGCAGGCCAAGCCAGCCCTCGAGATCAGGCGTGACCCAGTAGATCGGTGCAGCCAGGCCCAGAACCAGCACGGTTGCGAGCGAGGCCCAGAGCATCAGGTTGGGTGCGGGATCATCGCGCGCGAGCCGCCGGGTCAGCACCGTGTAGAGGGCAAACAGCACGACAGTGACAAAGGGCCACAATGCGGCGGGGTTTCCGCCCGGCAGGCCCGGACGCGCGATCAGCACGGCGCCGGCCAATCCGACCAGGCAGGCCGACCAGCGCCGCCAGCCGACCGGCTCGGCCAGGAAGACGGCGGCAAGTGCGGTGATCGCCAAAGGCAGCAGCAGCATGATGCCGGTGATGTCGGCCAGCGAGATGTGCCGCAGGCCGAGATAAAAACAGACGACTGCGCCAAATTGGCAGAGCGTGCGTACGGTCTGCAGGCCGGGATGGGCGGTGACCAGAAGCCGGTCGATCCTGAGCGTGCGCCCGGCAATGAAGGCGGCCAGAAAAAGGCCCACAATCTGTGCCAGCACGACCTGAAGCAGAGGCAGGCCGTCCATCGTGATCTTGCCCACCGTGTTGGCCCCGACGACACTGGTCAACGCGACCATGTAGAGGCCGATGCCGATGAGTGGCACGGTTTGGGATGGCTGATCGGTTGCCGCCATCAGCTCCGCGCCCGGATGGCTTCGCGGCGCAGGACATAGAGACCTGCCGCGACGATGATGGTGGCGCCGACAAAGGTCCAGAGATCGGGAAATTCCTGCCAGAAGAACCAGCCAAAGAGGACCGCGCCGATGATCTCGAGGTAACTGAAGGGTGCCAGCAGCGAGGCCGGCGCCAGCATGTAGGCGCGGATCGTCACGCCGTTGCTCGATGCCGACATCAGGGCGATCGCGATGAGCCCGGCCCATTGCCAGCCCTGCGGCGTGCTCCAGTACCAGGGACTTGCCAGCGCCATCACGGCAAGGGTCATGAGCGAGGTCCAGAGCATCAGGTTGCCGGTGGAGTTTCTTGGCGAGATCCGGCGCGTGATGATGATGTAGACCGACCAGAAACAGACGGCGAGCACAGGCCAGATCGCAGCCCAGCCCATGACATCGGTGCCAGGCCGCACGATCACGAGGCCGCCGATCAGGCCGACGGCGCAGGCCGCCCAGCGCCGGGGCCCGACCCGTTCACCCAGGAAGACATGGGCGAGCGCGGTCACCACCAGCGGGCCGATGAAAAGGATCGCGACGAGATCGGCAAACTGCAGCACCTTGAGCCCGGCGAAAAACGAAAGCCCGCTGCACAACTGGCAGGCCGAACGGGCAACCTGCCACCAGAGGTCGGGTGTGCGGACCAGCGCCACGGGATTGGGCTGGCGCGCGACCATCAGGGCCAGCAGCATCAGCCCGAACGACTGGAACAGCAGAATCTGAAAGATCGGCAGATCCTCGATCACCCATTTGCCGACCGCATCCGACGTGTTGACCAGCGCCAGGCCGAGCACGACCAGGACGATACCCAGGATATGGGGGTGCATGCCCTCGGGCTTTCCGACGTCGTTGGCCTGGGCATATTCCCGTGCGGCTTCGATCCGGGGATCGGCCGGTGTGCTGTTGTTGGTTGAGGTCATGGCAGCACCGTTACAGAAAGAACCGGCCCGATACCAGATGGCTTTCAAAAAGCAGGGCGATCAGCCCGAAGCTTTCACCGCCTCGCGGCGCAGAACGTAAAGCCCGGAGGCAACGATGATGGTGGCGCCAAACCAGGTCCAGATGTCGGGGAACTCCTGCCAGAAGAACCAGCCAAACAGCACGGCGCCGACAATTTCGAGATAACTGAAGGGGGCCAGCAGGGAAGCCGGTGCGATCGAATAGGCCTTGATCGTTACGCCTGCGCTCATCGCAAACATCAGGGCGATGGCGATTAGTCCCAGCGCCTGCCCGTCTTGTGGCGCGACCCAGTACCAGGGTGCCGCCAGCGCCATCACCACCAGGGTCAAAAGCGCGGTCCAGACCATCAGGTTTCCGGTCCCGTTGCGCGGTGAGATATGCCGCGTGATGACGATGTAGACCGAGCCTGAGCAGACCGCGAGCACAGGCCAGATCGCGGCCCACCCATGACATCGGTGCCCGGCCGCACGATCACGAGCCCGCCGATCAGGCCGACGCCACAGGCGGCCCATCTGCGGGGCCCGACCCGTTCACCGAGGAACACATGGGCCAGGGCGGTCACGATCAGTGGGCCGATGAACAGGATTGCGACAACATCGGCGAACTGCAACACCCTGAGCCCGGTGAAGAAGGTCAGCCCACCGACAAGCTGGCAGGCCGAACGGGCGATCTGCCACCAGGGGTCGGGGGTGGCGATCAGGACGAACGGATTGGCCTGGCGTGCCACGACAGGCGCCATCACCATCAGCCCGCAGGCCTGAAACAGCAGGAGCTGACAGATTGGCAGTTCTTCGATTACCCATTTGCCGACGGCATCGGACGTGTTGACCAGCGCGACCCCGAGCACCACCAGCGCGATGCCCAGGACATGGGGGTGCCATCCGCCTGGCGGTCCATCGCCGGGTGTTCCATCGTCGGGGGCCCGTACATACTCGCGCGCCGCCCCGATGCGCAGGTCTGCCGGTGTTCCGGTGTTGGGTGCGGTCATGGCGGCAGCGTTACAGAAAGAACCGGTCGCGGCCAGACGGCTCTTGGAGCAAATCCTGATTTGATTGAATCGCGTCGCGATACAAACAGATCAGCTGAATCCGCTCTAGTCGAAGGTCGCCAGCAGGGAGCGTTTCTCGCGCAGAACAACGACGATTTCGCGCCAGATCAGGCCGGCACAGATCGGCACGACCAGGGCAGACCCCAGCATCAGTGCCGGCGGCATGGTTTGCCTGAACAACAGCGCGACGGCGACCAGCAACGGCAAGGGAAGAAACTCGAACGGCAGCAGGCGCGCGATCGGGGCGTGGGCATAGGCCTTGATCCAGAAGACACGTCCCGCGACCAGGGCGAGCAGCAGGCCCGCCGCCTGGTTCCAGGGTGCGCCGTCCCAGGCGACAAGTTCGGCGCCGAAAAGCCCGGCGAAAAAGATGACCGTGACCAGCGAATCCCAGAACAGCAGACAGGCGACTCCGTCACGGGGGGCCAGACGCCGGGTCAGCACGACATAGGTGGCAAGGCAGACCGTTGCCGGCAGCAGGATCGTGTCGGTCATGCCGTTCCAGACGGCCGGCCAGGTCAGAAACGCCAAGATCCCGATGGTCGCGGCGACGACAAGGCCCGATGCCGTGATGTCGCGCAGGGCCGGGCGTTCGTGGATCAGCAGGACGGCGATCACCGCGGCCACGGGATAGCCGAGGAACTCGATGAAGATCGCCCCGATCCCAAGATTGCGGAAGGGAAGAAAAACAAAGAGCAGCAATCCGATATGGGCCAGGCAGCGCAGCGCCAGGAGCTGGTAACTGCTGCTCACGACCAGGCGGGAGTGCTCGCCACTCGCGATGGCAAGCACGACTGCAACCGGAATGCTGAGCAGTGCGGAAAGTCCCATCGACGAGGCCGCCCCCATGGGATCGCGCGTCATGTTCGCGGCAATCAACTGGGCAAGTCCCGTGCCGGCAACGGCGAGCATCAAGGCCATGGCAAACAGCGTCGGCGGCAGCGGGAGGCGTGCCTGCTGGTCGGGGCGATACGTCATTCTGCCAATGTGCTGGTGTTGGGCGAGGTCATGGGCTTTACAGAAAGAACCGGTCGGGGCCAGACGGTGTTCAGTCGAAGGTGTTTGCGATGGTGTCTGGTCGGAGTCGGCGGCGCCACGTGTCGATTACCAGCACAGCGACGGGAATGAGAAAAAGCAGCACGAAAGCGCCGATATAGGATGCGAGGTACCAGCTCAGGCCAAAGCGAAGGTTCCAGACAAATGCATCAGCGTTGAGGGCGGCGATGAAGGCGAACTCGGCCAGCGCAAGGTAGCCCAATGGGGCCAGAGCGAAGCTGCGCAGCCAGAGAGCACGGCCAACGGCCGGGACGATCGCAGCAAGGATGAGTGTATTGAACTAGAAATTTGACCAGTCGCCCGACTCAAGCACGACCAACACCAACAGGGCCGCACCCAAGGTGATGCCGTCCCAGAACATCATGGGCCCGACACGCCATGACTTGGCGAGGCGTCGCCCGAGGACGATCTGAAGTGCCAGGCAGATGACCGCTCCCCAGGCCGGGATCGAGGAAAGCAGCGGAACGAGAGTCAACCACAACAGCGAGGGTATGTTCTCAATGCCGTAGACCAAAATCAGCGGCTCATGAAAGACTGTGACGGTCGGCAATGCCAGGATTGCAGCACCAATCACAAGCGAAGAGGCCTTTTCGCGGTCCCATGCCAACGCGAACACAAGGAACGGAGCCAGTACCAGGACCAGCGCTACTGGTGACGGCGCGTAGGCAAGGCCAATTGCAAAGATGCCGCGCGAGATCATCCAGGCGACCAGAATGCCTGGTGTCGGGGGCTGGACAATGTTCCGCAGCCCACCGGGCCATGCGAGTGCGAGCCCCAACACGACGGAACCAACAAAGGCGCCGGCCAACCAATTGAACCAGTCGACGGGCTGTTGGAGCCAGACTCTGGATGCTCCATCGAATGCAAACAACACCGCCGAGATGATCGCAAGCGCGAGGCCGGCAAGCGGCGGATGTTTCCACCACGGCGGTCGGTGCTGCGCTGCTGCGGGCATCACCCCAACGCGCTCTCCACCGCTTTGCCCAGGCGCAACAGGGCTTCTTCCTGGTGGGGGCGTTGCATCAGCATGAGGCCGGCAGGCATGGCGTTGTCATCGGTGCCGCAGGGCAGCGTCAGCGCGCAGAGTTTGGTGAGGTTGCCGGGTGTGGTGTTGCGCAGGGTTCCGCCATTGGCCTTGTTGTAGGCCTTGTTGTCGTCGAGCAGGTCGGCGATCGCGGGCGGGGTCGCAGGCACGGTCGGGGCGATCATCGCGTCACAACCGGCGAGCTTGCGGTGGAGCGAGACAGAGAGTTCATCGAGCCGGCGCATCAGGCGCAGGAGATCGTGGCCGGCCTGTTTGGTCCCCGACTGGAAACGCGGCAGCATGTGTTTGTAGATCATGCCGGGGTCGGCCTCGATCAGCTCGGACCAGCACGACCAGGCATCGGTCGTGACCAGACCGCCCATCTGGATCATCGCCTGCATGGCTTCGTCGAGCTCGGGCACATCGTGCCATTCGACCCTCGCGCCGGCTGCCTCGAGTTTGGCGACGGCCTCGCGGCAGGCGCGGTCGATGCCGGGATCGACATCGGTCCAGAGCGAGTCCTGGGCCGCGATGAAAAGCCGGCCCTTGAGATCGCAGCCCGTGAGGTCGGCCATCGGGCGGCCCGACAGTACCGACCACATGGCTGCGGCATCTGATGTGTCGGCGGTCAGCGGGCCGACGGTGTCGAGCAGTGGCGAGAGCGGCAGGACGCCTTCGGTCGAAAGCGCGCCGATCGTGGTCTTGAGGCCTACAATGCCGTTGACCGATGCGGGGATACGGACCGAGCCGCCGGTATCGCTGCCGATCCCGATCGGACCCAGGCCGCGCGCGACGGCGACTCCGGCGCCCGAGGACGAGCCGCCTGGAATACGCGGGGTCTCAGGGTCGCATGCATTGGCCGGGGTGCCGTGGGTGGTGTTGATGCCCAGCCCGGAAAAAGCAAATTCGGTCATGTTGGTCTTGCCCAGAAAGACAGTCCCGGCATGGGTCGCGCGGCTGAGCAGAACGGCATCGTGTTCGGGCACGCGGCCCTTCAGGGCGGTCGTTGCCATGGTGGTCTCGACCCCGGCGACATCGACCAGGTCCTTCCAGGAGACCGGCACGCCATCTAGCGGGCCGCGGCGCAGGCCGCCCTTCTGGCGCTGCCGCGCGGCCTGTGCTTCGGCGCGGGTGCGTTCCTCAGCCATGCGGATGAAGACAAGATGGGCGGGATCTTCGACTGCGATGCGCTCGAGAAAATGTTCAGCCAGATCGACCGGATCGATTTCGCCCGCGCTGATTCCCTGGCCAAGCGCGACGGCGGTCATGGTGTGCCATGCGGTCATGATGTGCTCTCCAACCCTGTGTTTGACTTCTGCTCTAACAGAGGGCGCACGGTGCGGCCAGCTTGTGCTTGGCGTTGGTCCGTTGCGGGTGTTGAATGGTGTGATGAACAAACGATGTGACATCGCGATTGTCGGCGGAGGCCTCAACGGGCTGACCACGGCGCTGGCGCTGGCGCAGGCCGGCTTCGACGTTGTCGTGGTCGAACGCGCTGATCCCGCGAAACAACGCGAGGACAGTTTCGACGGGCGGGTTTCGTCGATCGCCTATTCGTCAAAGCTGGTGCTCGATGCGCTGGGCGCCTGGGAGGCGATGACGGCCCATGCCGAACCGATCCTGGAGATACGAGTCTCGGACGGTGATGCCCCGCTTTTCCTCCATTACGACCATGCCGATCTTGGCGACGAACCGCTGGGCTGGATTCTGGAGAACCGCTACATCCGCCGTGCGCTCGACGCAGCGCTGGCGACAACACCGGGCGTGCGTGTGCTGGCTCCGGCCGAAGTGGCTGGGATGACACGCGACAGCGACGGCGTGACACTGACCATGACTGATGGCGCTGCCCTCGACGCCAAACTTGCGGTCGCCTGCGATGGCGCGATGTCACCGCTGCGTGCGATCGCCAGGATCGGTCACTTTTATCATGCCTATGGTCAGTCAGGCATCGTCTGCAATGTGCGCCACGAGCGGCGCCACCGCGGCATCGCCCATGAACGGTTCCTGCCCTCGGGTCCCTTCGCAATTCTGCCGGTGCCGGGAAACATGGCGTCGCTGGTCTGGACCGAGAAGGACGACATAGCGCGCCGTGTGGTGGAACTCGACCGGGTCGATATTCTCGAAGAGATCAACTGGCGCTTCGGCGACTTCCTGGGCGATCTCGAACTGGCTGGCCCGGTCTGGAGTTATCCGCTGCGCCTTGTGCTGGCCGACCGTTACACCGATTCGCGGCTGGCCTTGCTTGGTGATGCCGCCCACGCGATCCACCCGATCGCGGGCCAGGGTTACAATCTTGGTATCCGTGATGTCGCGGTGCTGGCCGAAGTGCTGGCCGATGGCCGCAAGCTGGGGCTGGAGCCGGGCGATGCCAGCCTGCTGGAGCGTTACGCGCGCTGGCGCCGGACTGATATGATGACGTTGGTCTCGGTGTGCGACTCGCTCAATTGCCTCTTCTCCAACGCCATTCCGCCGGTCGTGTTGGCGCGTGATCTGGGTCTGGCCGCCGTCAACCAGATCCCGCCGCTCAAGCGCCTCTTGATGCGCCACGCCATGGGTACGGTCGGCAAGCTGCCCCGTCTGATGCGCGGCGAGGAGTTGTAGCCGCATGCACGAACTGATGGTGGTCGCGCGCCTGTTTCCCGAGGTTCAAAGCGGCGACAAGACCTCGAACATGCGCTGGCACGAGAATCCGATCGTGCCGGGTCCGATGACCTATCGTTGCGAGGGTGAACCCGAAAGAACCGTGGTGGTCTGGGTCGCCGGTGTGACCGATGTCGTGTTGTCGCAGGCCGCCGCGTTTGTCGGCAAGGCCGACCTCTGGCCCGTTGACGTGATGCTCGACGGCATGCGCGAGCATTACCCGGCGATCACGCTGGACGATGTCGTACAGATCGTCGAACACCTGACACCGGACCAGACCCGTTTACGCATGGCGGGGAGCGTGCCGAAGCAGAATCTGTGAATTCAGAATCGGCCGGCCACGCATACTCCGGGTTTCCGGGTCGTACGGGATTTGAGTGGAGCAGTCCCTTCCCCCTTGAGGGGGAAGGAGAGGATGGGGGGTGAGCGGCGAAGCTGCAGAAGGTTCGATCGAGATACCGCTTTGCGGTTCCCCTCCCTGACCCTCCCCCTCAAGGGGGGAGGGGATGCGGGTGTCGACGATGGTGAACGCGTTCAGCCCTTTTCAGGTTCGGGCACGGTGCGCAGGATGATCAGGCCGATCGCCATCAGGACGACGATGACACCCATGCCCAGGCGCTGGCTGTCGGTCGCATAGGCGACGAGGCCGACCAGCAGGGGGCCGGCGAAGCTGGTGAGTTTTCCAGAGAGCGCAAAGAAGCCGAACATCTCGCCGGTCATGGCAGGCGGCGCCAGGCGGGCCATGAGCGAACGGCTGGCCGACTGGACCGGACCGATAAAGGTGCCCAGCACGATGCCCAGAATCCAGAACCACAGGGCCGACTGGACCAGCAGGATCGCGGTGCTGACGATCATCAGGCAACCCAGGGTCCAGGTGAGCGTCGTGCGCGCGCCGACTTTATCGTCCATCCAGGCAAAACCGACCGCGCCCAAGCCGGCCGTCGCGTTGAGCGCGATAGCGAAGATCAGCACCGATTTCTCATCCATCCCGAAGGTCGACGCAGCGTAGAGGCCGCCCAGGGCAAAGAGAGTGTTGAGACCGTCGATGTAGAGCAGGCGTGCAATCAGAAAACGCACGATGATGCGGTGCTGACCCAGCTCGCGGGCGGTCTCGACCAGGCGGCGCATGCCGCGGCGAGCCGAGACGCCAAAGGCCACGTTTGCAGAGGGCCGGTCGGGCGACCAGACAAACATCGGCCAGCCGAACACGATGAACCACAACGCGACCAGCAGAGCGACCGCCCGGACCGGTTCGCTCTGGCCGGGGTCGAGTCCGAACGGTGCCGGGTCGGCCATGATGAAAACAAGCAGCGCGACGATCAGGCAGGCAAGGCCGCCGCCATAACCCATGCCCCATGCCCAGCCCGAGATCCGACCGACGCGTTTGGCGTCGGCAAGATCGGGCAGCATGGCGTTGTAAAAGACGGTCGAGGTCTCGAAGCCGATGTTGACCAGGGCGACGAGGATCAGGGTCGGGAAAATCCAGGTCGGATCGGGCGCGCAGAACCACAGGCCGGCGGTCGCAAGGATGGTGAGCAGGCTGAACCCGGCGATCCAGGGCTTGCGTCTGCCCGCAGCATCGGCAATTGCTCCGGTGACGGGCGCCAGCACGGCAATGACGAGTGCGGAAAAGGCGATGCCCCAACTCCACAGGGCCAGACCCTCGGCCTCGTTGCCGACGATGCCACGGGCGAAATAGGGGGCAAAGACAAAGGTTACGACAACTGTTGGCGTGGGCGAATTGGCCCAATCGAACAGGCACCACGCGGCAAGGCCCCGTTTGGTAACGGGCCGGTCAAGCTCCGCTGTGGTCATGGAAACTCCGTTTGTTGCCGCCCAATGAGGCCAGATTCACATGGATTGCGTCCAAGCGCGAAACGATTCTCCAGGAAACCGGCTGCAACACTGGCATCTCCCATCTTCAGGAGAGACCGTGTCACACCGCCGACGATCTGGATTTCCGGTTCTTTTTCAACCGGTTATGGCCGATTTCTGCGCTTTTCCTGCCCATGCAAGTTCTGCATATCTGGAATGCAGTGCGACCGCTTGTCGCGGGGCTTTGCCGGGAGCATCTGTCATTTATCAACAACGCGCCGACGGCCCCGCAATGGACCGCCGACGCCATTCCGGCGGAGGTGACGACAATGTCCACCATCTTGAACAGCCTGAAGAAGCTTCGTAACCGTGCAGTCGCTCGCCACGAGCTCGACATGCTTTCGGCCCGTCAGTTGCGCGACCTCAATCTCGAGCGGGTCAACGTCCTTGACGTCCCGGTTTATCGCTCGCGCGTCTGGAACGGCGTCTAGAGCAACTTCACAGGTCTCCTCGGAATCGCTGCGCGATTTCGAGGAGACCTGTGAAGTTGCTCTGGCTTTTTGAACATGGAGCAGCTTCACCGAAACACCCGTTGTTTCGGTGAAGATACGATCTGCTCCATCGCGATTCTCGCCGGGTGCGACCCCGCACCCATGATGTTTCCCCAGGGTTCTGAAGCCCAACATGTGGCTTCGGGCGCTGGCGGGTGGCTGTCCCGGCCCATGTGGCCGGGGAAATTGCCGCGTTCCCGTTCGAATCGTACGATGCCGGAGACCTTGATCGATAGGTCGAGCCAACCATCTAAGCACCTAATAAGGTTGTATCGCGGGCGTAGGCCTGTGGCTTCGAGCGCGTGTCATAGGTGAACCGGTAGTGTGCCCCAGTGGGAACATGGTCCCGAACAGTCCATCGACGAAACGGACGGCATAGTCATGAAATCGTCCCATATCCTGGCCGTCGTTCTGGCGATCGGAGCCGCGGCCTGGGTTTTGTCGGGTCAGCTCGGCAACGACGCGCCGGCGACAGCCAGCACGGCGACGGCTGAATTAAGCGGCTCTGCGGCCGCTGAAGAGGCGCTGACCCAGGTACGCGTCGCGACCAGCACCAGCGAACCCTATGTCATCGTTCTCAGCGTGACCGGTCGCACCGAGGCCAACCGCGAGGTTGGTCTGCGCGTTCAGACTTCGGGCCGGATCGAAGCGATCGAGGTCGATGAAGGCGACGTCGTCGAAGAAGGCGACGTCATCGCCCGTATCGCGATGGATGATCGCCCTGAGCGCCTGGCCCGTGCCCAAGCCGTGGTCGAACAGTTCCAGATCGCCTTTGATGCCTCCTCCGAACTTGCCGAGGGTGGCTGGCGCGCCGAAACCACCCATGCTGAAGCCAATGCCAATTTGCGCGACGCGCGCGCCGAACTTGCTCGTGTTCGCCTCGATATCGGCAGGACCGACATCACCGCGCCCTTTAGCGGTGTGCTGAATTCCGTGGGGATCGAGGTTGGCGATGTCGTGACCGACGGCTTTGGTGAAAACGATGCGATCGGCGAGATCTACGACCTCGATCCGATCGTGATTGTTGCCGCGGTCAACGAGCGCGAGGTGAGTTATCTCAGCGTCGGTGATCTGGGCAGCGCGCACCTGATCACCGGAGCAACGGTCGAAGGCGTCCTGCGTTTTGTCGGACAGGTCGCCGAGCCGGAAACCCGCACCTACCGGATCGAGCTTGAAGTCGCCAACGAGGACCACGCCATTCGGGCCGGCATGACGACCGATGTGGTCTTGCCGCTCGACACCATTCCGGGCCACTTCATTTCGCCCTCCGCCCTGTCGCTGGCCGATGACGGCACCCTGGGCGTTAAACTGGTCGACGAAAACAATGTCGTGCGTTTTGCGCCGATCGTCATCGTCGCCGATGTTACCGGGGGTCTCTGGGTCACCGGACTTGCCCGCGAAGTCACGATGATCACCGTGGGCCACGACTTCGTCGCTGAAGGTGAGACGGTCGAACCAGTTCGCGTTCGAGGCTCGAGCTTCTCGGAAGCGCCGTGATCTCGATCATTCATGGTGCGTTCAGCCGGCCGCGCACGGTGCTGCTGCTGCTCGTCCTGATTCTGATCGCTGGAACCTTCTCCTACATCACTATTCCCAAGGAATCGGATCCCGATATCGATATCCCGATCATCTATGTCCTGATGAATCACGAGGGCATTTCGCCCGGTGATGCCGAACGCCTGCTGATCCGCCCGATGGAACAGGAGTTGCGCGGCATCGACGGGGTCAAGGAAGTGACCTCGACCGCCTACGAGGGCGGCGCCAATGTCACGCTGGAGTTCGACGCCGGCTTCGATCCCGATATCGCGATCGACGATGTCCGCGCCAAGGTCGATCTGGCCAAACCCGAATTGCCCGATGACACTGACGAACCCAGTGTTCACGAGGTCAACCTTTCGCTCTTCCCTGTCCTGGTCGTGACCCTGTCTGGTGATGTGCCCGAGCGCACCATGCTGCGGCTGGCGCGTGACCTGCAGGACGAGATCGAGAATATCTCCGAAGTGCTCGAAGCGACGATCCAGGGCGAACGCAACGAACTGGTCGAGATCGTGATCGATCCCATGCTGGTCGAGAGTTACGCGCTTGATGCGGTTGCCCTGATCGATTTTGTCGGCCGTTCCAACCGGCTGGTCGCCGCCGGCGCACTCGACACCGGGGCAGGCCGCTTCGGCGTCAAGGTACCGGGGCTTCTGGAAGGCGCCGATGAACTGCTCGCCTTGCCGGTCAAGGTCCAGGACGATGCCGTAACAACCGTCGGCGACATTGCCGAGGTCCGACGTACCTTCAAGGACCCCGAGACCTTCGCGCGTGTTCATGGCGATGCCGCGCTTGCGATCGAGGTCTCGAAACGGACCGGCGAAAACATCATCGCGACGATCGAGAAGGTCCACGAGGTCGTGGCTATGGCCTCGGCCGATTGGCCTGCGGGTGTCGAGGTCGCCTTCTCGCAGGATCAATCAAACGATATCCGCAGCATGCTGGCCGATCTGCAGAACAACGTTCTCTCGGCCATCCTGCTGGTCATGATCGTGATTGTCTGGGCGCTGGGCTGGCGCTCGGCCGCCCTGGTCGGTGTTGCCATCCCGGGCTCGTTCCTGGCCGGAATTCTGGTGCTTTCCTCGGCCGGGTTGACGATGAATGTCGTGGTCCTGTTCAGCCTGATCCTGGCGGTCGGCATGCTGGTTGATGGCGCCATTGTCGTGACCGAATACGCCGACCGGAAGATGGCCGAAGGCGTCCATCGGCGCGAAGCCTACCTCAGCGCGGCAACCCGTATGGCCTGGCCGATTACGGCTTCGACCATGACGACGCTGGTCGCTTTTCTGCCGCTGATGTTCTGGCCCGGCATTGTCGGTGAGTTCATGAAGTTCCTGCCGATCACGCTGATCGCCACGCTGATCGCCTCGCTCGCCATGGCACTGGTCTTTGTGCCCACGCTTGGTTCGCTGTTTGGCAAGTCGGGTGAGGCTGACCAGAAGAAGGCCCGCGCCCTGGCCGTCGATTCCAAGGACACACTCGATCATGTCGGCGGTTTCACCGGGATTTATCTCGGTGTCCTGCGTGGTGCCCTGCGCCACCCTGCGAAGGTGTTGATCGGCGCGGTTGTCGTGTTGATCGGGGTGCAGTTCTCTTATGGTGTGCTGGGCAAGGGCGTTGAGTTCTTCCCCGATATCGAACCCGAACAGGCGGTCTTCCAGGTCCATGCACGGGGCAATCTTTCAATCTGGGAAATGGACGCTCTGGTGCGCGAGGTCGAGGACCGCATCCTCGACATGGACGAGTTCGATTCGATCTATGCCAAGGTCGGCGGCGATGGCGGAAGCGGGCCAAACAACCAGGCCGAAGACGTCATCGGATCGATCACGGTCGAACTGGTCGATTGGGAATTCCGCCGCCCTGCCGTCGAGATCTTCGAAGAGGTGCGTCAACGCACGGCCGATCTTGCCGGCATCATCATCGAGCCGCGTGGCCAGCAGGACGGCCCCGCCGATGGCAAACCGATCCAGATCCAGGTTTCGGCGATCAACCCCGAACTGATCGAACCGGCGATTGCGCTGATCCGCGACCATGTCGACCAGGTTGATGGCCTGATTGATGTCGAAGACAGCCGACCCCTGCCTGGGATTGACTGGGAGATCGAGGTCGACCGTGCCCAGGCGGCCAAGTTCGGCACCGATATCGCCTCGATCGGCGGCATGGTCCAGCTTGTCACCAACGGCCTGCTGATCTCGACCATGCGACCCGATGACTCCAAGGACGAGATCGATGTGCGCGCAAGGTTCCCCGATGCCTGGCGCACGCTCGACCAGCTCGATCGCCTGCGCATCGAAACCGAGATGGGCCAGGTCCCGCTGGCCAACTTCGTAACCCGTTCCGCCGCCCCCAGTGTCGGTACGATCGACCGCGTCGACGGTCGCCGCGTGATGACGATCCAGGCCGATATTGCCGAGGGTGTGCTGGCCGACGCGATGGTTCAGGAGCTTGCTGCCTGGATCGAGGAGACCGAGTTTGATCCCGATCTCAAGGTCGAGTTCCGCGGCGAGAACGAGGATCAGGAAGAGGCCGCCCAGTTCCTGATGAAGGCCTTTGCCATCGCACTGTTCCTGATGGCGATCATCCTGGTGACCCAGTTCAACAGCTTCTATTCGGCCTTCCTGATTCTCTCGGCGGTGGTCATGTCGACGATCGGCGTGATGATCGGATTACTGGTCACGGGCAAGCCGTTCGGCATCGTGATGTCGGGCATCGGCGTGATCGCGCTGGCCGGCATCGTGGTCAACAACAACATCGTGTTGATCGATACCTTCGACCGCTTGAAGAAAACCGTCGCCGACCCGATGGAAGCAATCCTGCGGACCGGCGCCCAGCGCCTGCGCCCGGTGATGCTGACCACGATCACGACGATTCTTGGCCTGATGCCGATGGTGATGCAGGTCAACATCGACTTCTTCCACCGCACAATTCAGGTCGGCGCACCCTCGACCCAGTGGTGGGTCCAGCTTTCCAGCGCGATCGTCTTCGGCCTGGCCTTTGCCACCATGCTGACGCTGATTGTTACGCCCAGCGCGCTGATGCTGCGCGAAAATGTTGGGGCGTGGTGGCGCGGGAACAGTTCGAAATCGCCGCCGTCCAGTTCGAGTTCAACGCCGCCCGGTGCGCTCTGGGACAATGGCGGAGATGATGAGCCCGACGATGAGGATCCTCGTGGCGGCAAGCTCCGCCGCTGGTTCTCCGGGCGCAAGCGCTGGTCGTCACCGAGTGCGTCTGAAGACACCTGAGAGGGCTTTGTCTTCGCGATATCCCTGATGTGCGATTCGGCTCGTTGCTTCCAGCCTGTCCTTGCGTTTACCCGAACTGGGTAACAGCAGCAGAACTGGCCATCAAACCGGATCATAGCCAAGCGCTATCGAAACCATGATCCAACGATATTGGAGACCCGCAGCCGCCGTTGCCAGTTTCAGAGCAGGCGCAAGATTGCTTGCGTTGCTGAAAATCTGGAGAGCACGATGAAAAAGTCAACGGTATGTGCGGCGCTGGTTGCGTCGTTGATGTCATCTACCGCCTATGCGACCGATGTCAGTGGTTTTCTATACACAACGCTGAATGGCGAGGGCCCCAATCAGGTCATTGCCATCGAGCGCCTGGAAGATGGTTCGCTTGGCGAACAGACCGCATATCTGACGGGTTCGGTGGGTGGCGCCAACCGCGACGCCGGTGGCGATGCCGCTGGTGACTTCGGCTCCCAGGGTGCGGTGCAGATCATTGGTGATCACCTTCTTGCGGTGAACGCCGGCGGCAATACGGTTTCCGTGTTTGGTCTCGATCGTGATGATGGCGGCCTCGACCACGTGGCCAATGTTGCTTCGGGCGGCGAACGCCCGGTCAGCATCGCCTTCACGCCCAAGGGTGCCGGTTCCGACGAATACTGGGTTGTCGTCGGCAACCAGTGGAACAATCCCAACGTCCAGAAGGGCGGAGCCGGTGAAGGCGCTATCGAGATGTATCCCGATGCCGCGTTCCATGCCGAAGGCGGCGGTCACGAGGCCGTGCTTGAGGAGCGGAACATCACCCTGTTCTCGTTCGATGGCGAAACCGGTGAACTGAGCCTGGTCGAGGTGCTCGATACCTATTCCGGCACCAACGGTGGGCCGACCACGGTGTCCTTCAATCATGACGGCACCAAGATTGGCGTTGCGACCTGGGGCATCTCCCACTTCGGCACGGCGGTTCCCACCGCGCAGAAGCCCAGCCGGGTTTATGTCTATGACTTCGATGGTCACACAGGCGAAGTCAGCGGCGAGCGGTTCTTCGAGAAAGAAGGCGTGGCCGGCAGTATCGGCTTTAGCTGGCATCCCGGATCCGACCTGCTCTATGTCTCCAACTTCAACCTGATTCCCCGCTTGCGCGATCACAGCCTGACCGTGCTGGCCGATGACGGTGATGCGGTCTCGATGGTTGATCATTTCGGTACCGGAGAAGGTGGCGATATCGATGAGGCATGCTGGACCATCGTCAGCGAAGACGGCTCCAAGCTTTACCTCTCCAGCTTCGGTGGAAACCTGATTTCCGAGTTCGATCTCGATACATCGAGCATGGTCTCGATCGTCGGCGATGCCAAGGACACGGCCTATACTCTGCGCAGGGATGGCACGCCCGCGGGTGACACCAAGGACATGTATCTAAGCTCGGATGGCGCGTTCATGTATGTCCTGGGCGCCTATCAGACGTTCACCGTTTCCCAGTATGGGCTCTCGGCGAGCGGTTCGCTGAGCCTGGCACAGGAGTACGATGTGGAAGCTGCGGTCGAGATGGGACCTGGCGCCTACAACTTCCTCGGGCTGGCTGGTTTCGACAAATAGCCTGATCCCAGGGACGGTCTTGGGGCCGCCGCCGGTTGAAACCGGGGCGGCTCCTGTCGATTCGAGCGGATCACGTTTGCACGGAAACACTTCGTAGGCTCATGACTCATTGATCACGACCAGTAGGCTATGGTTGCGGCGATGCAGATTGCGGACATGAATGTGTGTGCGCATCGGTCGTATCGTGTTGCGACGCGCCGCCAGTCCTTGAGTCTTCCAAAGACATTCTCGATTTTATGGCGCTGGCGGTAGAGGGTTTTGTCGTAGTCGTGTTGGACCTTACGGTTTGATCGCGGCGGGATGCAGGGTGTGATGCCACGCTCGGCCAGGGCCTCTCGGAACCAGTCGCTGTCATAGCCTTTGTTGCCTAGCAGTTCCTTGGCTCCAGGCAAGGAGGCCAGAAGCAGGAAAGCGCCTTTGTGGTCACTCATCTGCCCCTCGCTCAGCAGCATGATGATGGGGCGCCCCTGGCCATCGCACACGGCATGGAGTTTGGAGTTCAGGCCGCCTTTGGTGCGCCCGATACGTCTGGGAAGAGCCCCCCTTTTAGGAGGCTCGCGGCCGTGCGGTGCGCTTTGAGATGGGTTGCATCGATCATGATCCGGTCGGGCTCGCCGGCCTGGCCTGCCAGTTCGGCAAAGATCCGGTTGAAGATCCCCATCCGGCTCCAGCGGATGAAGCGGTTGTAGATTGTCTTGTGGGGACCATAAGCCACGGGCGCATCGCGCCAGCGCAGTCCGTTCTTGATCACGAACACGATCCCGCTGATCACCCTGCGGTCATCAACCCTTGGAATGCCATGGGACAGCGGAAAAAACGGCTCGATCCGGCGCATCTGCGCCTCGCTCAACAGAAACAGGTCATCCATCACCAGCACCTCCTCAAGAAGGCCAGTGAATCAATCCACCCTAACCATGGCAAGCTATTTAATAGGTCCTGAGCTTAGGTCAGCTTTGCAGGGAAGGCGATTCGTTTCTGTTTGGGTGATTGGGCGTCTTCAATCGCCGGTCAGGGCTTCTACCAGGGCGTGCCAACTCGATTCGTCGGGTGCGGAAAGGAAGCCGTGACTGATATCGGGTCCGGTGACAGCATAGGGCCCGCCATCGAGATGGGCGCTGAAACCGCCGGCTTCCGTGTGGAGCAGGTTGCCTGCGGCATGATCCCAGGGTTTGAGCTTGCGGTAGAGGGCGTAGTGGAGTGCGCCTGTGGCGAGTGCCATGTATTCCACCGCGGCACAGCGCAGGTCGATGAAGGGCGGCACGTTCTGGCAGTTCTTGATGATCGTTTCAGGCAGGCCACGTTCGCCGAAACGCAGCTTGACGGTGCCGTACATGTTTTTTGGCTCGCTCGGCGCCGCGACCCGGCAGGCTTCGCCGTTGAGTGTGGCGCCGTCGCCGGCACATGCCAGGGCGGTCTTGCGGTGGATGGGGTCGTGCAGACAGGCCAGCAGCATCTCGCCCTTGCGTGCCAGCCCGATGATGGTGGCAAAGAGCGGTAGACCGGCCGCGAAGTTGGTCGTGCCGTCGACCGGGTCGATGATCCAGACGGGATCGTCGCCCTTGAGCAGATCGAGCAGGCCGGCATCGGCCTCGACTGCTTCTTCGCCGACCACGACGGAACCGGGCAGGAGGTCTTTGAGCCTACGGCTCAGGGCCTTTTCGGCGGCGACATCGGCGACAGTGACGGGATCGCCCGGATTCTTGTCGCTGACCTCGTCGGCCCTGAGGTGTCCGAACCGGGGTACGATCTCTTCGGCGGCAACCTCTGCAACGATCGTGGCGACGGCTTCGGGTGAGGGCAGGGGCATGATGGGGTCCTGGGACTGCGGGGCTTTGATGGCAGGGCGTGAGATGGCTGGATCGTTGGCGCGGGCTGCGACATGATGGCGGCTCAACCAACGAGAGCCCGTGTGATGACGCCCATCGATCCGACACGCAAGGACCTTGTGGAGGAATTCCGGCACCAGCCGGTCGGCCGCCACTCCGGCGATCTGCGCCGCATGTTGAACGCGATGCGAACCCATCCCGATCTGCCGCCCTATATCCTGGTCTGCACCAGGGCGCAGCGCGAATGGCGTCTGGCGACCAAGATGCCCGGGCGTCACACAGAGGTCGAGCTGCTCGATCATCCGCCGTTCCACGATCCCCTTGATGCCGAATGGGAGGTCTTTCGCATGCGCTGGATGACCCTGTTCGGGGAGGAGCTCAGCCATGAACGCTGAACTGCCGCGCAAGCGCATCATCGGTTATTCCGACAAACTCTCGGTCGCGCCGGGCGAGACCATCGCCTTCAAGGTGAGCTGCGAGGATGTCGCCAGTTATGACGCCTCGATCATCCGTCTGATCTCGGCCGATCTGCATCCCAAGGGACGGGGCTGGATTACCGAGCCGGTCGAAAGCGCTATCGAGGGTTCCTATCCCGGCCGCGAACAGGCGATCCCCGCGGGTTCCTGGGGACTGGTGCCATCAAAACCCTGCCTGTGCGCCGAGAGCTTTGCGCTGAACGCCTGGGTCTGGCCGACGACACCCCTGAAGGGTGAGCAGGTCATCATGGCGCGCATGACGCCCGATGGAGCGCGCGGCTGGTCGCTGGGGCTCGATCTCGAGGGTGCGCTGGCGATGACCGTGGTGACGGGCAAGGGATCGGTCACGTTCTCTTCCGGTGTCCCGCTCTTGAAAAAATCCTGGTGTTTTGTCGGAGCCTCGGTTGACGGTGAAGCCGGTACTGTGACCGTGTGGCAGCGTCCCCAAAAGGTCTGGCCCGGCTATGACAGC
>Ga0233427_10001611_pt1 | contig 23585 bp, 17 predicted proteins | sample SI_118_April2016_5_FD_179885 | JGI IMG/M metagenome (GOLD analysis project Ga0233427, IMG submission 179885) | Seawater microbial communities from Saanich Inlet, British Columbia, Canada - SI_118_April2016_100_MG | ecosystem: Environmental > Aquatic > Marine > Inlet | place: Canada: British...
ATTATTTATAGTATCATTTTCAGTATAATTATTATAATTATTATCATTTATAATTTCATTATTATTATCATTTATAATTTCATTATTATTATCATTTATAATTTCATTATTATTATCATTTATAATTTCATTATCATTATAATTTTCAGTATAATTTATTTTGTGATAATTATACAATAATTTATTTCTATTATTTTCTAATTTTCTTCTATATAAATCTAAACTTTTATAATATCCAATAACTATTAAACATATAGTATTTAATAATATTGGTATTAAAATCATCATTTTATCAATTTCTATAAAATAAGTTATCCAGATACAATTATTTATAATTTGTAAATATATATATAATCTATTAAAATCTCTTGTTGATTCATAATAATAGAGTTGAATCATTTGAGAACTATTATAAATAAATGCTAATACAATAGATATAATTATAAATATAGTCATTGTTAATGATACATCATTATCTATTATTACAAATCTCATTTTTTAAGGTTTCATTTTTATATTTATATTTACAATACAATATAAAATAATGTTTAAGTAAAAAAAATAAAAAAATAAATAAACTATAATCAAATTATAATATTAAGGATTATTTATAATAATTCTATCACTAAATAACTGACTAATAAATTCATAACGTTCCCAATTACTACATCCACCTAAATTTTGAGTTAAACCTAATAAATTAATATCTTGTCCGTTATTTGCGTTTAACATTTGGTCGTAATTTGGAACTAAATAAGAACCTTTTCGTTCTGGATATTTATTTTTTGGCTTAATAAGTTTAGATAATTTTTCTTTAGTTTCTTTTGTATGTTTTTCTAAAAAATTACTACTTGTTTTACCTTTTGCTATATCATAATGAAAAATTTTATAAGTAAGAGGTTGATTAATAACTTTATATCCTGATTTCATAAATCGTTCAGCAATGGCATTATCACAACCCAAAAATCCTAATTCAAAATTATAATCTATATTTTTATCATTACAATCCAAAGGTGTTTTAAATAACCAAGCGTCTTGTGTATTTGCATGATACATTTTAGCAAAATTACTATCCATTTTTGAATTTTCTTTTAATTTTTTATTATTACTATTACTATTACTATTATTATCACAACCAATAAATTCGTGTCTGGATTGAGCATAAATAAATCCATTATTAATTTGACCTCGTAGTGTATTCCATTTTGATTTATTATCTAAAAATATATCAAGATTAAGAATACACCAATAATCACCCGTATTTAAACTTTTATTTACTGATTGTTTATTAGCATAATCAATAGCCATTTCAAATGTCAGCCATTTATTTTCACAATTACTATTTTTATTATTTTCATCACCATTGTTTTTAACAATTGTATATTTATTTTTAAATAGTTCTAAAAGTTCAATATTATTATTTTCAGTATATTCTATACCTGTTCCAAAATCATATATCATTTTAACATAAGGATTTTGTAAGTTTTGATGAATACAATAAAAAAATTCATTTAATCTATCAACATTTGTTTCATTATAAGATTGTAATATAATATTAATAAATGGTTGTGGTTTTAAAATAGTATTTTCAACGTGTGATAAATAAGTATCTATTGAATTATATTGAAACAATTTTTTTTTACTTTCATTTTCATTTTTAATATTAATATTAGTATGAACAATAATATCACAAGGAATATTATTTTTTAAAATATGAGGATAATAATCTAATAATTCATCAGATACTTTTTTATTAATAAATGTAATAAAAGCAGATGCGTTATAAATTGCTTTTTCTCTTTGTATGATAACTTGACTACGCAATGGTAAATGATTATTTACAACCATGTCTGTTTTTTTATTTAGTTCCGGTGTTATATCATTTATTAATACAATAGTAGGTATAACATTACAATAAGTAAAAGCAGTAGATATAAATACATCAATTTTATTCATTTTACATATATTATTTAACATATCAACATCTTGATTCATAGTTATATAGTTAAAATCATTTACTTGTAGTATTTTAAATTTAGTTTCTAAATTTAATTCTGGTTTAAAGTTAAAACTAATACCATTTGAGGGTGTCCTTTTTAATAGTATTATTTCATAATACTCATTATCTTTATTATTTGGTAAATGAGTAAAAAACCGCTCCCAAATAGCAATAATATCGTTATTATTTGCTAATTGATAACAAACAGTATCTATTGCAATTTTTCTTTTATTTTTATTTTGTTTTTCATTTTCCTTTTCCTTTTCCTTTTCATCTAAAGAAACATTTGTATTAATTATAGTATCAGTCATAATATCAGTCATAATTTTAATTATAATATTAAAAAAATATAAATGAATTAATTATTAATATTTAATATAGTTTATAAATTATAGTTTTAAATTAATAAATAAATAAATTATTATCTAATTTCTATTTCCAAAATTATTAAATGATTGTAATAATGGATTAAGTTGACTAACAAATTGATTAACACTATTATTAATTTGTCTATTAATTTCTTCTGAATTTATTCTTGGAGATGCGTTAGAGTTAGGAACTCGTTGATGAATAAAATTATTTATAAAAGGAGTGCTCATAGATACAAATGTATTAATATCGTGTAAAATTGGTTCAGTATTAATAATTGGTTCAGTTGTATTATTATTTGTATTATTACTTTGCGATTGAGTTGTATTTTCTACATCTTCGTAATCTTCACCTTCTTCATAGTCTTCTTCCTCTTCCCCCTCTTCCCCCTCTTCCCCCTCTTCCCCCTCTTCCCCCTCTTCATAGTCTTCTTCTCCCTCTTCATAGTCTTCTTCTCCCTCTTCATAGTCTTCTTCTCCCTCTTCATAGTCTTCTTCTCCCTCTTCCCCATCTTTATAATCTTCCCCATCTTCACTATTATCAGTATTATTATTATCATCATTATTACTATCATTTGATATAGTAATATTTAATAAATCATAACGACAAAAAGGACACGTTGTATGATTATCTAACCAAGTATCAATACAATTAATATGAAAAAAATGATTACAATTATGAATAACACGACAAATACTAGTATCTATAAAAGTCAATTGACAAATTGAACACATATCATTCATATTCCTTTCATTATTATTATTATTTGTTTCATTATTTGTTTCATTATTAGTATTATTATTTAAAATATCACAATATCTAGAAACATTTGTTATTAAATTGATATTAGATAATGGAATTCCTTCTTCTTCATATGTAAAATCATTATTACTAGTTGATGTTATTGTTCCTACATATCCTTGTCCTATTGTTCCAAAACCATTATTTATTTCAAAATTATATTCTATATTTGGTATATCTGACATATCTGGTATATCATTTATAACATCATTTAAAATAGTATTTATATTTAAATTTGAAGTATTAGTAAAAGGTAAATTAGAACTAAAAGTATTTCTAAATACATTACTATTTGATGTAGAATTTGTAGTTTGTGTAGGTATAGGTATAGTATATAAATTATTTCTATTCATAGGAAAACGTGGTTCGGTAGGAAAAGTATATGGAATTGGTGTAGGAATAATTGGTCTTCTTATATTAATATTAATAGGGTCATTATTAGTATTCGGTGTATTAGTATTCATATTCGTCGTATTAGTATTAGGTATAGAATTAAATAAATTATATCTATAATTCATTGGATTTGGATTCGTAAATAAACTATTAGTTTGATTATTTTGATTGTTATCATAATAATTATTATTAAATCTATACTGATGTTGAGGATAATTATATATTTCTCTATATAAATGATATGGAATATAATGTCTTTCTAAAATAACACAATTTTCAGCAGGGTTATTTATGTAATTATTGGTATTATTTGGAACACTATTAGTAGTAAAAGTATTCATTTTATAAATTATTATATTTTTATGTATTTTATGTTTTATAATATAAAATATTTATAGTTTTAACTTATTAATTTTAGTAATTAATAAATATAAAACTATTAAGAATAAATTATAAAATAAATTAATAAAAAATTGATTTATAAGTTAAATAATTTTTAATATTATATTATTAATAATTACTAATATTTAGAATTAATATATTTATAAAATGAATAAATGTAGAGGAATTATTAATCCTGGAAATTATTGTTATTTAAATTCGGCATTACAATGTTTAGCATCTAGTCCTTTTATTTTAAAGTTTATAAATGAATACATTGGACATGATAATGATATTATTAATACTATAAAAAAATATAATCTAAGCACATTTAAAGTAAATCAAATAAATTTAGAGGCTGATAAATTATTAAAGAATAAAGATACTTTAACAATTCCTAAAAAAGATATAGAAATATTAAACTATATAAGTAAAAACAGTTATCTTTTATTTCTCTATTTAGTATTTAAAGAAATAATAGTTAATTTAAATAACAATAATCCTCAAGTAGTAAATAATAAACAATTTATTACTATTAATAAAGAAATATCTGAACATTTTAATTTTGAAGAATTATTTAATGGCGATCAAAATGATCCTCATGAATTAATAGTATATTTACTTGATAAAATCCACGAGTCAAAAAAAATAGCAATAAATATAGAACTTAATACTAATAAAGATTTAGATGAATATACTAAACTATATTTAAAAAATTATAAACAACTATATGAAAATAATTATTCACTATTTGTAAAAAATTTTTATTATCAAATATTATCTTGTATTCAATGTAATAAATGTAAAACGATTACAAATAATATATCACCTAGTGATATTTTATGTATATCTATACCAGATACTTTAATTACTAAAAAAAATAGTCCTCTAGACCATTCTTTACCAAACAAAGAAATATCTATTTATGATTGTTTAAATAATATGTTTAAAATTGAAACAATAGATTACAAATGTGAAAACTGTGAAAATGTGAAAAATAATAAAATAGAAAAAAAAATTATGAATATACCAAAAACATTAATAATGAAAATAAAAAAATACTATAATATTGACAATAGAATGATTAAAAATAATCAAGCCATTAAATATCCACCTATATTAGATATTCAAACTTATATTATTGGAAATGAAAGTGTAAAATATGAACTCTATGCTATTATAAATCACGTAGGGTCAATAAACTCAGGACATTACTATTCTTATGTAAAAAAATACAATACTAAAACTAATACATTTTTCAATCAATGGAATTGTTGTAATGATTCTAATGTTTCAATTATTACAAATGAAGAAGCATTAAATTCAGAAAATGTTTATATGTTATTTTATCATTATATTGATAATTAATTATGTTTATTTCATTTATTTTTATTTCATTTCTATTTTATTTCTATTTTATTTTTTTATTTATTTATTTCTATTTTATTTTTTCATTTATTTTTAAAAAATAAAATCTATGTCTAAATTAAAATATAATTAAAATATAGTTAATAAATAATTATATAATAAATAATTATCTAAAATAATATTTAATAAAATAATATTTAATTATAAATAAAAAATGTATCCTCAATTAACTGGAGAACCTAATTTTATCTTAATAGGTGTTGCTGCTGTTTTTGGTTTAATAATAATTGTATTAATGTATTATAGTATTTCTTTTAAAAATGAAAGACTTGCTAGAATGCCTGTTAAAAAACAAGTCACTCAAGTAAAAAATGAAAAAATAATGAATACTCTTCCCGTTGCTGTTGATAATCAAGGTTATTATTCAGCAGTTGATTCAGCAACTCAATCAGATAATTCGAATGATAAAGTAAGTAATTCTAATATGAAACAAGTGTTTAATGTAAGGGAAAATATTTATACTCTAGATGATGCCCCTGCTGTATGTGGTGCTTTAGGTGCTGATTTAGCATCTGTAAAACAATTAATATCAGCACATAAAAATGGTGCTGACTGGTGTAATGTAGGTTGGACTAAAGATGGTTTAGCTGCTTATCCTATACAATACTCTACTTGGAAAACTCTTCAAGACAATAATCCTAATAAACGTAATATGTGCGGTAAGCCAGGTATTAACTTAAGTCGTAATGACCCTAATCTTTTATATGGTGTTAATTGTTATGGTGTTAAACCAGATCCTAAAGGTAATGAAATTGTAAAAGATGTTATAATGAGTGATAAACAAAGAGAATTACAGAAAAAAATTGCTGAATTCCAAAAAAATGTTAATTCTATTGGTATTTCTCCATTTACTCCTAAAAAATGGAGTGCTTAAACTAATTTATTTATAAAATAATTATATTATTATGATTTATTATGTTTCACTTTAGATTTAGTTTTTTTTTTCAACTTTAATGATTTTTTTTTAGTTGTTTTAGGTTTTAAACCACAATTACAGTTTTTTTTAGTAAATGTTAAATTTTCCATTGTTATTAATTTTTTCATTTTATTAAGTCTTTTATAGTATTATGTATTATTTATTACTAATATTTTAATAATTATAAAAATCTTAAAAGTTAAAAAATTAAATAAAAAATGTATTATACATCAATCAAATGTATTATACATTATACATCAATTATTTTTTCAGTATCTTTATTTATTATAATATATCTTTTAATAAATTGATAAAAATAACTAAACATATTTTGATTATTTACATTTTCATTCGTTTCATTAAACATATTAATACCATTCTCTAAAGCATCATCATTCATTTTATTATATATATTTATAAATGGTGTCATATCACTTGTATCATTATTCATTTTACAAAAAATAAATTATTATTTTTATAGCATAATTAATTTATATATCTATAATGATATTATGTTTAAACCGCATAAATACAAATATAATATAAAAAAATAAAAAATAATAGTAAAAAATTAAAAAATAATAGTAAAAAATTAAAAATGTATTACTTTATTTATTATAATAATAATCTTTTTTATTACTTAATAAATACATTAAACTAATAAATTTACCTAATAAGGCACGCTCGTTTGTTTTTAATACAAAATTATTATATCTAACCCATTTCATTAATAGTTCAAATAATTTAACACAATAATCATAATGATAATAATTATCATCTATTTTATAAGTTAGCCATTTCATACAATATTTTTTATTATAAATATTAATGTGTCTAGGTTGAATACAAAAATCAGGATTGTATAATACAGTATCTGTATTATATATATTATCAATATTATTTACAATAGTAGTATTTGGTGATACATTATAGGTTTTTTCAATAGTGTATTTATATCTATTTTTTTTATCTTCTTTTAATTTTTGTTTATAATTATACTCGTCAATTAATTCTTGTTCCTTGGATTTATTATTTATATCATTTGTATTTGTAGTATTATTTAAATTAAAAGGTGTAGTTTTAGTATTATTATTAGTGTCTTGATTTTTAATTTTAGAACTGTATGACATTTTTATTTAGTATTAATAATTTAGTATTAATAATTTAGTATTAATAATTTAGTATTAATAATTTAAAATAACCTATAATCCATTTATTAACATTATAGTATAAAATAGATTAAAAAAATATGAAAAAAACGGATATAACTAAGTTTTTAGAAAAAACTTAATATGAACTATAACAATTTTTATGTGTATCAATTTCATCAAAACAAATTAATGTTTTACAAATTTTACAAGGTAGTTTACGTTTTGGACAATCTTTACGTAAATGATTTAATGTCTCATCAAATGAAATACAAACGTGCTCACAACGATTACATTTTTGATTTAATTTACCAAGAGTAAATTGTTCATGCCAAAATGTATATTCTGCGTAGTCTTTAGGCAATCTTGGTAAGGTACCATAGTTCAAATACGTAGGTTTAAAGTATTTATATCCTTCACAACAACGAAATGGACACTTAATTTCAGGTCCTTCTTGAAAAGTGATATAGTCTCTTATACAAGATAAACAACATGGATTACATACTGTAGCTGGACATTTTTTAAAATCGACTTCCCTTTTAGGATTTTGCCTACGATTAAAATCATTTGGGTCTTGTAGATACACATTTAATGTTGCAGGTAAAAATGATTCACTACAACAAATAGCACATTCATTATACTCTTTTTTCGAATCGGGGATGGTATGTTCTCGTGGCTTCGGGTTAGGCGGCTTCGGCTTAGGTGGTTGTGAAGCAACTGCTGCATAAGAAAATGCCATTTATGAGTCTTGTTTTTTATACAAAGAATAAAAATTTCAACAATAATATTGAAATAATAATATAATAAAATAATAATAAAATAATAAAAATCAATTTTATATAAAAAAACAAAAAAATTACTAAAAATTAGTTTTTTTTAAAAACTTAGTTTTAGTTAAGTTTTGGTAAAACTTAAAAAACTTAGTTTGTAAAAGCCAAACCCGCCATACCACTCATAATACGTAATACATTATAATTAGTAGCATAAATACGACATTTTGCTGTATCAGCACTAGCATCGTGTTTTACATAAGTGCTTGCTGTAATTGTTAATAATAACTGACCTATATCAATTCTTGAAAAATTACACGTACCACTTGGTTGATGTTCTTCAGGTTTAAAAGCAAATGAATATACATTAATACCAATAGCGGGGCAATTTTCGTGGCATTCTTGAGGTATAACGGTATTAAAATAACGCCCTTCTCTTTGTGATAAACGGTCGTGTCCATTTAATTGTAATTTTGCTAATGATGTTGGATTTTCTCCAGAATCAAAAACTGGTAATCTAGAATTCCAAGCCTGCGATGACACATTAGATGTTGTTCCAAATAAATCATCAAAATTTAAAGACGAAATATTTGTTCCTGCCTCACCAAATTTACCAGCAGTTGCTACACTTCCATTTGCGGTTCCACTTAAAGGCATACTAGAATACCAATTACCTACATTAAAAGCAGCAGTTCCAATACCACCACCCAAAGGGTCTTGTGGTGTTCCTGAAAAATAAGTATAATCAATAGCATCTGTAAAATTAAACCATTGCTTACCACCATAATCATTCATTGTTGTTGTATCTATTAAACTATCTTTTTGTATAGTCCATATGACTTCTTTTACTGGATGATTAAAAGCCATTTTTAATTGTTCTACTGTGCTATTTATAGGCATATCACCATTAAATTGTAATTGTTCTATTAAATATTCATGACTTGCTTGGGCGAACCGCCTTCTTTCATCTGTATCTAAATAAATATAATCTACCCATAAACTTACATCTGTTAAATCACCAGGAACTCGTGCTGTTCCAGAAGACCAATAACAATCAGAAACATTGGCTAATTGTAAATTTAATTTAATATCGTGATATTGTAGGGCAATTAAAGGTAAAGCAAGACCAACATTACGATTAAACCAAAAACGTAAAGGCACATATAGAGTAATTGCTTTGGTAGAATCTGTAGATGATTGAACTAATTTAGGAACATTTCCAACCATAGTAGAATAACCTGCTTGATGACCTGATGTTTGTGTCAATTCATTCCAAATGTGTAACCAATGACCATAATGTTTATCTATTTTTTGACCTCCTATTTCTATTTCTGCTTGTTGAACTATAATATGCCCTAACCAATTTAACCAACGAAATTGGTCTGTTCCATTCGCAGAAACACTAGGTAAAGTAATTGTAATATACATACGATGTAATAAATCACCATTACGTGCGATTGTTGCTGAAACACTTTTACCCCAATTTGCTATACCATTAAAAACTTGTTGAATAGGTTCTACTGAAAAATTTGTATGTCTTCTATACACTACTTTAAAAAATGTTATTTGTGGGTTCCCTGTTAAATATATATCTTGAGAACCATACGCTACTAATTGCATTAATCCTCCTCCCATTTTTATTTATGTTTGTTTATTTTATTATTTATACAATTTATTTAAATAAATAGGTTCTAACTACTTTTTAAAAAGATATTATTTATACTTAATAAACTATATTTAATAAATTATAGTTTAATTTTTTTATTTAATATTTTTCTATTTTTCTATTTTTCTATTTTTCTATTTTTCTATTTTTCTATTTTTCTATTTATGTGTTTTTCTATTTATGTGTTTTTTTTTACTTTTTCTATTTTTTATTTGTTTAATTTTTTTGGTTATAAAACGTTTCCCACCTTTAACAGGAATATCAAGAATTACAGGACTAATATGTGGTAATGTTAATTTATGTTTATCTTTTATAGGTTCTAGCATATCTTCTAATGTAAGTTTTGTATCTTCAGGTAACGATAATATATCAAAATTTTCGGGACATATAACTAAAGGTTTAAAATTTTTTTCATCATACGAACTAGTTATTAATTCTAAATATCTATATATCATTTTACTTATATTTTTATTTTCATTTTCATTTTCATTTTCATAGTTACCTTTATTAAATAAATCAAATTCATGTATTATAAAACCATTATACTTATCATCTAAATATTGTTTTAACTCAAATTTATTATTAATATTCTTATATTTTAATATATATATATGTTTAGTTTTATAATCAATACTATTTGTTATAAAATTAGGAATAAAAAAAGGTACTTTGTATATATTTATTTCTTTTTCTTTTTCTTTTTCTTCTAAACCAGAACTAATAAAATCGAAATTAAAATAAGTATATTCCGGTCTTTGGTGAAATAATGATGATGTTGTATATTGTTTTCGAAATTTAATTTCAAATTCAGATTCATTTTGACTTATAACATCAAGCGAGCTTTCTTTTATAGTAAATGTATTTTTATCAACGTCTTTATTATGAGTTTCTATACCTTTTTTTTTACCATATTTTAAATCAGGTAAAATAAATAATAGTATTAATTCGTCAATACCATACATAAATTTTGTTTCATTATTTTTTAAATTATTTTTTGTTAATTTTTTATTTATAGTCTTTGGATTACTAACTACATTTACACCTATATCTTTACTTCCAAAAAATTTTGTTTTATATTGGTTAAATTTTTTTTTATAATAAATAATATCGTCTTTTAATACTAATTTAATACTTATAAGACCAGCCAAACTACGTGAGTGTTTTATATCATCAATATTTCTATTATTATTATTATTTAATTTTAATTTAGGGTATAAAAGTTTATATTTAGCAAAATTTTGTCTGTCATTTAAAAAATAATATCCTTCTTGAACATATTCCATATATTTAAAGTCAGTTGATTTAAATTGTATCCAATAATTTTGTATAATGATATCTAATGGTGATAATGAATATGAACAATTTCTCATAATACAAAAACCTATTCGATTATCAGTTAATGGATGAAATCTTAAAAATGTCCCAAATGTATCTTTATGTCCTAATGTTATTTTAATTTCCTCTTTATATTTTGTTACTCTAGCATCATCATTATTATATTGAATAATCTCCACATTTTTATATTTAAAATTATTAGAATCGTCTATAAGTCTTTTTATATATTCTTTGGCTAACCTTTTAATAAATATAAAATGTTTATGAATATCTAATCCTGTTTCATAATCTTCCATAATAAATTTATCCACATATACTCTATAAATCCAATTTTTAGGATGAGTAGTAAATCTTTCTATTTTATATTGAAAAGTTTCTATATTTTCAATTAATCCATTAATATAAGTAGATATTTTACCTTTATCATAAGTTTCTAAATTACTTGGAAGAAAAAAAGATGTAGATACAACAACTATATTTGAAGTATTATCTTCTTTATAATCCTTATATTCTTTAAGATATGTTAAATCACAACCAAAAAAATCTTCTACTTTAGAAACAACATTTATATGAGAAATTAGGCTTGCCATTTTACTATATAATATATATATATATATATATATATATCTTTAATTTTAGTAAATAAAAAATTTATTTTTAATTATAAATGAAAAATATAAAATTATAATTTATTAAATTAGTTTTAATTATTATTTTTATCACTTTTTTGATAATGTAGTTTTAATGAAGATTTATATACATATGGTTCTACTGTCTCAACAGGTAAGTGTTCGACAAAATCTAAATGATATATTTTAATTTTATTATTTATTTTTTTAAAAATATTATTATTATTATTTTTGTTTTTTGTTTTTTTTATTATTTTATTTAATTGTTCAAATGTAGTTGAAGTTATATATGATATAGTATCATCTAATATAGTTTCTATTTTTTTTATTTTAAATTTTAAATTTCTAGGTAATAAATATTCAAATTCGTCAGCAATACTGGAACTAATTTTTGCTTTCATTTGTTTTTTTTGTATTTGAAACCATGGTATATATATATACGGAATATCTTTTAATCCATTCAAAACATATAAACAACATATAACTTTATTTTTATTTATTTTATTACCCATAAAGTCTTTAGAAACGTCAATATTAGTACTTGATGATGTAAATGAATTAAATATTAAAGTATCACCTATTTTACTTTTTGGTGTTGTATATGTGTTTTCACTTATTCCGCGAAATAATACTTCTTTACCATTTAATTTTGGTATATCTTTATTTATAAATAATTTATCTAAAATATTTATATTTTTTATAATTTTATCATTTACATATAGTTCTATATATTTAGGTAATTTTTCAAAATTTATATTTTTAAAATTAAATAAATTTTTAGTATTATTAGAATATAATTTTTCTATAGTATTACTAAATTTCCATTCATTTATAAATAATTCATTTAATTTATTATTATTATATAAATATTTATTTATATCAATATACCCATTTAATTTATAAAATTGTAGTGTATCTTTTTCTATTTTAGATATATTTTTATAAAATTTTTTAAAATTTTTTATATTACTAAATGTTTTCAAAACTTTTTTAGTAGAATTATATTTACGAAATGTATTTATTTTGCGTGTTTTAGTAAGTAATGTCATTATTTAAATATTTATTTAGATAATTTATATTATAATAAGATTATATTTATTAATTTAATTTTAGTTATTTATTATTTATTGATTTATTTATTATTTATTATTTATTATTTATGTTTTATGTTTTATTTACAATCTTTTTATTTATTTTTTATATTTACACACTTAAAGATTTAAAATGGAACAATATTTAAATATTAATTAAAAAATTGATTTTTTATTATAAATTATTATTTATTATAAAATAAAACACATTTAAGATAAAGGATTAAAAAACTTATCAGTTATAATGGAAATTGCTACTACTCCTGAACCTAAAGTTCATTCTGAACAGAATGAACAGAATGAACAGAATGAACAGAATGAACAGAATGAACAGGAAAAAGAATATGCTGATACTAATATGACTAGAGACAAATATCATAAAGAACATTATGAATTGACACAAAAGTTTATAAACGGGTTAATCTCAGAAATAGAAACATCAGCTGATCCGAATAGTAACGGGTTAATCTCAGAAATAGAAACATCAGCTTATCCCAATAGTAATAGTGATAGCGATTACGATACTAATTTATGTAAAACAGATGAAAATAATAAAAAGAAGCGTAAAGTATCTCACCAATACAACGAATATAATAGACAAACATTTCAATCGCTTAAAGATGAAATAAATAAATTAAAGAGTGAAAATAGTGAGTTAAATAATGCTCAATGTGAAGTTAATGATTTAAAAATACAAGTTTCTTATTTAAATCATAAATTGAAAAATTATAAACAATTTATTAAAGAAATGAAACAATATGATGATGATTTTTTGAAAATGCTAAAATATTTTGTAGTTGCTATTATACTTTCACTATGTATTTTATCAAATTATATTTAAATTTTTAATTCATAAAATACTATCAATAAATAAATAAATTTAAAATTTTTAATTTTTTTATTTATTTATAGTATTTTTATTAATATATAAAAATTTAATATATATAATTAAATATATAAAAATAAAATAATTTATATAGATAATAAATAACTCAATAAATAATAAATAACTCAATAAATAATAAATAACTCAATAAATAATAAATAACTCAATAAATAACAAAGTAATAAATATAAATACATATATAAAATGAATTTAGAAACAGACACGTGGGATGTTATTAATTCATATTTTAAACATACACCTAATCCTTTAGTAAGACATCATGTAGACAGTTATAATGATTTCATACAACATAAAATTCCTCTTATATTTCAAAATTTAACAAAAAATCCACCATTCGTTTTAATAGATGCTAATGATAATACTATTATATATGAAATAAAAATTTATTATGGTGGTAAAAACAGTAATAAATATTCATTTAAAAAACCAACAATTAAATCATTTCCTTCAGGAGAAATTAGACAACTCTTTCCAAATGAAGCAAGGCTTAAAAATATGACTTATGGTTGTGATTTTTTTTATTCAATAGATATTGAATATACTATAAAAAAAGATGGGAAACCAATTGAAGGATTTGAAAAGGTACTTATGACAGATGAACCATTTTTAAATAATATATATTTAGGTAATATTCCTATTATGTTAAAATCAGATTTATGTGTTTTAAAAGGACATCACGATGAATTATTAACACAAATGGGAGAAGATCCTTATGATTTAGGAGGGTATTTTATTATTGATGGAGCAGAAAAAACAATTGTATCACAAGAACGTAAGGCTGAAAATATTATATTTTTAGAAACGCTTCCTATTCCTAAAGAATTAAATCAAATACCTAAATATACACATCGAGCCGAAATTAAATGCGTAAGTGATGAAGCATTTGCACGTGCTAGAACTGTTAAAGTTGAAATTGAAAAAAAAGGCACAATTACAGTAAGATTAGGTCAAAGCACACCTTTCTTATTACCTAATAAAAATCGCGATATCCCACTATTTATTATGTTTAGAGCATTAGGTGTAGAAACAGATAAACAAATATTAGAATATATTGTAGGAGACATTGACAATGACGATATACTTACAAATCAATTATTAGAATTATTACGCCCTAGTATCCTTGATGAATTTATTTTAGAAGAAGAAATTTATAATAAAGAAAGTGCTGAATTGTATTTAACAAAATTTTCAAAAAAAACAACAGATAAAGATACTAAAGATGAAAGTACTACATTAAATTTAGGAGACACACGTAATAAATTTTCTAAATTAAGTTATTTATATAATGATTTAAAAGATGTATTTTTTCCTCATATTGCCGAATTAGGTAATTTAAATAAAAATAAAGCCTATTATTTAGGTTATGTAACAAAAAAACTCCTTTTATTACGTTTAGGTATTGAAAAAGATACTGACCGTGATAATTTTGCCAATAAACGTATAGATTTATCAGGGTTTTTAATGTCTACTTTATTTCGTGATGCTTTTGCACAAGTTCATTATAATGCTAGAGTTAGAGTAAATGAAACATATACGTTTAATCATACTGAATTTAGCGGGGAAGATATTTTAAAAATTATTAATGAATCTAATATTGATAAGATTTATAGTATTGAAAAATTTAATAAACATTTTAATGGACAACTTAAAATAGGAAATATTGGTCAAAAAAAAGGTGTTGTTCAACAATTAGATAGATTAACACGTAATTTAACTATTGCTCATCTTAGAAGAATAATTGATAATATTGGTGATATTGCTAAACCAGCTATATCAAGACGCAGATTACATGCTACTCAATATGGTTGTGTATGTCCATCAGATACACCAGAAGGACAAAAAGTAGGTTTAAATAAAGGTCTTGCTATTATAGCACATATCACATTTGGGTCTAAATCTAGACCTATTATAAATTTTTGTATTAAAAATGGCGTAGAATTATTAGATGATTTTTTACCTACAGAATTAATAAAATTAACCAAAGTAATAATAAATGGACAATGGATTGGATGTCATCGTAATCCCGAATTATTTTTAATGTTATTTAAATCCTATAGAAGAAATGGATTAATAAATATTTTTAATAGTATTTCTTGGGAAAGAAGTAATAATGAAATAAAAATATTCACTGATGGAGGACGATTTATAAGACCTTTATATATCATTGAAAAAAATAATATATTATTACAACCTCAACATATTACTAAATTAAAAGAAGAAACAGTTATATTTAAAGATTTTTTAACTGGTTTTGGAAAAAGAAAAGAAGAATATGATTTTTATAGCAATGATGTAAAAGATATTACTCATATTGGAGTAGACAATCAAATAAGTATGACTACAATGGATACTATTAAAAAATTAAAAGAAACACAGGGTATTATTGAATATATTGATTCTGAAGAATTTAATACGACCTTATTATCTATTGGATTTAATATTGCTCATACATCTTTACAAAAATATACACACGTTGAATTACATCCTAGTATGATACTTAGTTTTAATGTTCATTTATTACCATTTATGCAATATAGTTTTGGTCCTCGTGTTATTTTTTCAAGTAAGCAAGTGAAACAAGGTATATCAACGTATGCTATGAATTTTAATAATCGTATTGATAATGCTTCCTATATTCTCAATTATCCTGAAAAACCTTTAATAACAACAAGACTTAATAATATCATTGGTAATGAAAAATTAGGTAATGGTCAAAATGTATTTGTTGCCATTGTTAAATATAATTACAATCAAGAAGATGCTATGGTGGCAAATCAATCTTCTATGGATATGGGATTATTTGGAACAAGTCATTATAAACGTTATTCTGATAATGAACTTATTGACCACGAAACTGGCGAAGAACATCATTTATATAATCCAATGTATAAAAGTGAAATAGATACTTATCCTACAGATGAACAATTAAAACCAAATAATAATGAAACTATCTACAACCATTTAGATAAATATGGATTACCTAAAATAGGAACTTATTTAAAAGAAGATGATATTGTTATTGGAAAATATATGAAAGGAAAAGGCGACCGTAATAAAGATGTATATAAAGATATGTCGACAAAAGTAAAACCTGATAATGTAGGTAGTTTAATAGACCACGTGTATACTTGTCAAACCAATAGTAATGGTGATAGAATGGTAAAAGTAAGAACGTGTCAATATAGAAAACCAGTGATGGGAGATAAATTTGCTTCTCGTAATGGTCAAAAAGGAACTTTTGGATTACTAATGAAAAAAGAAGATATGCCTTATACTGAAGATGGAATTACGCCTGATATTTTATTAGACCCTTTTAGTTATCCAAAAAGAATGACAATAAATCAATTTATTGAAATCTTATTTGGTAATTTAGCAGCAGAATTAGGATTTCAAGGCTTATATACTCCTTTTGAAACTATAAATACAGAACAAATTAATGATATTCTAGAAACTAAATTAGGATTATTATCTATGGGAGAACGCACATTATATAATGGTCTTACTGGAGAACAAATGATGGTTTCCGTATTTAGTGGTCCTATTTTTTATGAACGCTTAAAAATGATGGTAGATGATAAAATAAATACTCGTCTATCAGGAACAAGAACTGTTAAAGAAGGTATTCCTAAACCTAGTGGATTATATAATACATCAAGACAACCCGTAGCAGGTCGTGCCAAAGGCGGAGGTTTAAGATTGGGTGAAATGGAACGCGACGCACTAATTTCACACGGTATATGGGGATTTTTAAAAGAAAGTTATGTTGAAAAAAGTGATAAATTTATGATTCAAGTTAGTAAAACAACAGGTGAAATTACAATTAGTAATCCAGAGAAAAATTTATTTTATGATAGTATTAAAGATGGTATTACATCATATCAAGTTGATGATGATACAAGTTATAATAATATTACTAATGATAAAATCAAAGGTGTTAATTTATATAATCAAAAAACTGTTGATTTTGTAAATTTAATTGTGCCTTATACATTTAAATTATTAATACAAGAACTACAAGGTTTAGGTATGAGTGTAAAATTAGATGTATATACATTATTTAAATTACACAATAAAAATGGTCAAAATGATAATAATGAATATAATGACATTATTGAAATGACAGAAGAAGATATTGATACAATGTTAAATATAAATAATGATGATGAAGAAGATGATGAAAATGCAGAAAATGAAGAAGACGAAGATGAAGAAAATGAAAACGACGATAATGAAAATGAAGAAAATGAAGTATTAAATGGAGGCACTAAAAGCGAAGACGATAATGATGATAATGATAATGACGATGAACAAATAAATGATGAAGATAATGAAGATAATGAAGATGATGAAAATGAAGAAATTATGAATACTAATAATTCATTACAAGGTGGTAATGTCAATTTTAATAATAATAATAATAATAATAATAATAATAATAATAATAATAATAATAATAATAATAATAATAATAATAATAATAAAAATTAAAATAATAAAAATAATAATAATAATAATAATAATAATAATAATAATAATAATAATAATAATAATAATAATAATAATAATAATATAAATAATGAATATTATGAAAATAATAGTGATAGTGATAATGAAAATAATAATGAAGTATTAAATAATTCTATGAATGGTGGTTTTACTCAAAATTTTCAAAGAGCAAATTTAAATCCTAATATAAATACACAATCACACAATCCTAATCAAAATAATCCTAATCAAAATTTAATAGGAGGTGGAACAAGAGAACAATTTGAAAAAAAAGAAGATGAAGATGTAAAAACAATAGAAGACTTAAATAATAATTTATTAGGGATACAAAATGGTGGTGAATTAGACCATATTAATAATGCGAAACAACAAGGTATTAAAAATATGATGTCTTCTCAAAGCGAAGCACAATTACAATCATCTACACATCAAAATCATCAACAAGGCTTAAATATGACTTTTGGAACACAAAATGGTGGTATGCCACAACAACCACAACAACTACAACAATCACAACAACCACAACAACCACAACAACCACAACAACCACAACAATCACAACCGCAAAATCCTAACTATTCAGGAGGAAATTATCAACAACAAAATTCAAATCGTGTAAATTTCGATACAAATATTAAAGTTGTTGAAATAGATTCTAGTAAGAATGATGGTTATTTATATGGTAATAATAAAAATCTAGATCCATTTAAAAATTAAATTAAAAAATTACACAGACAAAAATTAAAAATAAAACTAAATAAAAACTAGATTAAAAATATATTTAAAAAATATTAATTATATAGTAAATATAAAAATTGAATTTAGAAAATATTTATTATATTAATATAATATATGAATTATTTGTAAGTTTATAATATAATAAGTTATTAAACATATTAAATTATATTAAACTAAATTATATTAAACTATATTATATTAAACTATCTCTATTAAATAATTAATTATAAAATTAAAAATGAGTAATGAACAAGATAAACTGTCGTCTTTAATTGTAGATATTTATAAATCAAGAAAGCATTTATTAGAAATGTTGGAAGATCGAGGGTATAATGTGGAACATCTTAAAAATTATACTAGTGAAGAAATAAGTATAATGGCTATAGAACATTTAAATAATAAATTTCATATGAGTGAAGAGATAGGTCCCCTTGATATATTGCTTGAAAAAAAAAATAGTAAATCTTTAACTGAGAAAATTTATGTTAAATATAAACTTGAAAATAAGTTTAAAGGAACAACACAAATAAAAGAGCAAATATTTAATATTTATGATAAATATATTACAAAAAAAGATACACTTATAATTATAAATAATAATAAATTATTAATGGCTGTTGGAGCAAAATATAAACCAGAAGAAGATTTTGTAAATGATTTATACACAACAAAAAATTATTTTATACAGGTATTTGGTATAGAAAACTTTAAATTTAATATTAGTCATCACAATACTGTTCCTAAACATCGTGTATTATCTAATGAAGAAGCAAAAAATATTAAAAATTGTAATGTTAAACAACTTCCTACTATAAAAAGAGACGACCCTATGGCTAAATATATTGGATTACGTCTTAATCAAGTATGTGAGATTACTAGAAATAATATAACTACAGGTTCAAGCATACTTTATCGTATTTGCGAACATTAATTTATATATTTGTATTTTATATACATTATTAGTATTATTTTATTAATTTTTAGTTTTTATATTATTTAATTTTTAGTTTTTTTCAGTATTTAATCATAAAATTGATTTATAATATTATTAATTATATAAGTTATATAAGTTATTTAGAGATTGTGTTTGGAATAAATATCAGCAACGTGTGTAAAATAAAAATGTATACATATACAGAAATATTTGATTCTATTTATAAAAATATAATATATCCATCTGATCAGATTGATAAACAGACATACATTAATCGTCAGCAAGAAGAATTTGCTCGTCAGCAAGAACTGGCTCGTCTGCAAGAACTGGCTCGTCAGCAAGAAGAATTTGCTCGTCTGCAAGAACTGGGTCGTCAGCAAGAACTGGCTCGTCAGCAAGAAGAATTTGCTCGTCTGCAAGAACTGGGTCGTCAGCAAGAAGAACTGGGTCGTCAACAAGAAGAACTGGGTCGTCAGCAAGAAGAACTGGGTCGTCAGCAAGAAGAATTTGCTCGTAAGCAAGAACTGGCTCGTAAGCAAGAACTTGGACAGCAACAAATTAACAACACTGCTGCTATCCCACAATATTTTATAACTCCCGATGGCATTGTGCACAATTATTAATAGTAGTAGTAGTAATTATTTTATTATTTTTTTTTATAATATTAATTAAAACTTAAATTATAAAAAATTTAAACTATAAAAATTTAAACTATAAACTATAAACTATAAACTATAAACTATAAACTATAAACTATAAACTGTAAACTATAAAAATTTAAACTATAAACTATATTCTATAAACTATAAACTATAAACTATAAACTATAAACTATATTCTATACAATTCTAAAATAATTTAATTGTAATTGTCTGTATTTTACCATTAAATACATCTAATAAAACGTGTTCTTTAGTTTCTAAAGCATATAATAAATCATTTATATTATTATTCCAATAACTAAAATCTAATGTTTTATCTTTTTTCAACATTTTAGAAAACTCTTCAACAGATACTTTTTGTTCATTATAAAAATGTTTTTTCATTAAGTTAATCATTTGAATATTATATTTTTGTGTAAAAGCAAGTTCCCAACACATACGGTTAATTTCAGGAACTTTAGGTTCAACATCAGGATGTTCATTCATAAGTTTATTAATATAAGAATCTTTATTAATATCATATAATTCTTTAACAATTTGTTTAAAAATATCATATGCTAGAATAGAAGTTGTATTTATTGGTAATCCTAAATTATCTCTAATAGCATTAACATAAACTACATCGAGTTTAGAATTCCAACCATCTTTCATAATTGCGTGAATACTAGAAATCCATCTTTTATCATTATAAACATATTGAGTGGGAGCGTGTCTTTGTGCGTTAGCAGAAATTAATATTATAATACGCATTAACTCTATTAAATATTCAGCAGGGAAGTGGTCGAAAATACGTATTTCCATACCAAAAGGTGGTTTCATAGGAGCACCATCAGCACGCCCTCCTTTATTACAATCATTAGGATTATATAATAATTTACACTTTTCTATATCACTTTCAATTCCAAATGTGCGGAAATCACCTGTTTGAACGGTTTTTGATTTTTTATATTGGACAGGTGCTTTTTTAATACAATCATTTAGTTTTTTAGAACCAGTAAAATTTAAACCTTTACGCCATGTTTTCTTTATATTACTACCTCTATCTAAACCTTTTGAACCCATAACTCTTATATCACTACCTGCGAAATTACCCCAACCACTTTTCATAACACGAAAACTACCTTCAGGTTCATTTTTATTACCAACACCAGATTGTGCTGAACTAAAAAATGCAGTCATCATTAAAGGTTCTATCCATTGTAATTGTTGTGCGGTTTGTTGATGCATTTTTACAAAATCTTTAGTGCTAATATTATTATAATGAGGTAAAGTTAGTGTCATATGATAACTTCCAAGGTAATCTTCTACTTTATGGTCAGTAAATTTATAGTCTTCTGAATAAATAGTTGGATGTTCAGGAACAAGTAATTCACTATGAGAACCGCAAGTATGAGATGTAATAGGTCCATATTTTTTTACTTTTTGTTTAGTATGAGGATTTTTCATATGTATATCAATATATTTTTTTTCTAATGTAAGAATTTCATTAGAAATACTATCAATTGAACGGTTACTAAAATTAGTTGATATAAGTTCAGGCATTAATACGTTTGCTCTTTCTAAAATTTTTGTGCTTTTACCTTTTTTTTCACAATTTTTAAATTGACGCCCAGTTAATTCCCAATCCATATTTAATAAATAAATACGTTCTTCTTCAGTAAGATTAATATTTTTATATTTTTTAGCATTTTCACTAAAATCATCACATTTACCCTGAGGAAATAATCTTGTTTTACAACACGAACCACTTTCATCTTTTTCATTTGTTAAAAAACATGCTGATTCTTGAGAATCAAAAAGTATTTTTGTATTTTTCATACCACTAGGTGCTTTATGAAAAAGTTGCATTTCATGTTCTATACCAAGACCCCAATAAGGTGTTCTATCTGAAACATCAATGTCGTGAAAATTACCATAACGTAAATTACATAATGTTTTTTTCATACTATCTAATTTAATATTTTTTTGTTCTTCACTAGTCATATTTTCCAATTTAGTTTCAGCAATTTTTTCAATAATTTTTTTTTGTTTTTCAATATCAATATTTTCAACTTTCTTCTTTTTTTTATCATCGTATGTGCCTGATAAACTACCATTTAATAAACTTGTATTTGTTTTCTTCTTTTTCTTTTTATCATCAACATATTCAGAATTTTTATAAATATTAACAGATTTCTTCTTTTTCTTTTTATCATCAACATAATCAGAATTTTCATAAATATTTACAGTTTTCTTCTTTTTCTTTTTATCATCATTAAATTTTTTATGAATTGATTTTTTTGTTGTTTTTCTTGTTTTAGTCTTTTGACTTTTACTTTGACTTTTACTTTGACTTTTACTTTTAGTAAGTTGTTTTTTAGTTTTAGTCTTTTGACTTTTATTTTTAGTCTTTCGACTTTTACTTTTAGTAAGTTGTTTTTTAGTTTTAGGCATAGTATAAAATTATATTATATTTAGTTTTATAATACTTATATTATTATTATTAGTTTAGATATTTATTATTAATAATTTAAATATTTATTTAATTCTATAATAAAAAGTAAAAATGATAAAAATATAAAATAATGATAAAAATATAAATAATAATAAAAATATAAATAATAATAAAAATATAAATAATAATAAAAAATATAAATAATATTATTTATTAATATCTTTCTTGAACTGTTTGATAATCCATAGTAGCAATATGAAACACTTTTTTTTCTATATTTTTTATATAGTCTAATAATTTTTTTTCTTTCTTATTTATAGTATTATACATACTATTATACATAATATTATCTATACTCATATTTACTTTAGTTTTTTCATCAATATTAACTTTTTTATTATCTTTATATAATCCATATTCATTTAATTTATATCCTTTTTTTTTTAATTTTTGTCTAATAATTTTATTAAACATTCTC
>Ga0233427_10001616_pt1 | contig 23494 bp, 22 predicted proteins | sample SI_118_April2016_5_FD_179885 | JGI IMG/M metagenome (GOLD analysis project Ga0233427, IMG submission 179885) | Seawater microbial communities from Saanich Inlet, British Columbia, Canada - SI_118_April2016_100_MG | ecosystem: Environmental > Aquatic > Marine > Inlet | place: Canada: British...
AATGTCAAGAAAGGAAAAGATGACACTTTATTTGCAGTTGCTGATGGAAAAGTCCAATTTGAGAAAAAAGGAAAGTTTAATCGTCAATATGTCTCGATACAAACTGCCTAATTGTCAATTTTTAGTTATTTAAAAAAGCGCCTTCAGGCGCTTTTTTATTATTAATCTCATTTATAATTTATCTTATTATGAAATATTCAATCGTTTTTCCTGGCCAAGGTTCCCAATCTCTAGGCATGCTATCTGATTTGCGCAGTAACTTCTCAGTTGTCAATGAGATTTTTCAAGAAGCAAGCGATGCAATTAATGTAGATCTGTGGAAGATCGTCAACGAAGATCAAGAGTTATTAAACCTGACTGAGAATACTCAGCCAGTAATGCTTGCAGCTGGCTTTGCTACTTATAAAGTATTAGCAAGTGAAGTTAGTTTGACGCCTGTCTCTATTGCTGGGCACAGTCTTGGTGAATACACCGCTCTTGTAGCCTCTGGATCTTTAATCTTTTTTGATGCTGTTCAATTAGTCAGAAAAAGGGCTGAACTAATGCAATCAGCAGTGCCAAGTGGTTCAGGCTCTATGGCTGCTATACTCGGACTTGATGACGTAAAAGTTGTGGAAATATGTGCTATTGCTAATGAAAGGGGTGTAGTTGAAGCGGTGAACTTTAATTCACCAGGCCAGGTTGTTATTGCTGGAGAAAAAAAAGCAGTAGTCCATGCATGTGAGTTAATGAAAGAGGCTGGAGCAAAGCGCGCCTTGGTCCTGCCAGTGAGCGTTCCATCACACTGCTCACTCATGAAAGACGCCGCAATAGATTTTAAGAGCTCAGTTGATAACATTAATTTTCAAATGGGCAGTGAGAAAGTAATTCATAATGTTGATGCGGATTATTCAAGTAATATTGAACAGATAAAATCAAAATTGGTTGAGCAGCTTTATAAGCCCGTTCTCTGGACTTCAACAGTTCAAGAAATGAAAAATTCAGGCGTTGAAAAATTGATCGAAGCAGGCCCTGGAAAAGTATTGGCTGGACTTACAAGGCGCATTGATAAGTCTCTTTCTGGTTCGTCTATAATAGACTTGACTTCATTAAAATCTACTATCGAGGAGATATCAAATGCTTAACGAAAAATTAGTCCTTGTAACTGGCGCAAGTAGGGGGATTGGCAGAGCCATTGCGTTAACATTAGGCGACGCTGGAGCGACTGTAATAGGAACAGCAACAAGTGATGAAGGGGCTGCAAATATTTCTAAAACATTTACTGAAAACAATATCCTTGGTAAGGGTATGAGGCTTAATGTAACCGATAATGAGCAAATTTCTGAGCTTTTAAAGAGTATCACCGCAGACTACGGATCTGTAGATATTTTGGTTAATAATGCTGGCATCACTCGTGATAATATCCTTGTCAGAATGAAGGAGGATGAGTGGGATGATATTATAAATACCAACCTTTCTTCTGTCTATAAGATGTCAAAGGGAGTGCTAAGAGGTATGATTAAAAAAAGGTCTGGGCGAATTATCTCTATTACTTCAGTTGTCGGCGCTATGGGTAACGCAGGCCAGTCAAACTATGCTGCTGCAAAGGCAGGGATTATGGGCTTTACTAAATCGTTGGCTAGAGAAGTTGGCGTTAGAGGCATTACGGTTAATGCAATAGCCCCTGGCTTTATTGAAACAGATATGACCAACAAGCTTCCCGAAGATCAAAAAGTAGCGCTAGCTTCTCAGATCCCTATGGCCAGATTAGGGACAGTTGACGAAATAGCTCAGTCTGTATTGTTTCTTGCTAGTGAGAGCGGCTCGTATATCACAGCCCAAACATTGCATGTCAACGGCGGCATGTATACAGTCTAATAAATTCAAAGATAGTTTTTCTAATTCTGCTCTTTTAGGAATGCTTGCCTGATAAACACTATAAAAACTGAAAAAATAAATCCCAAAATAGTGCCAATTAATATGATTAAGCGAGTGTTTGTTTTTATTTCACTAGTTACAAGCTCACGAATTGGTTGAGTCGAATTTGTTTGATCTTTAGCTAATTTGACTTGCAATTCTAGAGCATCTTTTTCTTGCTGTAATTGAACGTATTTAGAGTCAGCTTTAATATAGACCTCAGTGTCTTGCAGCTCAAGAGTATCTTTTTCTTGCTGTAAATTTTGTATTGCGGCTTTTATATCGATAGCTTGCTCATATAATTGCCACAAAGCTAAATTATTTTTTTCTTCAGGAATTAGCTTTAATAAGATCTTATTTTTACTTTCAAGGGTGTATATTTTATTCTCTATAGCCTTTATCGAATTAATAGCAATTAATCTTTGAGATTCTTGTTGATTTTCTAATGAATTTTTAAGAAACTCTACTTCATTATCTATAGTCACAATTTTCTCAGAAAAAGAATTTACAATTTTGTCTAGGGTCTCCACGTGATTTTCTTCAATAAATCTTATGGCCTCATTTATTAGTTTTTCATTAAATTCAGGTGAAGGAGATCCGTAGTCAATTTCCAGGAATTGGTCTTCAATAGATTTATAATTTAATTCATCTAACTGTTTAGAGATTTGATTAATCTTTAATTTCTTAATTAAACTAGAAACAGGCTCAACTATTTTTTTTTCACCACTGAGTAAATCATAAGAGCCCACTTCTAAAGTAACAGTTGATTGATACACTGACTCTTTTTGAGTAGTATAAATAAAGGCTAGTAATGAAAATGCTAATGTCACTATAATTATTAATTTTTTTGAACTATATAAAGTTCTAAGAAGCTCTACTAAGTCAATTTCATCATCCAGATATTCATTATTGAGGTCGCTATTTTTCATTAGGTTTTTTCTAGGTTATTAGTAAAATTTATGTGTCGCGTTGATCTATTTTATAGCGTTTGGACAATTTGATTCTATTAAGTTAAAAAAATTATCTTCGTAGTTTAAAAAATGTATGAAGTATCTCACTACAGTCATGTTGTAAGATACCCCCAGTAACATTAACTTGATGTTTAAAACAATTTAAGTTTCTTAAGTCTGTGGACGATCCACATACGCCTGTTTTGGGGTCATGGGCTCCATAGACAAGACGCTCAATCCTGGCATGTACCATCGCTCCAAAACACATTGCACATGGCTCTAGTGTTACATAAAGTGAGGTGTTCGTTAGTCGATAATTTGCTAGTTTTTTTCCTGCAACCCTTAACAATTGAATTTCAGCGTGGGCCGTTGGGTCATTTGTTGATATCGGTTGGTTGTAGGCTTTTGCAACAAGAAGCCCATCTTTAACTAAGACTGCTCCTACCGGAACCTCACCATGCTCTTCAGCTTTTCTGGCCTGTTCGAGTGCAAGAGTCATCCATTTTTCATCCTCATTCATAGTGTAATTTTAACAAAGAGTTAATTGCCTTATAGCCAGTTTGCTGCTGAGGCTAATTTGAAGGCAATAGTAAACATAATTAATGCTATTAGGCCGTCCAGAATTCTCCATGAAGATGGGCGCTTCATTAATGGCTCTAATAACCTTGCCCCATAAGCCAGACTGAAGAAAAAAACAAAGCTAGACAGGCACGCACCCAGTGCAAATGCAATTCTATAATATCCAGAAAACTGTTGAGATATAGATCCAATAAGAACCATGGTGTCAAGATATACATGTGGGTTTGCAAAAGTTAAAATTGCGGCAATTGATAAAGTCGGTATTAGTCCTTCTGATTTTGACGATTCAATTTCAACCATTATGTCAGCTTTAAAGACTGCCTTTAATCTGAGAACTCCATAACCTGTCAGCCAAAGAGCAGAAAAGCCAAAGAGCAGGCTCGATATCTGGTTAATGATATTGTTTAGGAAAAATGATATGCCTGCTACACCAATACTAATGAGTAGTGCATCAGCAAGCGCACAAAACAAAGCCACATAAAAAACGTGCTGGCCAAGAATGCCCTGCCTTAAAACAAAAGAATTTTGGGCTCCTATAGCAACTATTAAAGAGAGTCCAAGAAAAAAACCTGTTAAGAAAGCTGGCAACATAATGGCTAATTAAGTTTGATAGAATTAAGACTTAGCTTTGTAAAAAGATTCAAAATGCATTTCCCTGTCATTTTTTAGCATTCCAATAGTCTCATCCATAAATTTATTTCTGTCTTTTCTTGTTTCAAAAACCCATATACAAACAGTATCCTTACTGTGATAAATGGCTTTTAATTCGTCATCAATGTCGCATATTTCTTGAGGTATTTCTGTCTTAATGCAGATCATATCTACTCCCACTCAATAGTGGCAGGAGGTTTGCCTGAAATGTCATATACAACCCTAGAGACTCGTGAAATTTCATTCATGATTCGATTAGACACATGATCCAAAAAGTCATAAGGAAGTCTTGCCCATCTTGCAGTCATAAAGTCTATCGTTTCTACTGCTCTAAGTGCTATTACATAGTCATATCGTCTCTCATCTCCAGTAACTCCTACGGATTTGACTGGGAGAAAAACAGCAAAAGCTTGATTCACTGAGTCATATAAATTAAAGTTATTTAGCTCTTCCATGAAAATGTGATCTGCACGTCTCAATATTTCTGCAAACTCCTCTTTAACTGGGCCTAGAATTCGGACACCTAGACCAGGACCAGGGAAGGGGTGTCGGAAGAGCATTTGTTTTGGTAGGCCAAGTTTTATTCCAATTTCTCTTACTTCGTCTTTAAAGAGCTCCTTGAGTGGCTCAACTAACTCAAATTGTAAATCTTCGGGTAAGCCTCCAACATTGTGATGAGATTTAATTACTTTTGCTTTGCCTGACGCTGCGCCAGCTGACTCAATCACATCAGGATAAATAGTGCCTTGAGCTAGAAAATTTACATCTTTTAATTTTTTGGCTTCTCGATTAAAAATGTCAATAAATGCATTACCTATAATTTTTCTTTTTAGCTCTGGATCACTCTCATTTTCTAAGTGGTCATAAAAGTATTGCTGAGCATTAGCTCTGATAACTTTTACACCCAGGTTCTGACTAAACGTATTCATTACTTCGTCACCTTCATTGAGTCTGAGTAATCCATTGTCAACAAAGACACACGTAAGTTGATCACCAATGGCTTTTTGAAGAAGAACAGCTACTACAGAAGAGTCAACGCCACCTGAAAGACCTAATAGAACTTTTTGTTTGCCAACCTGCACCTTAACTTTTTCTAGTAAGTCATCAATAATATTTTCTGTAGTCCATTTCTTTTCACAGTGACAAATATTGGTAATGAATCTCTCTAAAATGTTAACCCCTTGTTTTGTGTGGGTGACTTCTGGGTGAAACTGGAGTCCATAGTAATGTTTCTTTTGATTTGCAAAGCCAGCAATAGGGCAGTTTTCAGATGAAGCAATAAGTTCAAATCCGGGTGGTAATTTTGTCACCTCTATGCCGTGGCTCATCCAAACATCAAGAAGTCCATGACCATCAGAGTTTATTTCGTCATTAATTCCAGATAAGAGCTTAGAATGATTTCTAGCCCGAATTTTAGCAAAGCCAAATTCAGCCTTTTCAGCACTGGTTGCATCGCCTCCTAATTGGACAGCCATTGTCTGCATTCCATAGCAAATTCCTAAAATTGGAACTGCAAGATCAAATACAATGTTCGGAGCTCTTGCTGATTTTTCATCATTCACAGAGTCAGGGCCTCCAGAGAGAATAATGCCACTAGGGTCAAAATTTTCAATAAAATGTGAGCTAACATCATAGGGAAGTAGCTCGCAATAAACTCCAATCTCTCTTACCCTTCGTGCAATTAACTGTGTGTACTGAGAGCCAAAATCGAGAATTAGAATTTTATGATGATGTATGTTTGGCATAATGAAAACTTGCAGTAGATAATTGTTTATTTATAGTTGTTATTTTAATGAAAATTAAAGATCGCTACATTGCTAATACTCTTTTAACTTATTCAATAGTTGTTCTATTAGTTTGGTTAAGTATCTATAGTTTTTTTAATTTTTTAGCTGAGCTCAACAGTGTTGGGATAGTTAACTACACAATTCTAGAAGCTTTCAAATATATTGTATTGCAGTTACCAGAGGTGGCATATGATCAGATATCGCCAATAATTCTTTTAGGGTGTGTCCTAGGTATGGGTCATTTGGCAACAACTGGACAATTAATTATTTTAAGAGCAGCAGGTATTTCTATACTAAAAATTACTTGGCTTACTTTAAAAAATGCAATTACTTTTTTTATTTTCATAACTATGATTGGTGAGCTAGTAGCGCCAACTCTAACCAAATATGCAGAAAATGAACGATCAGGCGCCTTGGGTCAAAATAGTTTATCGATTAATCGAGATGGTTTTTGGATTAGAGACGGAGATAATTTTATAAATGTTGAAAATAATGTTAACGGCACTTTATTTAATGGAATAACGGTTATTGAAGTAAATAATGAATCTAATAGGATTGAGAGAGTTGTTGAGTCTAAAAGTGCAATATTCGATGGTCAAAACATTAATATGGATTCAACAAATATTTTTTCCATTAATTCAACAAAATTATTTGATGATATTACTTTAAAAGATCGTAATTCATATAAAAAACGAGTTACTTTTGATCGAGATTTGATTGATAGTCTTGAAAAAAATCCAAAAGATCTCACAACTTTGACAATTGTTAAGCAGATACAATTTTTGACAGATAACAAATTGAGGGCAGAAGTTTTTGAGGTTGAGTTATATAAAAGACTAGTAAAACCAATAACCCTCGTTGCAATGACATTATTAGCAATGTTGTTTATTTTTGGATCCACTAGAGATGTCACTCTTGGAAGGAAAATATTTTTTGGGGTGGCAATAGGTTTGTCTTTTGAGTTAATTTCTCGAATTGGAGGTGCATTGGCATTAAGTTTGGATTTTAGCCCATTACTTAGCACTTTCGTTCCTGCTATAGCCATAATGATTATTGCAATAATAGCGTTGGTTAATAAATCAATTCACTAACAAATGTCTCAAGTTGAAACAAAAACATCCAAACAGAAGCTCAAGCTTCCTAATCGCTTCGATGTGCTTTTATTAAATGACGATTACACGTCCATGGACTTTGTGGTGGAAGTGCTTAAAAGATTTTTTCATAAAGAATTTTTGGCTGCTGAAGCAATTATGCTTAAAATTCACATTGATGGAGAGGCAGTATGTGGAACGTATTCATTTGATGTTGCACAAACTAAAGTTTCGCAGGTGATAGAATACTCTCGTAAAAATGACCAGCCCTTGATGTCAGTTTTAAGAGAAGTTAACTTGTAGTTATTTTTTTGGAGATTCAATATGATAATTCAATCTATAAAGCCTCAGAGTGACGGTTTGAATATTTATTGGAATAATGGCTCATCTAGCTGTTTTCCATGGCTATGGTTAAGAGATCATAGTGAGAATGAGATCGATCTTCATCCAGACTCAAAGCAGCGCCAAATTGATGTGTTTAGCGAGACGCCAGATAATTCAATAAGTAAGGCAGATATAGACCATAATAAAAAAAATATAGTTGTTAAGTGGTCAGATAATACAGAAAGCTGTATTTCTTTTGATCTACTTCATTCTATGTCAACAGTTAGTTCTCCATCTGCAAAAGCTTTAAGTGATGAATCATATTGGAATTCAGCCAGCGATATTAAATTTTTTCCAGAAATGACCTATGATGAGTTTATGGCTGATGAGGGTTTAAATAAATGGCTTAATCACATAAAAATAAATGGCTTTGTGTTGGTAACTGAAACGCCAGCTTCAGCTGATGCAACAAAAGAGCTTATGGAGAGAATGGCTTACGTAAGAAATTCAATTTTTGGAGGTTTCTCTGTTTGGGACAATAAGCTTGAAGACCCAGACGATACTGCCTTTACATCACTTGCAATTGAACCACATACTGATGGAACCTATGTCCATGATGCACCAGGACTGCAAACACTTCACTGCTTAAATAAAAATTCAATTGGTGGTGAAAATCAGCTAGTAGATGGGCTTGCAATCGCTGAAAAAATGAGAATTGAATATCCTGAATTTTTTAAAATACTCTCTAAGATCAATATACCCGGAAGATACATTAAGATTGATACGTATTTAGAGGCTAAAAGGCCTTTATTTAGGGTTAATGATGAAGAAAAGGTTGTTCAAGTTAGTTTTAATAATCATGACAGAGCGCCATTTAGACTTGATAATGAATCAATGCATCAATTTTATGAGGCTTACAAGGTTTTTCATAATTTTGCTAATGATAAAAATCGCCAATTTCAGTTTATGTTGGAACCTGGTAAAGTTTTAACTTTTGACAACTGGAGAGTGCTTCATGCTCGTTCTGCATTAACTGGTTATCGTCAACTTTGCGGTGGCTACCATAATCGTGAGGATTTTGAAAGTAAGTTGAGGTTAATTTAGTAAGATAATTAACCATATAAATTGAATTTTTTTTTGAATCAAATTTGTTTTAGAGATGTTAAAATTATGCTTAAAGTTAAAGTTAAAGTTAAAGTTAAAGTTAAAGTTAACGTTAAGTAAATAATATTCTATGATTGAACAAGGTCTGCAGCAAGAAATAAATATGGTAATGACTGAGGCGAGAAACCGTCGCCTTGAGTTTGTTACTGTTGAGCATCTTTTATTGGCTCTTTTGAATATGGATGAGGTGATTGCATTTCTAAGAGGAAAAAGAGTAAATATTGATGAGCTGAGAGCTGAGCTCGAGCAGTATATAGATTCTCATACTCCTATTATTTCTGAAGATGCAGAAATTGATATTGTTCCAACTGTAGGCTTTCAAAGAGTTTTGCAACGAAGCGTTTACCAAGCTCAATCTGCACAAAAAAATTCTGTCAATGCAATGAATGTTTTTGTTAGTATTTTTTCTGAAAAAGAATCTCATGCTGTATACATGCTCAAGCTAAATAATATTTCTAGGTTGGATGTAATGGAGGGGATTTCATCTCAATTAGCTGATACCCCACCAGAAGAAACTAAAAAAGTTGAAGCTGAGAAGTCAACAAAGCCCTCTTCACTTGAATCTTTCACTAGCAATCTATGTGAAAAGGCTAGGCTTGGTGAAATTGATCCGTTGCTTGGAAGGGCAGAAGAAGTCTTGAGGACAGTCCAAGTTTTATCAAGACGAAGAAAAAATAATCCATTATTTGTTGGACAGGCTGGAGTTGGAAAAACTGCAATTGCTCAAGGTCTTGCTAAAAGAATTGTTGAAGGCCAGGTTCCTGATGTCCTAAAGAAAACAACAATTTACTCTTTGGACGTTGGCGTATTGATTGCAGGCACAAAGTATCGTGGAGATTTTGAAAAGCGCCTTAAATCAGTTTTAAATGATCTTGAAAAAGATAAAAATGCTGTTCTGTTTATCGATGAAATCCATACTCTGATTGGTGCAGGTAGTGTCTCTGGAGGGTCTTTAGATGCCTCTAACCTTCTAAAGCCAGCATTGGCTGATGGAACACTTAAGTGTATTGGGTCTACAACTTATGAAGAATATAGAAAAGTTTTTGAAAAAGACCATGCACTTGCACGGCGCTTCCAAAAGATTGACATTGAAGAGCCGTCTGTAGAAGATACGATTAAGATTCTTCATGGTTTAAAGAAGTATTATCAATCACATCATAAGGTTAAATTTTCTTCTGCAGCGCTTGCTTCTGCTGCTGAACTAACGCACAGACATATGGGTGATAGACGCCTTCCTGATAAGGCAATCGATGTTATGGATGAGGTTGGTGCTCTTCAACAAATAATGCCTAAATCAAAAAGGAAGATAAATATTGGGGTATCAGATATAGAAAATATTGTTGCTAAACTTGCCCGTATTCCGTCTAGACAAGTTAATAGTGATGATAAATCTCAACTTCAAAATCTTGAAAAAGATCTAAAACTTGGCGTTTTTGGGCAAGATAATGCTGTTGATTCATTATCAACTGCTATAAAGCTTTCTCGTTCTGGACTTTCTCCAGTTGATCAACCAATGGGATCATTTTTATTTGCTGGACCAACTGGTGTAGGCAAAACTGAGATTTGTAAGCAGTTATCAAGGATTATGGGCGTTAAGTTGTTGCGTTTTGATATGTCTGAATATATGGAAAGACATTCAATCTCAAAACTAATTGGCTCTCCTCCGGGATATGTTGGGTATGATGAAGGTGGACTTCTAACAGAAGCGGTAAACTCAAATCCTTATGCCGTTCTTTTGTTGGATGAAATAGAAAAAGCCCATCCAGATATTTTTAATCTTCTTTTGCAAGTAATGGATCATGGGATGCTTACTGATGCAAATGGACGAGAAGTTGATTTCCGTAATGTAATTCTCGTGATGACGTCTAATGTTGGTGCTCACAATGTTCAAAGAGCATCAATAGGATTTAATGAACAAGACCATTCTTCAGATTATGAAGGTGAGCTTAAAAAAACTTTTACACCTGAATTTAGGAATAGACTTTCTGAAATTATCTACTTTAATTCACTTAGTAAAGATGTAGTCGTTTATGTAGTTAATAAGTTTATATTTGAACTTGAGGATGTCCTAGAGCAAAAAAATGTTTCTCTAATTGTCTCAGATAATGCCCGAAAATGGTTTGCAGAAAATGGCTATGATTCAAAAATGGGGGCTAGGCCAATGATAAGGTTAATTGAAAAAGAAGTTCGTAAGCCTCTAGCTGACGAACTTCTGTTCGGAAAACTAAGTCAAGGTGGCACTGTTAAAGTTAATGTCAGTAAAGATAAAATTACTCTAAATATCTCTTAAATGAGAATTCTTATAAGTAACGATGACGGCTATAAAGCTGATGGAATTATTCAGCTCGCGAAATCACTTAGTGAAATCGCAGAGGTAATTGTTGTTGCTCCCAGTGAAAATAAATCAGCAGCCAGTAGTTCATTGACTATAGGTAAGCCATTAAAGCCGATTCAAATCGAAAAGAATGTTTATGCGATAGATGCAACTCCAAGTGATTGCGTGCATCTGGCTTTATGTGGGTTTATTAAAGAGTCAGTTGATTTAGTTGTTACTGGTATTAATTTTGGTGCAAATCTTGGAGACGATGTTATTTATTCAGGAACCGTGGCTGGGGCAATTGAGGGGCGGTTTCTAGGACTTCCTTCTATTGCAATGTCGTTAGCGAGTTGGGAATGTAAACATTTTGACACAGCTGGAGAGATAGCTAAGCTTCTTGTTGCTCAAATTAATAAGGCACCACTTGCTAACAATACAATTATAAATGTGAATGTCCCAGATATTCCAATGACTGAAATTAAGGGTATTAAGAGTACTCGTTTAGGAAATCGGCATAAGTCTGAGCCAAGTATCCAAGATTTAAAAGATCCATCATTGTATTGGATTGGAGAAAATGGTAAAGAGGCTGATAATGGAGAAGGTACAGACTTTCATGCAGTTTCTAACAACTTTGTATCTGTCACGCCTCTTCAGATTGATTTAACAAAATATCCAGAACTCAGACAAGTCTCAGAGTGGCTTGAAGATATTGATTATTGATTCCAAGTATCTCTAAGTCCAACAGTTTTATTAAATACGATTCCATCAGACTCACTATCTCTACAAAAGTAACCCTCTCGTTCAAACTGGTATGCTTTTTCAATTTCAGCATCTTGAAGACAGGGCTCAATATACCCATTTTTAATAATTAGTGAATCTGGATTAAGTACAGATGACATATTATCCACTTGAGAAGGGTTTGGGTCTAAGAATAGGCGGTCATATATTTTAAATTCAGCATTAACAGCTTTACTTGATTCAACGAAGTGAATAACACCTTTAACTTTTCTACCATCAGTTGGATTTTTACCTAAAGTGTCTGGATCATAAGTGCAGTAGATAGTAGTTACATTTCCATTTTCGTCACTATCAAAACGAGATGCTTTGATGACATATGAATTTCTTAGTCGCACCTCTTTATCTATTGCTAAGCGTTTAAATTTATTATTCGGTGCTACTTCTTTAAAGTCTTCCTTGTCAATATATATTTCACGACTGAAAAATATTTCTCTCGTTCCCATATCTTCATTTTGGGGATGAATAGGAGCGCAAAGAGATTCAATTTTACCCTCAGGGTAGTTTTCAATCACTATCTTAATTGGGTTAATTACTGCCATTGCTCTTGGCGCTGATTTATTTAGATCATCTCTAATTGAAGATTCCAATATTGAAATATCGGTAAGACTGTTAACTTTTGAAACACCTACTCTCTTCGAAAATTCTCTGATTGATCTTGGAGTATAGCCTCTTCTTTTCAAGCCAGAGATTGTTGGCATTCTAGGATCATTCCAGCCAGAGACATGACTATTATCAACAAGAAGTTTTAGTTTTCTTTTAGAGGTTGTAGCATACTCAAGATTTAATCGAGAGAACTCATATTGATGTGGTCTGTCAGGCTTGTTGAAGGCATCTAAGTTTTCCAATATCCAATTATAAATTCTTCGGTTGTCTTGAAATTCCAAAGTACATATGGAATGAGTTACTCCTTCAATTGCATCTCCAATACAGTGAGCAAAATCATACAATGGATAGATACACCAATTATCTTTAGTTTGATGGTGGGTTTCAAAGCGAATACGATATAGAGTTGGATCTCGCATACACATAAAGCTTGAAGCCATATCAATTTTTGCTCTAAGAACGCATTCACCTTCCGCAAATTCACCCGCTTTCATTTTTGCAAAAAGGCTGAGATTTTCTTCAGTAGTTGCATTTCTATGAGGGCTATTTTTACCAGGTTTTTTAAGAGTTCCCCGATAGTAACGAGTTTTTTCAGTGCTTAAAAAACAGACATAAGCTAATTTTTTTTTAATAAGTTCTATTGCACAGTCATAGAAAATATCGAAATAGTTAGAGCTAAACTTAACTTCATTTTTCCAACTAAAGCCAAGCCATTTGACATCTTGTTTGATAGAGTTAACATACTCAATATCCTCTTTAGAGGGGTTTGTATCATCGAATCTTAAATTGCAATAACCACCATAATTTGTAGCTGTTCCAAAATTAAGGCATATTGACTTTGCATGACCAATATGGAGATAGCCATTCGGCTCTGGCGGAAAGCGAGTAACAACTGTTTTATGCTTGCCTGTTGAAAGATCCTCATCAATAACATTACGTATAAAATTAGTTGACTTTTCAGCTGTTTTTTTTGAATCCATTTGTATCAACGTTATTGATAATTTAAGGTATTAGAATTATATCATTAAAAGTGTAAATTAATTTGAGGCGCGAAAAATGTGAATGACGTTGTAAAATGGTTTTCATGAGAATTGCTATAGTTAAACTTTCAGCATTAGGTGATATTGTTCATGCAATGGTTGTCTTGCAGTTTATAAAACAATTTAATCAAGATATTGTGATTGATTGGGTAGTTGAAAAAAACTATCAAGAATTATTAGATTTAAATCCAGATATAAATAATGTACATATAGTAAATCTTAAAAAAGCTAAAAGAAATTTTTCTCTTAACTTACTTTTAAAAGATTTTTGGAAGCTTCATCAGCTTGAATTTTATGATTTAGTGATTGATATGCAGGGCTTAGTTAAGTCTGCAATTATCTCAAGAATTATTCCTTCAAAAGCTACTCTGGGATTTGATAAGGTATCGGCAAAAGAAGGGCACGGATCATTTCTTTATTCTAAAACTTTCAATATGAGTTATGAAGAAAATGTTGTTAAACGTAACTTTGAAATCATAAAGTTCGCATTAAACCTTCCAACTAATTTTTGTGATCTTCGGAACAAGACTCCATTTTTATTTTCAGATGAAAAATTTAATAAGTCACACTTATCATTATCAAAAAAAAATATATTATTAATTCCTGGAGCTTCTCATGCATCCAAGCAATATCCAGTTGCTAGGTTTGTAAAATTAACTCAGATGTTAGATGCTCATTTTATAATTATATGGGGCAGTAAACTTGAAAAAACCCTAGCTGATGAGATTGCTTTACACTCTCCTAATTCTCATATTTCTGAATGGTTGTCATTAAATGAATTAGTTAATTTGTGTAGTAAAGTTGACCTTGTAATTGGCGGAGACACCGGCCCCACTCACCTCGCTTGGGCAATGAATATTCCATCTATAACTCTTTTTGGCCCAACTTCTGGGAATAGAAATACTATAGCCTCCGATAAAAATTTAATTATTGAGTCAGAATCATACGTAAATTCCCATTCTATCAATAAAAAGGATTTTTCAATAAATGAAATTGAAGCTACTGATGTTTTTGAGGCTGCTCGTAATTTATTGAGCAGATGAATTATTTTAAAAGATTAATTTATCAATATCCTTAATTGAATTAAGGAAGTGAGATGCATTAGAATTTTTTTCATCAATTTTATGGCCACTTCTGACTAAGATTGTTTTTTCAATTCCTGCCAAATTAGCTGCTGTTATATCTCTTTCGCTGTCTCCCACCATCCAAGATGCACTAGTATTAATATCGTGCTTATTTATTGCTTCTAGAAACATACCTGGCTTGGGTTTTCTACACCCACATTTTGAATTTGGAGAATGAGGGCAGTGGAATGTATCCAATATTTTTACATTATTTTTATTGAATTCATCAATCATCCAATTAGTAATTCTTAGATAATCTAATTCAGAAAAATATCCACGAGCAATTCCTGATTGATTTGTAATTATTATTATTTCATAGCCAAGTTGATTTATTAGGCTACAAGACTCGAATACACCATCTATAAATTCAAAATCATTAATTTTATAAAGATAGTTTATGTCTTTATTTATAACGCCATCTCGATCAAGAAAAATAGTTTTAATAGGCATAAATTTAGGTAAGTATAATCTACAATAATTTATATAAACATTCTAAAGGATTTTAATGATAGGAAGTTTTGATTTAGATAAAACATACCAGTATTTACTAATTATTCTTGCATTTTTGATGCCTTTAACCGTTGCAGGGGCAAATTTTGTTGTCGTGTTAATTGTTTTATTATGGTTTTTTTCAGGCAATTACAAATTTAAAGTATTGGCTATTTTAAGTAATAAGTTAATGATTGCATCTATCTTATTTTATTTAATTCATGTTTTGGGGATGCTTTGGACAGAAGACATAATTTGGGGCTTAGAAATTCTCCATAAAATGTGGTATTTTCTGTTGCTCTTTCCAATTCTATTTACTATTGTTAAAAAAGATTACATTATTTTTTATTTATCTGCGTTTACTCTGGCAATTGGGTTAACAGAATTGGTTTCTTATCTTATATGGTTTGAAATTATTTCGCCTTTTAAAAATGCTTCTCTTATTAATCCAACTCCATTTATGACTCATGTTTCTTATAATCCCATTTTGACTATAGCGATATATATCGTAATGCACCAAGTCTTATTCAATAATGACTTAAGTAGACTTAAGTTTTTATCATATTCTTTTTTCGCGCTTAGCATGACTATAAACATGTTTATTACTGGAGGTCGTGCTGGCCAAATAATGTATTTTGCAATGCTAGCTATAATAATTTTTCAATATTTTAATACTAGCAAAATTAAATCAATCATTGCTGTATTAGTTTTTATACCATCAATATTTTTTGTGGCTTATGAATCAAGTTCTATCTTTCATAATAGGGTGAATGATGCAGTAAAAGATGTAATAACTTATGAAAAAAATTCTAATGCATCAGTAGCTAAAAGAATTACTTTTGCAATTAACTCCTGGGAGATTATCAAAAATAATCCACTCATTGGAGTTGGAACTGGTGATTTACCTAATGAATATCAAAAAGTCAATGAAAAAAATAAGTCTCGAACAATTAATGCCACAAATACTCATAATATGTACACTTTAGTTCTAATTCAAAATGGTCTATTGGGTCTCATAGGTTTGTTATCAATATTTTATTATCAAATCAAATTGTCATTAAATTCGCCCAATAAATTTATTAGAGATCTTGGGATTTCGCTTCCTTTGCTATATTTATTAGTAATGTGGAGTGACTCTTATCTTTTGGGCCATTACACTACTTTAGTGTTTGTATTTTTTAGTTCATTTTTATACAAAGACTTTGAAAAAAATTAAAAAAATTCTAATAATAATTCAAAGAGCGAATGGTGATGTTCTATTAAGTCATTCGTTAATAGATTCATTGAGTAATCATTATCAAGGTTCTATCATTGACCTTCTTGTTAACGATGACACTCTTCCTATTGCCAAGTTGTTGCCCAAAGTAAATTCAATTCTTACTTTTTCATATAAGAAAAAAAGAGACGAGCGTTGGATGCAAGAAAAAAAAATAATTCAAAAAATTTACAGAAAGTATGATTTAAGTATTAATTTAACTGCAAGCGATAGAAGTGTAATTTATTCACTTTTATCATCCAAGAAGTCAATTAGTGCAATTGAAAAAAAACCCCAAAAATCATGGTGGAAAAAAATACTATTAACTCATTATTACTTCTTTGATATTGATCAACATATACTTGTTAATAATCTAAAAGCTTTGAATCTTCTTAATATTAATAAAGTTATAAATAATGACTTTCCAAAAGTTTCTGAAGAAATTACTAATAAAGTGAAGTTATTATTAGAAAGAGAAAAGATAAGTCAATTTATAATTTTTCATCCTTCTGCTCAATATAATTTTAAAATCTATCCAAAACATCTACGAGATGAGCTTTTAGAAAAGCTTAATTCGCTAGATATACCTATTATTATCTCTGGAAGCAATAATAAAGTTGATTTGGAGATTAAGAAAGATTTACCTAAATTAAAAAACCTTTATGATTTTATCGGCAAATTAACCCTTGAAGAGTATTTTGCTTTAAGTCAGCTTTCAATATCATATATTGGAATGGATACTTTGAATATGCATATTGCATCAGTTCAGAATAAACAAATTTTTGCAATCTTCGGTCCTACAAATTTAAGCATGTGGTCTCCATGGTCAAATGATCAAAATGCCGCAACAAATGAAAATATTCCTTTGCAAAAGTATGGAAAGGTTACAATTTTTCAATCTTCTATGCCATGTGTTGCATGTGGCAAGGCTGGCTGTAATGACAACAATGGCAGAAGTGAATGTCTATATACAATTAAACCAGAAGATATTTTTTCAGAAATTAAAAAATCATATAATGATGCTTAATTTTTACAGAACATACAGTCTCCCATTTAAATACAGTATCCCAAACTACATCTTAGTACATTTGCAAAAAGTCAAATTCTTTAGTCGATTTTTTAAATTTTTTAGAAGATATTTATTATTATCTTTATTGGGGCAAAAAAAACTCGAAACATTCAAAATACTTCAGACCCATAAGAAAATATTATGGATTAATATCTCTGCTCCAAGTTTTGGGGATAGTTTAATGGACTTATCAGGTCGCATATTGCTAAAGGAAAAGATTTTAGATTTGTATACTGATGAAAAGAATGCTAATTTATATCTAGATGATATTTATTTTAATAATATTTATACTAATTCTAAAGCTTTAAATACAAATCAATATGATCTTGTAATTATGGACTCATATAGTTCGAGAACTTTGAAAATAAAAGCTAAAGTTGCGCCAAAAACTCATTTTGTTGGAATGTTTGGGTATTTTAATGGGCCTGAAGTTAATCGAATTCTTTTTAGTTTTCATCAAATGAATTCTTTACAAAGTTACTCAATGACTGAAGAAGAGGTTATCAATAAAGCAAAAAATTCATTATCAGTATCAAGTAAAGATAAAAAAATTGTTAAAAATATTATCCCAAATAAATATATTGCTATTGCTTTGGGAGGTGAATGGAAATATAAAACTTACCAAAAATGGAAGGAAGTAGTAAGTCAATTATTTTTAGACGATGAAGATTTAAATATAATATTTGTTGGTTCTAATAATGCACAAAATGTCTCAAATGATTTGATTGAATCTTTTCCAGAGAAGAAATTTTTAAACTTTACATCAAGGCTAAGTTTTAATCAAACCGCAGAGGTAATTAGAAAATCCGAGGTTTTCTTATGTTGTGATGGGGGCTTAATGCATGCTGCAACTGCAATGGATTCTAAGATTATTGGACTTTTGGCAAGATTAACTCCGGACATGTTATTAACTAAAAATACAAATTTGTACAGTTTATATGACAAGGAAACTGTCAATAATATCTCCTCAAGTGCAATAATTTCAAAGTATTATGAAGCTTCTAGTTTCGTTGATAATCATCCTCTAAGCGAATAATGTCATCTTCACCTAAATAACTTCCTGTTTGGATTTCGATAATTTCTAGAGGTATATCTTGATGATTCTCGAGTCGATGAAGTGAGCCTTGTGGAATATAGGTTGATTGATTTTCTACTAATTCAAATGTCTTGTCACCACATGTAACGAGAGCAACTCCTTTAACAACAACCCAGTGCTCAGCGCGGTATTTGTGTTTTTGTAAAGATAATTTTGCCCCAGAATTAACAACAATACGTTTCACTTGGAAGCCTTCCTCGCTATTGACTGAGTCATAGTAACCCCAAGGTCTAAATACTTTTCGATGGTTATCTACTTCACTGCGCTTATCACTGTTTAGTCTTGCAACAATTTTTTTTATATTATGAGTTTGTTGTTTATCAACAACTAGCAGAGCATCTTGGGTATCAACAATCACTAGATTGGAAACACCAATTAATGAAACCAAACGATGTGAACTGTAAGTATAGGTATTCTTTACATCTTCGAGAAAAACATCACCCTCACTGACATTATCATTGTTATCTTTGGTTTTAATATCCCATAATGACCACCAAGAGCCAACATCACTCCAGTTTGCATCAAGAGGAACGACGACGCCATTTTTGGTGTGCTCCATAACAGCATAGTCAATCGACTCATTTGGACAGTGGTGGAATGCATCATTGTCTATACGAATAAAATCTGAATCTATATTTTCGATTATGCAAGATTTTTTACAAGCAGATAATATCTCTGGTTCAAATTTTTCTAATTCGCTAAGAAAGACAGAGGCTTTAAACATAAACATACCACTATTCCATAAGTAATTACCAGAATCTAAGTATTTTTTTGCATTTTTTTGGCTGGGTTTTTCCGTAAATGATTTAATGTTGTAATAATCGTCTGTATTATTTATGTTAGCCTCTATATAGCCATATCCAGTTTCTGCCTTGTCAGGCACTACGCCAAAAGTAATAAGTTTATTGTTTTCTGCTAGCTTACTAGCAATTGTAATTGATTGATGAAAAGCCTCAATATTCTTGATTAAATGGTCAGCCGATAGTACTAGTAATATCGGATCTTCACCTTTATTAATAAATTGTAACGCGGCTAGAGCAACAGCTGGAGCGGTATTTCTCCCTTCAGACTCTAGAATGATGCCCTTTGTTTTTTTACCTATTTCACGAAGTTGCTCTGCAGCCAAAAAACGATGCTCTTCATTACAAATAATGAGTGGCTCAGCTACATCTTTGGGCAGTCTAAGAATAGTATCTTGGAAAAGTGTCGTCTCGTTCACCAAATTGATAAACTGCTTTGGGTGAAGTTTTCTTGATAGTGGCCAAAGTCTTGTGCCACTGCCACCAGATAGAATTACGGGAACAATCATTGCTTAGGTTTATGTATGGGTTTAACACTCGGCATTTTCCAATTAGCTTGTGCTTCGGATAGTTTAATATAGCGATAAAATGTACCTTCAAAGTTACCAAAGGCAATAACAAATCCGGGTCCACCATCTAAAAAGCCAAGTTTGAATATATAGTGTTTGATAAAAGACCAAAAACCATGTAAAAAAGCCTTAAAAACCCCACCAGTTTTTCCTTTGCCTTGTAATTTTTCAACGCCCAACGTTGAATAACGATTCGCTTTGTGAATAACTTCTTCAGTGTTTTTAAAAGGGAACTGCCAAATAATATTGGATATAACGCCAATCTTTTTATCGCTATGGCACACAAAGCCCTCATGCACAGGTTTTAAGTCGTAACTCATCTTGCCATTTCTAAAAAGTTGTGGCTGTCTAAAATTCGGATACCAGCCTGAATGCTTAATCCACCGACCCATAAAATAGTTTTTCCGAGGCACTCGATAAATATCGAGTGGGGCATTTTCAATCAGCGCGAGTATTTCATCACGTACCTCTTCAGTGCAGCGTTCATCAGAATCTAAGCTAAAAATCCACTCTCCATTGCATTGTGAAATTGCTTTGTTTCTTAAATCACCATATCCCTCAAATGGGATATGCACAACTTTAGCGCCGAGTTCTTCTGCAATTTCACTTGTACCATCTGTGCTATGTGAATCGACCACAATAATTTCATCAGCCCAAAGGACGCTGTTAATGCAATCACGTATTTTTTCTACCTCGTTATAGGCAATAATGTAGGCTGAAATTTTCATGGTTCAGTATTATAAGCTAAATTTATGTGGTTAAATGTTACCCAATTATTAGGGGTTTAAACATACTAAATGCGAGTTAGTCTAATCATAACTACTTATAATCGACCCGATGCATTATTGCTCGTTTTGCTCAGTATCGAAGGACAAATAACACTTCCTTATGAGGTTATTATCGCTGATGATGGTAGTACGAATGATACTAAAGAAGTTGTTACTAGTTTTCAGGAAAAGTCTGACATACGTGTTATACATTCGTGGCAAGCAGACAGCGGATTTAGAGCGGCAAAATCTAGAAATAAAGCCATATCACAGTCAAATAGTGATTATATTATTTTGATTGATGGTGATGTGATTCTGCACCCTGAATTTATCAATGATCATATTAATAACGCTCAATCAAGCTACTTTGTGCAGGGTTCGCGAGTGTTATTAACACAAGATAAAACGAAGCAAGCTCTTGATCAACAAAAGATAAATTTTTCATTGTTATCTAATGGATTAAAAAACAGAAAAAACGCCATTCATTCAAATAGTCTGTCAAGATTATTTTCGAATAAAAAGAATACGTTGCGTGGTATAAGATCCTGCAACTTAGCATTTTTTAAGCAAGATTTTATCTCTGTTAACGGCTTTAATAATGAGTTTGAAGGTTGGGGTAGAGAAGATAGTGAGTTCATCATGCGTCTTTTGAATAGTGGAATTAATCGTAAGAATGTTCGTTTTAATGCGATACAGTTTCACCTCTGGCACAATGAAAATATAAGAAATTCCTTAGAAAAAAATGAAGCAATACTTCAAAATACCATTAATAATCAAATTAAATGGTGTGATAGTGGATTAAAAAAGTTTTTATGAGTGTTAATTTAATTCTAAAGTCCTATTTTTTAAAGCTTATTAGTAATCATAAAACTAGGCCATTAAGTTTTAATGAATCTCCAAGATTTTTAATACTAATGAATAAAATATTGGCGATATGATTGTTACTAAAATTTCTGAATTGATTTCATTGCATATCAAAAAAGATTTGTAAAATATAAATGAAAAAAAATAAAAAAATAAAAGCTTATTTATTAAAGTTGCTAACAAATAAGCAAAAAAATTTATTTGATATAAAAAAATCAAAAAGTGTTTTGATTTTAAAATATGACAGAATAGGCGATATGGTTGTATCAACGCCAATATTTAGAGAGCTAAAAATATCATATCCAAATATAAGTATCTCTGTTCTAGCAAGCAAAGCAAATAAAGATGTAATTAAAAACAATCCTTATATTGATAAAATATATACAAATTATAAGAACAGCGTATTTAAAGATTTGCCAACGTTATTAAAGTTGAGAAAAAAAAAATTCGATGTTTGTGTCGAATTAGAGCACTCAGTTATTCCACATGCTATTTTTAGATTAAAAATAATTAAACCTAAAAAAATTATTTCTATTCATAAAGATGGAAGATATGGAGTTAAAGGGAGTGAATTAAAGTTATATGATTACTTCACAGAAAAAGATAAAACAAGTCATTTTGGTAAAATTTGGCTAGATACTTTATTTTTTTTTGGAGTAAAGCCTAGATCCAGTAGTTATGACTTTTTTCTTGGCAATATTGAGAGAGATAAGGCTAAAAGCTTTGTAGACTCTTTAGGCAAAAAAATAAAAATAGGTATCAATATAGAGGGTTCTTTCCCAGAAAAGAGTATACAAAAAAAAGAACTAGAAAAGATATGTGTTGGTTTACATAATAATTTTAATAATATAATAATTATAATATTAACTGCACCAGAAAAATTACTAGAAAAGAAAAAGATGATTTCGCAGTTGGGGCTTGACTATGTTGTTACTTCTTATTCCACAGACACTATAATTGATGTTGCAGCTCTAATTGAGCGGCTGGATTTAATTATTACTCCTGATACGTCAATAGTTCACATCGCATCCTCTTTTGACAAACCTATAGTATCAATACATGAAAACAATAAAGACAGTTTTCGATTGTGGTCTCCATCTTCAACTCTCAGCAAAACTGTCTTTGCTAAAAGTAATTATGGTTTATTTGACTATAACGTAGACAAGATAATTAAATATAGTTTGGAATTTATCAGGAAATTGGAGAATAAATAATGAGAATAGTTGGTACTAAATATTGCGGTCATGATAGTGCGGTTTGTTTATTAGATACAAAGCAAAAAACAGTATTCGCCATGAGTACAGAAAGAGTAACAAGAATTAAACATGATTCACTAGACATAACTCCAATTCTTGAAGTCTGTAATTTTAAAAATATTGATTACGTTTCTCATTCTTATAGCGACTTTGAGGATAAAGGCCATGATGGTGAATTACGAGAAAAAATGACATTTAATAAAGATATTGAAAAAGCACTACGAAGCATTATTAAGCCCACTTATGCTGTAGACTTGGCTTTATCAAGACTTGAGAAAAATATATATATCTTAAAATCTCTTTTTACAAATTTTTCAGCAGTTAAAGCTTATTACAGCGCTAAATTTAATAGGGCATTAGTGAAGGAAACTCCTGAAGGAAACAGGAGAGCATTTACTAATTATATTCAGCAGAATTTAAACAAGTTTAACTTAAAGCCAAAAAAAATATTTTTTTATGATCATCATTTATCTCATGCAATTCCCTCATATTATTTGTCACCTTTTAATGAAAAGAAAGCACTTGCGTTAACCATAGATGGGCAAGGAGATGGTTATTTTAGTAAGTTGTTTTATTTTAATGGATTGGATGATTACAAACTGGTAGGCGAGTCAACAGCAGACTACTTGGGTGAAGGTGATAAATTCTTATCAATTGGACGCTTGTATAATTATTTTACAAAAGCTATGGGCCTTCGTCCTAATAGTGATGAGGGTAAAGTGGAAGCATTAGCAGCATTTGGACAAGCAGATAAAGATTTATATGGTAATCTAATGTCCGCAACTAATATAGATAAAAATTTACTAAGTATTAATTTTGATGTAAGTCTTATTGAGCCTTTTTATGATATTGAGTGGCTAAAAAAACAAAGAGATAGAGTTGGTGATGAAAATTTTTGCGCCTCAATCCAGTCCTATCTTGAAGATATTATTGTAGATTACCTTAATTTTTCTTATGAAAAATATCCTACCAAAAATTTGTGTATTTCAGGTGGAGTTGCAGCCA
>Ga0233427_10001622_pt1 | contig 23385 bp, 17 predicted proteins | sample SI_118_April2016_5_FD_179885 | JGI IMG/M metagenome (GOLD analysis project Ga0233427, IMG submission 179885) | Seawater microbial communities from Saanich Inlet, British Columbia, Canada - SI_118_April2016_100_MG | ecosystem: Environmental > Aquatic > Marine > Inlet | place: Canada: British...
CAAGGTGTATTGCAAAAAAATCTGTCGGCACATTAATCCGTTTGCCAATGGCCATTAGTGATTTTGGCTATCACCCCTCCTGAGTATAGGGCCGCCAAGACTGAGAGTACGTCGACCGTAGCGGAGCCCTAGGTAACTGAAAGTAAGAGCTAAAAATGGTCGTCCATTGGCCGCTGCCTATCGGAGTGGCAAGTCAAGTTACGTTGGGCGGCAGCTGTTTAATGTAGACATCCTGTTGTGGAAAAGGAATTTCAACTCGATGTTTTCGAAATTCTCGGTCAATACCACACAACAGTAAATCTATTGCCCGTCCCTTGAGTAATGGGTCTGAAATCCAGCAGAGCAACTCGAAATCAAGGCTGGAGGCGCCAAACGCTCGGAATCGGACATGCGCTTCGGGAGAGTCTGATATCAACTTCTCGTCGAACGCCACACGCAACAGAATCTCCCGCACCAGATCGATATCGCTACCATAGGCAACGCCTACTGGTACCCGCAAGCGCCGTTGTGGTTTTGGACCACCGGTCTCATTTGTAATTTTAGCCTGCCCCATTACGGCGTTGGGTACAGTGATTTCAATATCATCACGCGTAAGCAGGCGAGTGGAACGAAGTCCGATGTGGGTAACCAGGCCTCGCTCCCCACTATCGAGGATGATGAGATCGTTTATCTTGTACTGAGCATCGGCCATAATGAAAACACCAGCAATTAAATTTGATAGCGTGTCTTTGGCAGCGAAACCCACTGCTAAACCGACAACACCGGCTGACGCCATCCAACCGGTAGCATCTAGGTTCCAGAGTTCAATAACTACAAATACTGCCAGTGCCCACACCAGCATCTTTCCAACATTATTAAATAATGGCAAAGTTGTAGGCTGAATTGCGCCGAAGTGCTCTGGTGTTGAACTGGCCGCACCAAATAAGCTCTTAAGCAAGCCTGCCAGAGAGAGTGCCCATACAATCACGATAATAGTGAATAGAAGTTTCACCGTAACAAAGGCAATTTTATCGTCCAGGCCGAGATTCACTACAGCAAGAGCGAGGCCGCCTAATACAATAGTCTTGACTAGAGGTTCCTGTATAAACGAAATCATCCTATCGTCTAGGTCAGACTGGGTTCTACCTGCTAATCTTTTGAGGGTTCTATCTATTACCAGAGATACAAGCCGCGACAAAAGCACTGCTGCTAGAACGATGATTACTGCCTGAGCGATACGGCTATCAGGTAGGTAAACGTTAATTTGTTGAAGTATTTGTTCGATCTCGTGATTCATTTGTAGGCACCTTCAAAATAGTTCAAGTGACAGCGAGTCAGCATATATTACTGAGTCTTATTAATCATTGATTGTATTGTGAGGGTGGGTAGTTGCACTACATCGCAGGACCGTTCTGGGACCCAGTAATGGGAGCGATCGTTTCGATGCTGCTCGAGGACCCTGCACAAAACTAATTGATCTTTTAAGTTGCCCAACCAGCAATCATTCTTCGCTTTAGCTTTACACTAAATCGCACAGCCCGATATCAGTCTTTTGGATAACTGATGGAAGCGATAGGCAAGTAATAAGCCGGTCGCGGTCAGCCCCATGGCAAGCCCCCACCACAGACCGGCACCACCAAAGTCCATCCAGAATGCCAGCCATGATCCGCCACCGATGCCGAGAATCCAGTAGCCGAATCCTGCAATCCACAGCGGTGCTACGCTGTCTTTGACGCCACGTAAGGCCCGCGCCGCGATTGCCTGCAGCCCGTCGAATACCTGGAAGATGGCCGCAATAGTGAGAAATTCGATCGATAAAAGTGATACCACTGTAAAACCGGGATCGGAAGGGGAAATAAATATATCGATGATGTAAGCGGCAAAACCCAGTGGAATGATCATCATCACGACCAGAATCAAAACACCAATGAGCATTCCGAGTATCCCGGACTGTCGCGCGGTATCCAGACGATTTCTGCCAGCACCATGGGCGACCCGAACCATGGTGGCTTCAGCAATACCCAAGGCAATTACGAAGGGTATGCCGGCCCACGACATCACTATTTCATAAGCCGCGAGTGTCTCGGCACTGATGATGCCCGATAGAATTGACGCAGCGGAAAACATCCCCGCTTCCAGGAATACCAGACCGGCTACCGGCAAACCGAGGACCATAATTTCCTTGCAAATTGTGGTATCTAGCTTCCAGCGCTCGGCAAATATCCCGTACCCACGCAGCACGGTGGTTTGGTAGACGTGCCAGAGTAAAGCAAGGAACATCAGCCAGGATACGATGCTGGTAGCGAGCCCGGCTCCGAAAAGGCCCAATGGGGGAATGCCCCAGCCACCGTGCACCAACCATAGAGTCAGAAAATAGTTAACCAGTACCGCCACTGTGGTAATTACCATGACGGCTTGGGGTCGAGCAAGGGCCGAGACAAAGTTTCGAAACACAGCGAAAAACAGCATCGGGAGTACGCAAGCACTTAACCCATGCAGGTAAGGCACCACCAGTTGAAGCACTCGGGGGTCCTGACCGGTCCATTCCAAGATGATATCGAGATGCCATATCAATATCATTGAGGGTGTGCCGAGCAACAACGAAACAAAAATTCCCTGCCGCACGGCAAGTCCTGCCTGTTTTTTATCTCCTGCACCCTCCGCTTGCGCGCATAACACCCCTACGATAGACAGCAAGCCCATTAGAATGACCAGTACCTCAAACGACAAATTGCCGGCAATGCCTACGGCCGCCAGTTCGTAGTACCCAAGTTTTCCAACCACCATTTTGGTGGTGACAAACATGGCAAATTCAGCAAGATAGGCGGCAGAAAGCGGCAATGCGATGCGCATCAACGTTACCGCCTCACTTCTAGTTTCCGAGTTTGTGATCAAGGGCGATCCTTTAAAAAAAGCGCAAGTATATGGAGAATAATCGATCGGATCTTTAACACTCTGGCGCCAGGCATCCCATCACGTCCACCCCCGTACTTAGCCCTTACGACCGACACACCGGCTGCTAAAAGGATAGGTCGGTAAGCGTATGTAGTTTCTAGTAAAAAATGACTGGCCCGGAATGAGTCGAACTGGCTGATAAGTTATTGAATTGTTAAAGTAAGTTACGCAACCGCCAATAGTTACCGTCAAAGTTACCGTCTAAAGTGCTGGATTGGGTTGGACCTGGCTCGATCCAGGCAAATTAGAAAAGACAGTACTGGTTGATTACGGTGCACAATTGCACCACGATTGTACGATAGGGAAACTCCGTTGAGACAGTATGAAAATGCCGCGAGTCGTATGAGTCCTCAGGTTACGCTGTCTTGGGATTGGTATCGCCGATGACCAGAGTCGATCAGTTCGAGAGCGCTTTTCGGGCAGCTGATAAGCCGGTCTTTGAATTCCTCCAACCCGTGGTGGAGCGCGCACTCGTTGTGACTGATCTACGAGGTGCTGATGCAGCTGCCTTCGGTAATCGGGTTCGTGACTTCCTGGCGGTGCTTGGCAACGGTGTGCAGTGGGATCTCGATGATGGTGATTCCTTCACGACGATCGAAGCGCTCCTTGAGCGTGTGAATATGCGCAATCCAGACCTCATTTGTACGTATCGCAGCCTACATAGTGAAGCTTGGCGCTGGCCATACAGCCTGGGCGAATACCTCGATGTTCTAACCCAGGTCGCACCTTGCCCCGTGCTAGTGTTTCCGCACCCGCGAGCCGATCGTACGAATGGTCACACGCTTCAAAGCACGGACATCGTCATGGCCATAACCACTCACTTGGCTGGTGATAACTCGCTGGTCAATAACGCGGCAGGGTTTACCAACAATGGCGGCACCCTATGGTTAGCACATGTGGAGGACGAGAAGAGTTTCAGTCGATTCATGGACACAATATCGAAGATCGACGCCATTGATACAGACACATCGCGCGAACGGATCTTAGCCCAGATGCTAAGGGAACCCAGCGATTACATCCGGTCCTGCAAGGAGGTGATGGTCAGTCATCGCCCTTCGGTGCATGTCGAGAAGATCGTAACCGTTGGTGGTCGCCTAGCTGAATTCCGCCGCCTCATTGACAAATACACCGTCGATCTACTCGTGATGTATACCAAAGACGCGGACCAGTCTGCGATGCACGGTCTTGCGTACCCGCTGGCCATCGAGTTGCGGGAGATTCCGCTGCTCTTGCTCTGATTTTATGATTCCCGCTGCGTTCGCACTTACCGGCGCCACCCAGCAGGGCCACGACGTCGCGCAAGTTCCTGTTGGTGTGACCCTTCTGTTTACGGCGCTGCTGATGGCGATGATCTTGTGTCTCGCGTTGGAGGAGAAACTCCACGCCAAGAAGTCTGTCATTGTGGGGCTCTTCGCCGTTGTCACCCTGCTGCTTGGTGCCGCTTTTGATCTACTGCCGTTCGGGAGTGTCTTGGTCGGGGGCCACGAGATCGATCTACCCGTATACGTGCCGGCGATCGACTGGAACGTGATCGCGATCATTCTCGGCTCCAGTCTGTTTGTCGACGTGACGTCGCGCTCGGGCCTATTCACCTGGATCGCGATCACACTGACTAAAACCTCCGCAGGAGATCCGCTGAAGTTGCTTGTTTACTACGGAGTGATGACAGTGGTTTTTTCCGCTGTCCTTAACAATGTCACTGCCATGATCATTGTCGGATCATTGACTGGAGTTTCGTTGAATCGGCTGGCGCGAAGCAATCTGCTGCTTGGTTTTTTGATTATCGAGGGGCTTTTAACGAACGTGGGTGGCTTGCTCACCCTGATCAGTTCGGTACCGAACATCATCGTTGGCACGGCCGCCGGTATTTCGTTCATCCGCTTCTTCGTGGTTGCTGGGCCATTCGTGCTGGTGGCAACCCTTGTGACGCTCTGGTTGGGTGCTCGTGTTTTCAACGTAAGGCGTCTAGTGACTCCTGAGGAGCGTGAGCAGGCCGCGCGTCTGGTTGCAGGCTTCGACGAGCGTGACGGTATCGAGAGCCAAGCATTTTTCTGGTTTGGGACTGCGATGCTTATCGCGTTCATCGCTGTAATTGCCACTACCTCGGTTCTGCCGCTGATCCAAGACTTGGGAATGGGTTATGTGGCCATAACCTTCGGCGTAATTATGCTTTTACGTTTCAAGGCCATAGCGGACAAGTTCTACCAGGCAATCGACTGGGATCTCTTAGGGTTTTTCGCGGCACTATTTGTGGTCATCAACGTTATGGAACACGCGCTAGTGCTGGAGTTAATCGGCAAGGGCCTCGCCCACGTCATTGGATTGGGCGATACCCTGGGCGCCGGTCTGATCGTTGTGTTAGGGGCCACTGTGAGTTCGGTTACAGACAATATTCCGCTTGCAGCGATGCTGGCAAAGATCCTTAGCGCGCACCCTGTCATTGGCTCCGATCCGGATTCACCCTTCTGGTGGGCTGTGGTGTTTGGCGCGAACCTGGGTGGGAATCTAACACCCATCGGCTCAGCTTCGACCCTAGTCGCGGTCACGATCATCCACAAATATGAGCTAACCCTATCTTTCGCCGGCTTTGTAAAACGGGCTTTGCCTTTCGCTGCAGTTCAGATTCTGCTCGCCGTTGCTTACATCGTACTTTTCGTTTGATTGTTGCAGCATGAGCGTGCCTAGATTTTAAAAAACGAATTTCTATTTCTGCTCCTTGGAGCGGTTGTGATAGTCGCAGATACATTGGTACAGCGCATGGTTGACCCCGAAAGCAAGCCAAATCCTGCGCTTTGCAACATAACAAGTGGGGGACTGCACCCCCAATTAGGCTGACTCCAACAGGTCATCTGGCGAGGAATCAAACCCTTCACGGTCATCTTCCTGTTCCCGCTGAGTGGTGTTGTCAGCGCCGACATTTGCGGTACTGCCTTAGTCGTAGACGGCGACACCATCGCTATCAGCGGCATGAAGGTACACCTTAGTGGGATAGACACTCCAGAGAAAAAACAAACCTGTAGAAAAGTCGGCGCCACATGGCGTTGCGGTTATGAAGCCACGAAACTTTAAGGGGTTGGAATTACAACAAAGAAGCCAGGTGTATTGGAGATACAAAAGATCGCTATGGCCGCTTAGTCGCAGATTGCTTTGTTGATGGGTATAACGTCAATGCAGGGCTGTAGGCGGGTTCAGCGCAAAAAAAAGCGGCGCTATTCAAAGCGCCGCTCCGAGTGGATAGAAATAAGGTTTTAGATCTGTTTACTGCATAACCTTGGTCCAGACCTTGTCGATCAGGGACTGGGCCTTGGGTGAGCAGGTTGGGGCAAAAAATACGTTCAAATCCGACGGTGGGTTGATCTCCGGCGCTGATTTCAGCTCATCCGAATAATAGGCTGCGGTGCCCTTGACGGCATCGCCGTAACCCTGGTTTTCTGTCAGCATCGCCATGTTGACCGGATCCATCATGAAGTTCATGAACTTCTTTGCGTTTTCGACGTTCTTGGCGCTCGTGGGCACCACCATGCTGTCGTACCAGCCGACCACACCTTCTTTCGGGTAGGCATAGACGATAGGCGCACCGGTCAGGCGACCCAACCGGGAGTAACCACTCCAGTGATTGGTCATTATGGCTTCACCACTTGCCAGCAGGTCACTCATGGTTTCAGAGTTATAGGCGACCACAGATTCCTTCTGCGTGACGAGCATGTCCTGGATCTGCTTCATTTGCTTCGCATCTTCGGAACAAAACGGTATGCCGAGATAGATGTTAGCCAGACTGATGACTTCATCCGGGGTCTGGAAAACGCTCAGACGTCCATTGAGTTCATCGGATGGCTCGAAGAATTCTTTCAGTGATGCACCCGTACCGGAATACAGTTCGCTGTTGTACGAAAATGACGTCGTGCCCCACTGCCAGGGCCCGCTATATTCCTGCTCCGAATCCCATTCCGGAAAGGTCCAGCGATCCTCCATGTTTTTAAAATTGGACAGCGCATGTACGCCGACTTTCTGAATCAAGCCTTCGTTGATCAAGATCGGCACGAAGTTCTGGCTAGGCACGACGATGTCGTATCCAGTGGCGCCGGCCTGCAGTTTCGCCAGCAGGGTTTCATTCGAATCGTAGGTATCCACGGAAACCTTGATGCCAGACTCTTTCTCGAACTTGGCAATGAGTTCTGGCGGGGTGTACTCCGTCCAGTTATAGATGAACAACTCGCCCGAGGCCTGTGCCAATCCTGAGATCAGCACCGCTGTGATTGCGGCGAATGTGGTGAAAAGACGTTTCATATTACTACCTCCTATTGGTACGATTATTGTCGATTAGTAGACTTACAAAATCAGTGTTCAGTGCTGGTCTGTGTCTTTCTTGAGAGAATCCAGTATGCCGTAACAATGGCGATCGAGGCAAGCAGTAGCATGGTCGAGACTGCATTAATCTCCGGCGTCAGGCCACGGCGGATCATCGAATAAATATAGACAGGCAAGGTCGTTGAACCGGCCCCGCCCACCATCAGTGTGATAATAAAATCATCCATAGATATAACGAAAGCCAGCATGGCGCCGGCGACGATACCCGGCATCAGCAATGGCATGGTGACAAAACGGAAGGTTTCCCATTGTGATGCATAAAGATCACGCCCGGCCTGCTCCAAAGTGGTGTCCATGCCTTCCAGCCTCGCGCGAATCGGCATGAAGGCAAAGGGAATACAGAACGTGATATGGGCGATGATGACATTACCCAGGCCCAAGTTCATGCCAATCGCGGAAAAGAAAATCAGAACCGCCACCGCAGTTACGATCTCTGGCACCATCAGCGGCAGCGTAATCAGCCCCAGCGAGACTGTCTTGCCGCGGAAGTTGCCACCTCTGGCGAGCACCAGGGCTCCTATGGTGGCAATAGCCGTGGCAAAAACCGTTGCTACCGTCGCGACGATCAGCGAGTTCCAGACCGCTTTTTGGATATCGGAGTTGTTAAAGGCCTTCAGATACCAGTCTATGCCGAATCCGCCCCAGTTCATAACCATGCGGTTGGCGTTGAATGAGTAAACAATCAGTACGATGATAGGCAGGTACAAAAAGATGAAGAAAGCGATCGTCCAGGAACTGAGCCCGCGATAGTGGCCCACGGGAAGCATCTTTTTGCCCTTGCGCGTGGACGGCTTTTGTATTTGATCGCTCATGATCAGGCGCTCCCTTCCATAGCCGCCCGATTCTTGGCCGCCCTGGCGTAGAAGATCAAGGTGATGATCACAACAGACAACAACAGCATGGATAAAGCCCCACCAAAGGGCCAGTTGCGTGCAGACGCGAACTGAAACTGAACCAGGCTGCCGAGCATCAGCTTCTTGCCTCCGCCCAGCAGGTTTGGCGCAATAAACGCGCCAAGACAGGGGATGAATACCAGTATACAACCGGCAATGATTCCGGGCTTGGACAAGGGGATAACGACCTTGGTCATGATCTCGAAGCGGTTGGCGTACAGATCGCTTGCGGCATCCAGCAGGCGGAAATCTAGCTTTTCCAGGCTGGCATAGATGGGCAGTACCATCAGCGGCAGATAGCTGTAGGTTAGGCCAATAGCGATGGCGCCGTCCGAGTACATCATGCGCAACGAATCGTCGATGATGCCGGTCGCAAGCAAAGGCGCCTCGATCACACCCCCACGGCCCAGGATAATGATCCAGGCAAAGGTGCGTATCAGCAGGTTAGTCCAGAACGGGATAGTGACCAGGTAAATATAGAAATTGCGGCGGTTCTCGGGCTGCAGCGTGATGTAGTAGGCGACCGGGAAACCGAAAATCAGGCACAGCAGGGTAGCGCCGAAGGATAACTGGAAGGAGCGGAAGATGATGTTGAGATAGCCCGGATTGAAGACCAACTTGTCTTCCAGGTCGTATTCAAAAGCAATCTTGATGTAGGCGGCCAGTGACCCTATCGGTTTGACGCCGCCATAGGGATTGGGTTCCAGAAAGGAAAACACACCCATGATGACCATGGGTATCAGCATGAAAATGCCGATCACGAAATAACTCGGTGCAAGGCCCAGCCAGCGCCGTCCGGCGGCGCTCTTGGGTAACCAGTCGCTCATTGCGCCAGGACCTTCAAGGCACGGGCCGAGAATGAGACCGCGATCGGGTCACCTATCGCGAAGGGCAGCTCACCATCCTCGCGCGGACGCGCCTGCGCTGTTAATTCGATTCCGTCGCCCATGTCCACCGTATAAGCCGCCTGGTTCCCCAGGTAGACAAGGTTTTTGACCTTGCCCGGTCGGTTGCCAGAGTCGTTTTCCTGGTCGAGGACAGACAGCATGATTTTTTCGGGCCGCAGGAATAGCGTAACCTGATCACCAACTTTGTGGTGGCCGCTGTTTTCGGTCTCGAACAGGCTTTGTGCGCCAATCCTGCAGGTCAGCAGATCATCGTTGAGATCTACAATCTCGCCATCCAGAAAGTTCGTATCGCCGATAAAGTCCGCCACGAAACGGTTGACCGGATGCTCGTAGATGTCCGTCGGCTTGCCGATTTGCTGAATCTCGCCATTGGACATAACCGCGATCCGGTCACTCATCGCGAGGGCTTCCTCCTGATCGTGAGTGACAAAGACGAAGGTAATGCCGGTCTCTCTTTGAAGCTGCTTGAGCTCTTCGCGCATGGCTTGCCGGAGTTTCAGATCCAAAGCCGAGAGCGGCTCATCGAGTAAAAGCACCTTTGGGCTTGGTGCCAGGGCGCGAGCCAGGGCGACGCGTTGCTGCTGACCCCCGGAAAGCTGGTTGGGACGGCGGTCTCCCAGCTCCTTCATCTTGACCAGAGTCAAAACCCGCTCGACGGTGGCTTTGATTTCCGGCTTGGGTTTTTTGAGGCGCTCCAGACCAAATGCAACGTTGTTGGCGATAGTCATGTGAGGGAACAGGGCATAATGCTGGAACACCGTATTCACCGGACGCCGATTCGGTTCAAGATTCTCGATCTCTTCATCGAACAGCATGATTTCACCGCCGGACACCTGTTCAAAGCCGGCAATCAGGCGTAACAGGGTGGTTTTTCCACAGCCGGAGGGGCCTAGCAGGGTGAAAAATTCGTTATCGTTGATAGTCAGGGAAACGTTATCGAGCGCCTTGACCGCCTGATTGGAGTCGGGGCTGTAGATTTTAGTAACACCACGAATATCAACTGCAGTAGTCATGCTTTACCTTATATAAGTGATAGTTGCATTTTTTTGTAGGGAGCGTAAGCCTCGACGCCCGCCATACTCCGACCATCAGGGTACGTGGCTATCTTCCTGAATCGCACCAGATTGAGCATGTGGATGAGTCCTTTTTGGACATTTTCACGAAAAGCCATGAATCCCTCCTTGGTAGAATCAATATAACTGTTCATACAGAGCACCTTGGCTCAATAGAGCGGCGATATGAACGCTGAAGGTTAGCACAGACATATTTACATTTGGCTTTGTCAGTTTCCGCTATAAAAAACCCCAGCGAACGAATACTGTCGCTAATTCACTGAGTTAAAAGAGTTCTTGAGTTCTTAGTCTGCCGGATCAACGGCATGGCAGGCGACCGGATAATCGACATTCTTGCCAATCTGACGGGACTTGGGCGTAATCTTGGAGCCGATATTCTGAGCCAGTGCGGGTTTGTTCATTAGGTTTGATTTATCCCAAGAAATCCCAACAACTTAACCCGATCCTAAGCCACCCGGGTTTTTATGTCTGCGCCTTAGTTGAGGCTGTTGTGATTCAATGGGGTATGGCTTTGGACCTCAAAGAGGTGTCGAGAGGAAATATGACAGAGGTACTGTGCGTTCTCGCGAGAGTGACGTACACAAACGTGATGCCGTGAAGGCGGTTGATGATTGGCAAGGAAGATTGGCACTATCGTTAGCAACTGAACTTAGAGGCTAAGGTAACGAAGCTTAACCGACCAGTGGCCTGACATATCGCGACATTAATTGCTGTTCGCAATTACCTACCGCGGAGACGAGGGTCCAGTGCATCACGTAGGCCATCACCGATGTAGTTAACGCTGAGCACCGTCAGTGCAATAAAGACACCTGGCCAGATGACACGAGAGGGCGTGATCTGGATAAAATTTGTGCCGTCATAAAGAAGTCGACCCCAGGTTGGAAAATCCGGCGGGAATCCCAACCCCAGAAAAGATAGCGCTGATTCTGTGATGATCGCATTTGCGATACCCAGCGTCGCTGAGACCATGATCGGGCTTAAGATATTGGGAAGTATGTGGCGAAAAACGATGCGGTAACGGCGGGTGCCGATGCTGTAGGCAGCAGTCACGAATTCGCGTTCCTTGATACTCAAAACATCCCCTCGGACGATTCGGGCGGTGTGCATCCAACTTGTTACACCGATCAGGCCCACGATTAAAAGAAAAATACCGGTTTCGGGACCAAAAGCCGCACGCAAGGTATCTCGAAACAACATTATCGATACCAGAAGGAGCGGCAGAAGTGGTAGCGAAAGAAATACATCGGTCAAACGCATCAGGGGTCCATCTAGGGACTTGACGAATCCCGCAAGCACCCCGATCAGCGTTCCGAGAATTAAGGCAATCAGGGCGGCGGATAAACCCACCGCAAGGGAAACCTGACCACCAGCGAGCATTTGCGCCAGTGTGTCATGGCCAATGTTGTCAGTCCCGAGCGGGTGCGCCCACTCGGGACCAAGATTCCTCGCTCTGAAATCAATGGCGTTAGGATCCACCCCATGAATTGGAGGGCCGACAAACACCGCGATGACGATGAATGCAAACACAAAGACCCCGACAAGAGCGCCTTTGTGTTTTCGAAACTGGCGCCAAACATCGGTCCACATGGATCGATGTTCAGTGTCGATGACAGCGGGATCTATTGAGGTAGTTTGCGTATTCATCTCAAGAGGTTCGTTGAGTTAGTCATAGCGAATACGCGGGTCGAGCATGCCATATAACACATCCGCGATGAGATTAAAGAGCACTATCAGAATGGCAAAAAGGAACGTCAGCGTCTGGACCGTTGGAATATCCGCCCCTTCGATTGCAATGATCAGTAACTGGCCTAGTCCGTTCACTCGGAAAATCTGTTCTGTGATGATGGCGCCGCCAAAAATAGTCGGGATGCCCAGGGCGATTAATGTCACGATCGGAATCAAACTGTTTCGGAGCACGTGAATCATTAATACAGCGTTCTCGCTCCGGCCTTTGGAGCGTGCAGTCCGGACATAGTCGAGGTTGAGGTTGTCAAGAATCGCCGCACGCATGAATCGGCTGAGCTGCGAAGCCTGATAAAACGCCAGTACGGTGACCGGCATGATCATTTGTTTTACTTGCAACACAAAATTGTTCCAACTGGTGATTTCCAAAGTGGTGTCATAGATCATAGGAAACCATTTCAATTGAACGCTGAAGATGATGATGGCAACGACACCGGTGAAAAAGGTCGGCACGGAAAAGCCGAGCATGGCCACAAAGGTCCCGATTTGATCAAATAGGGAATATTGCCGATAGGCCTGCACAATGCCAATTGGAATGGCAATCAAAATGCCAAAAAGAAAAGAGAGCCCGACAACCCAAAGTGTTTGCGGTGTGCGTTCAACAATTAGGTCAATAACGGGACTGCGTGTTGCCCACGACAGAATACGAGTCCGATTCTCTGCGTCACCAATCGTGATACCAAAACTGTGCTGCAGGATATTCAATGGCTCATTAACAGCAAATTGCACCAACCACTTGTAATATCGGATGTGCATCGGCTGGTCCAATCCAAGCGATGTACGAATTTTTTCTCGGACCTCCGACGGCACCGTCATGGGCAGATTGCCGGTAGGGTCGCTCGGCGCCAGATCAAGGATAGCGAAAATGACGAAGCTGATGACCAACAGCGTTGGGATCGCAGCGAGAAGGCGTCGAATAATGTACTGAATCAAATCCGCAACGCCCTGTGATTAGTTAAGAAAAGGCGGTTTGCGGGCGTGAGCCCGCAAACCGCACAAAGCATGGTACAAAAAGTCCGCTTACCTAAGATGCCATTCTGCGATGTTCCAAAGTTCGGAATCCCATTCGTTTCCTCGGGGGCCCTCTATTACGTTGGAAAAAGCAGAAACGCCGCCGCGGTGGACAAGCGGGATCATGGCGTAATCTTGCATCAACATATCGTTCATCGCTTTGGCTAGGCGAATGCGATCATCAAGGTCAGCGGTTGTGGACATCTCAGCGGAGAGCGCATCGTAATCCGGGTTGCACCAACGTGGCATGTTGCCGCCACCCCAGGTGTTTGCTCGTCGTGAGACCTGCTTACACGTCCAATTGGCCATGTAGGTTTCAGGATCCGTACCGCTGAAATTATTGGTGTACATCTCGATGTCGGCATAGAACTTCTGATAGGTGTCGGGACTTCCTGGATCACCGCCAAAAAATACCGATGCACTTAAGTTTCGAAGTTCTGTCTCGACACCAATGGCCTTCCACATCTCTTTGATGAAAGCCTGAGTGCCTTGGCGGACCGAGTTGGTCGAGGTCTGGTAGAGAATGGAAAGTCTGACCCCGTTTTTCTCGCGAACGCCATCCGAACCGCGGACCCAGCCGGCTTCGTCCAGGATGCGATTGGCTTCATCGACATTCTGGGTCTTACACTCATCATTCGCATTGGAGGCGTAAATAGCGGGCGCCGGAAGGACGTTACAGCCGACTTTTCCCGCGCTGCCATAACCTGCATCTACAAGGATCTGACGATCGATAGCTAATGACAAAGCCCGGCGTACCGCATAATCTGAAAGGAAAGGATGCGGGTTCCGATTGTTGTTGCCGCCGAGATATTCAGCGCGATCGTCACCCAGATCCGGATCCGGATTGGTGAAATTCACCATCAGCCGCTCTACCGATGTACCAAATCCTGCGATGATCGTGCCTTTCCCGGCTTCTGCCATTTTGGTCAGAATTTCCGGTTCGACCTGGAGATTCCATGCGTAATGCATCTCGCTTGTCTCGAGTACCGATCGGGCCGCCGACGTTGCATCACCACCACCCTTAAACAGGAGCTTTGAGAAAGCAGGTTGCCCTTCTTCACGATAAAGCTCATTGGCTTCGAACACGATCACATCGTTCGGCTTGAAGTCGACGACCTTGAAGGGTCCGGTACCAATGGGGTAGAAATTTTGCTCGGTGCATTCTTGCGCTTTGGCACCAATGCAACCGTCAAACTGCGCCTTTTGCATGATCGGGGCGTTGTAGCCAACGAACGGAGCATAAGGAAACGGTTTGGCCACAGTGAAATTGATCTGGATGGTGTGCGGATCCAGCGCGTCCACCGACACAATGTCATTGAAGTAGTTCGATGACGTACAGCCAGTATCCGGATGGGAGCAGTATTCATACGTAAATACCGCGTCTGCCGAGGTCAATTCCGATCCATCAGACCATTTGATTCCAGGTTTGATTTTCCAGGTGATCGACTTCAGATCTTCTGACACACCACCGTTCGCAACCGTTGGAATCTCTTCGGCAAGCCAGGGATGCATTTTCCCATCGTTGTCATAACGAGCCAGTGGCTCAATCACGACAGACGAAGCTTCCAGCTCCTTGGTTCCGCCCGAGAGGTACGGCATCATGGTCGACGGCGCTTGCCAATAGAGCAACCTCAGCTCACCGTCTCGCCCTCGTTCTGCAGCCCAGGCAGTACCCGCCAGTGCAACCGCGGAAGTAAGCGCGATACTAAGAAGAAGTGTTCTCCTCATTTTTTCCTCCCTCAATATTGAGTTTATGGTTAACCCGAAGGTTAGCCGGTCTATTAATAACCAACAAAGCAGCGACAGCTTGGGTGGCCAAGTTTGGTCGATCACCCAAGGTTCATCGCAGCCCGGTTGTAGCGACAGTTTACCGCAGATTCGCTAGTCCACCAGATGGCAGGCGACCCAGTGACCCAAACTCAGTTTCTTGGGCTGAGGCATCGAGTTAGCGCAGCGCGTTTCTGCTATCGGGCAACGCGTCCGGAAGGGACAGCCCGAGGGCGGATTGGCCGGGCTTGGGACATCACCTGTGAGAATAATACGTTCTCGTTTTGCTTCGCGTCCTGGGTTGTGCAGCGGCACCGCAGAGAGCAAAGCCTTGGTGTAGGGATGTCGCGATCGGCTGTAAAGTTCGTGTGCGGGCCCGAGTTCGACAATCTTTCCCAAGTACATCACCGCAACCCGTTTGGAGATGTGGCGAATCATTCCCAGATCATGACTGATGAAAAGGTATGTGAGCCCCAGTTTTTCCTGCAGGTCCTCCAGCAAGTTGACTACTTGAGCCTGAATTGACACATCGAGCGCCGCAATCGGTTCATCGCAAATGATGAATTCAGGATTGAGTCCCAGGGCGCGTGCGATCCCAATTCGCTGGCGCTGACCGCCCGAGAACTCGTGTGGGTAGCGGTTGGTGTATCTGGGGTTTAACCCGACCGCATCCAGCAACTCTTCGACTCGGTTGCTGCGGTCCTTACCCTTAAGGGTGCTGTGTTCATCCAGCGGTTCGGCAATGATGCTGCCGACCGTCATGCGGGGGTTAAGGCTGTCCTGCGGATCCTGGAATATCATCTGCATCTTTGGGCGCAATGCGCGCAATGCAGAAGGTTTAAGTTGCGTTAGATTCACATCCTTAAAAAGGATCTGGCCTTCGGTGGGACGATAGAGGTGTAATATGGTGCGGCCTAACGTTGTTTTTCCACAACCGCTTTCTCCGACAAGCCCAAGATTTTCCTGTGGCATCAAATCGAAGTCGACGCCATCCACCGCCTTGATCATGCCGGCCTGTCGCCGCAGCAAACCCGCGGTGATCGGAAAATGTTGCTTCACGTTTTTCAGGCGTAGCAAGGGTTTGGAAGAATTGGCATCACTCATGCCTGGTGTCTTTTCATTGGCCAACTGCATTTGTCAGCTTACCTCTCTTGGCCGATCATTTTCTAAGTCCCACCAGCAGGCGACCTCATGACCTTCTGACACGAACTCTAAAAAGGGATTTTCCCGGGTGCAGCGCTCGAACGAATAGACACAGCGCGGTGAAAATGGGCAGGATTCTGGTTGCAGTAATTGGTCGGGCGGCTGGCCCTCGATCGATTCCAGACGCTGAGCCCGCTCTCCTTCCATTTGGGGCAAAGTTCGAAGCAGTGCGTGGGTGTAAGGGTGTTTCGGCGTGCTATAAAGTTTTTCAACGTCAGCTCGCTCGACAATAAAACCGCTATACATCACCATGACACGGTCCGCGAGGTTAGCAACCACGCCAAGGTCATGGGTAACCCAGATGATGGCCATGCCAAGCTCCTTTCTGAGAATCTGGATGAGATCGAGAATCTGGGCCTGGATCGTTACGTCAAGAGCGGTCGTTGGCTCATCAGCAATTAACAGTTTGGGGTCACAGGACAGTGCGATGGCGATCATGACGCGCTGGCGCATACCGCCGGAGAATTGATGAGGGTAGTCATCAAGCCGGTCTTTCGCCATCGGGATTCCGACCAGTTCAAGGAGTTCCACGGCGCGTTTCCGGGCAGCAGACTTTGACGAATTCTTGTGCAAGCGCAATGCTTCAGTCAGTTGGTAGCCCACCGTGAGGACCGGATTGAGGGATGTCATCGGATCTTGGAAAATGAATCCGATTTTCCCGCCTCTAATTTTCTTAAGCGCGTCACTATCAGCTTGGATCAGGTCTTGACCCTCAAAGAGTGCTGAGCCCCCAACGATTTTCCCGGGCGGCATAGGCAGCAACTTGACGAGAGACATCATGGTGACGGTTTTGCCACAGCCGCTTTCGCCCACGACACCCAACAATTCTCCCTCCCGAACATCAAAGCTGACCCCATTCACGGCATGCACCCTGCCGTCGGCCGTGTCAAACTGGGTGACGACGTCGGTGACGGACAGCACAACATCTGAGTCAGGATTTGATAGCATGGCGGTAACGGTTCCGGTAGTTGCCCTATTGGAACCGGCGAGTCTTGATTCTGTCAACGGATTGCATTGGATTTTCTGGCTAATGGATGAGAAGTGCCGTGAACCTGTGTAGCGAGACAGGGAATTTGCCTGATCGGTCGGGATTTAGATAGGTTTCAGACCACTTAACGAGGTATGTAATGAAAAATCAGACGAAACAGGGGGGGAACTCCATCACTGAGGGATTTAAATGGCGCTGTATTGGTCCGCCACGGGGCGGTCGAGTCGTCGCGGTGGCTGGCGATCCCACCGACCCCATGACGTTTTACTTTGGCGCTTGTGCGGGGGGTATCTGGAAAACCACGGATGGCGGCACCTACTGGGAATGTGTCTCGGATGGTTATCTGACAAGCGCCACGATTGGCGCGCTCGCGGTTTCCGACAGTGATCCAAATGTCATTTACGCGGGTACCGGTGAGACCACGATTCGCGTCGATGTCTCTTTTGGCGATGGCATCTACAAGTCAACCAATGGCGGTAAAAGTTGGGTTCACCTGGGTCTTGAGGAGACGCGCCACATAGGGGAGATCCGCATTCACCCACAGAACCCGGATATCGCGTATGTTGCCGCACTTGGCCATGCGTTTGGCGAGAATCCCGAGCGGGGGGTCTACCGGACCACCGACGGGGGCAAACATTGGGACTTGATCTTGTATCAAAGCGCGCGAGCTGGCGCTGTGGATCTCTCGCTGGATCCAACAAACCCCCGGATTCTTTTTGCCTCAATATGGGAAACGAGTCGAAATTTCTGGAATCTCTCCAGTGGCGGGCCAGGCAGTGCGTTGTTCCGGTCCACCGATGGCGGCGATTCCTGGCAGGAAGTCAGTACGCACCCGGGCTTCCCGTTGGGCATGAAAGGAAAAATCGGCGTCGCTGTGTCGCCTGCCAAATCAGGTCGAGTCTGGGCGTTGGTCGAAGCGGAGCAAGCAGGTTTGTACCGTTCCGAGGATGGCGGCGACAGTTGGTCGCTGGTATCTCCCAATCGAGATCTGCTGCATCGACCTTGGTACTACACCCATGTGTTTGCGGACCCATCCCATGAAGATACGGTCTACGTCACTAATTTACAGATGTGGAAATCAACCGATGGTGGCAGCAGCTTTCAGGAAGTGACAACACCGCATGGGGACAACCACGACCTTTGGATCGACCCAAGAAACAACCAGCGGATGATCCAGGGAAACGATGGTGGCGCCAACGTCAGCTTCAATGGGGGCGACACATGGTCAACCATTTATAACCAGATGACGGCACAACTATACCGGCTGGATATCGACAATCAGTTTCCCTACAGGGTATACGGAACACAGCAAGACAACACCTCAATCAGTGTGCCGAGCGCTGCGGAGTGGGGCGTGATCACCATGAGCGATTGCACGCTGCCGGGAACCGGTGAGAGTGGTTTTATTGCAGTGCACCCGGAAGATCCCAATATCGTCTACAGCGGAGCCGTTGGTTCTTCTCCCGGTGGTAACGGTGCTTTACAGCGCTACGACCACCGGACCCGGCAGATTCAGATGATCAATGTTTGGCCGGAAGAGTCGACGGGTTTCGCTCCCAAGGATTTGAAGTACCGCTTTGCCTGGACGTTTCCTGTTGTCTTCTCACCCCACGATTCCAACACGATCTATGCGGGTGGCAATCACCTGTTCCGCAGTCATAACGAGGGACAGAGTTGGCAGGCCATCAGTCCAGACCTAAGCCGAAACCGATCTGAAAAACTCGGTCTGTCTGGTGGCACGTTAACAGTCGACAGCGCTGGCGCTGAGCAGTATGCGACCTTGTCCACTTTCGTTGAATCCCCTCACCGTCCAGGGGAGTTGTGGGCGGGCACCGACGACGGCCTTTTGCATGTCAGTCGAGATGGCGGCAGTCACTGGCGGAAGGTGACACCGAAGGCTTTGCCGGAATGGTCTTACATCGGCGCTGTTGAAATCTCTGCCCACAACGCTGATATCATTTATTTGTCGGCGACCCGCTACAAGTTAGATGATTACGATCCCTATCTTTACCGTTCGCAAGATGGAGGAAAGAGCTGGCAATCCATTAACGGTAATTTTCCAACCGGGGAAATCACGCGAGTTATTCGATCCGATACGGTGCGCCCAAATTTATTATTCGTGGGCACCGAGACTGGAATTTTTTACTCGCTCGACGATGGAAAGCACTGGAGCCGTATGCGAGGCGGCTTCCCGGTTGCGCCCGTCTATGATCTAAAAATCAAAGATACAGATTTGGTGGCCGCAACCCACGGCCGCTCCTTCTGGATACTGGACGACATCACGCCGCTTCGAGAAATACCGATTAGCTCGGGCAGAAAGACAACCCCATTGCTATTCACTCCGCGCTCGACCTACCGGCTAAAACTCCAGTGGGCGGCGGGTGTATTTGATGGAGACGGCAAAAATTACAGCCCAGCCTTTGGTCTTGCCGGCGCGACTTATCGTGATAAACAACCCGATGGCACAAATGTTCGGCGACACCTTGATGTCGGCGAGAATCCGCCAGGAGGCGCGATCGTCTATTACTGGCTGGAGAGTCAACCCGAATCTGCCGTCGAACTTTCGATCTACGACAAAGCAGGTGTCATGATTGACAAATTTTCTAGCGCTGAAACTGAAAAACCAGAACGACGGTTATCTGAAAAACTTGGATTGAACCGATTTGTCTGGAATCTTAGTTATCGAGCTGTACAACCCCTCGATCCGGCGTTGGTCACAAGGAATTACGAACCGTTAGCGCGAGAACCCAAGGGTAGGGGGCCTGCTGCGCCTCCGGGGCAGTACAAGGCTCGGTTATCAGTCGGTGAAATGAGAGCTACGGCATCGTTTTCCTTGCTTAAAGATCCCAGGGTGGAGACCACCCAAGCCGAATTTGATGAACAGTTCGAGCTGCTACGGGAGTTGAATGCCAAACGGTCTGATTTGCGGACACAGGTCGATCGGATTCGTCAGATAAAGCGGCAACTTGATGACCTCGTCGAAAAATTACCTAAAGGTGTACGAAACGCGGTATCAAGTGCCACTTCGATCCGAAATAAGCTAGAGATCATTGAGAACGTGCTAGTTGATGCACAGCGTGAAAGCCCGCGTGACGTTCTGCGCCGACCGGCGGGCCTCGATGACACCTTGGGAGACCTGATGTGGTGCGTCACGATGTCTGATACGGCGCCCCCAATTCAAACCCAGAAAGTATCGGCGGAGGTTGCTAGAAAAATCGATGGTGAGATCCGAAAGCTTAATAAACTTGTCGATGGACCCATTGCCGCACTGAATGCGAAAGTCGAAAAAGCAGGCGTCCCTGCGATCATTGCCTGAGTCTTCACATTATGCGAGTTCCATCGGATTTGTGGCGTATTACATGTGCTGATCTGATCGTACGTACCGCCTACCAGATCGGTAAAACGCCGCTGATGCCACTTTTTGCTGCATCTCTTGGGGCTGGGGAACTTTTAGTTGGAGCAATCGTATCGGTTTCGACGATGACAGGCATGGTGCTCAAGCCGATATTCGGCTGGTTCTCTGATCGGTGGGGAAGAAGACTTTGGCTTTTGACGGGCCTTTTGTTGTTTTCGGGTGTTCCATTTCTTTACTCATGGGTCAATACTCCGGAAGAACTTTTCTGGCTGCGCCTACTGCATGGGTTTGCTACGGCGGTTTTCGGACCCGTCACGCTGGCTTTTGTGGTTGAGATGGCGATCTCTGGGAAGGCGGAGCGTCTGGGCTGGTTTGGTATGGCGCGAAGCGGCAGTTATCTGCTGGCGCCGCTCTTAGGTGCATGGCTTCTCACTTGGATGGATCCGGCAACCGTATTTACCTTGATTGGTTTCATGAGCTGTCTTGCCTTTGTGCCCGTATGCATGATGGATTTCTCGCCACCATTGCATAAACGGGACATGAAAGAGGAGAAGGAATTCGGGCGCGCATGGAAAAGCGCTTTTGGCGCCGTGATCTCCAATTCCAGACTGTGGTTGGCCAGTGCACTCGAGATGTTGGCCTACTTGGTGACGTATTCGATCAAGGCATTCCTACCGATCTATGCGCTGTACACGGCAGATTTTAGTCTGCTCGCAGTAGGGTTGTTCTTTAGTGCACAAGAGGCAGCACATCTTTTGACGCGACCGGTCGGCGGCCGATTGGGTGATCGAGTGGGTTATCTGACGGCGATTAATACCGGGTATCTTGTTCTCGCGATTGGGTTCTGGTTGCTGCCATACGCAACTGTACAGGTGGAATTGTTGTGTATTGCCATTATCGTCGGCGCTGGCCAAGGGCTGATCTTTCCCTCCACAGTCGCATTGGTTAGCCGGTGCGTGGATACCCGCCACCTGGGCGCGGGTATGGGGTTCTTGGGCGCCGTACGCAATGTTGGAAAAGTGGCAGGACCGCTTACTGCGGGCGTGCTCCTGACCCATATGGACTACAGTCAGGTTTTTCATTTGGGCGGTGCAGTTGCGTTGCTGGTGGTATTGACCCTTCTCTTGTGGCAAAAGAATTATCTGGGCTGGATTTTCCCCTATACCAAACTCACGAACTTGTCTAAAGATGATGCAATAGTTCGATGACGGGTTGATCCGCGAAACTGACAACGCCCTTTGATTTCGACGCCAGGCAAGTACTGTGATTTCATTAGACTGTCACACTTTATAAACCGTGAACCCGACTCGCCCTGGGACAACGGATTTTGCAAATCCTTAAATGCTCGATTCAGGGACGAACTGCTGAATTGGGAGATGTTCTATACCCTCAAAGAGGCGCAAATCATCGTCGAGCCGTGGCGAAACCATTACAACACCATTAGAGAGCACGGTGCTTGGGGTTACCGCCCGCCAGCCCCACAGGCTATCGTCCAGATCGACCAAAGACTGGCCATGCACTAACATTCAAACTGGACCAGTCAGAGGGGGCAGGTCAATACCACAGCATGGCAGCGTTTGTAACGAGCCAGACAATGTATCGTCGCATGGGGTCTTGACCAACGCTACTCTTTAATTTTGAGAACAGCAGCTTAAACTGTTCCTCGGCACCCTCGAGTACACTGATACCTGAACAATCACCCTTGGTGAAAGATCAGGACAGATGCGAATCGTGTGGTTATTGCTGAAGACGGGGACAGTTCTCGGGTTGCTTGCGGGTCTGGCGATGCTCGCGGTGGGCGATTATGTCTATCGTACCGGCACGGCAGTTTTTTGCGGCATCCATTCATCTCATGGCGGGAACACGCCGGCGCGTTTCGAAACCCCGGGCTCGGGTCAGGGCCCCTTTAAAGGCGCCGGCTGGGATCGCTGGATTGGCCATGACCTTTCACGCTGGTGGATTCCCAATGTTCCGGTTGAGACAGTGCGAATCCGCGATCCCGAGCGGTCGGTCACCATATCCGGTTGGTGGATTACGCCTACGTTCCCTCATTCGAAAGCAACGGTTATCGTCGCGCATGGTATCGACAGCTCACGGCATAACTTCGATACCCTGATGCCGGCAGCCATGCTGGTGCGAGCGGGCTTTAACGTCCTGTTAATTGATTTACGCGATCAGGGTGAGACCACGTGCGAGGATGGACGTCATTCTGCCGGCCAGGATGAATCGGACGATATCGTGACAGCGGCTTACTGGCTAAAAAGCGCCAAGGCGATTCCACTGTCGCAGGTCGGGGTGCACGGGGTCTCTGGTGGGGCACTGGCAGCTCTGATCGCGGCTGCCAAGAACTCTGAAATTGCGGCTTTTAGCCTGGAGGCGCCGGTGTTTGATTTCAACAAGGCGGCAACCCATGAAGTGGAGTACCAGGGCTTCCCCGGGTTTCTCTGGCGTGCAGCCTACTGGGCGGCGCGGGTCAGGGGAAAAGACCTCATGGCGGTTACACCCGCTGATGGCATCGAGCGTATGGGTAGCCGACCGGTACAGGTGCTGCACGGTACGGCCGATTCGAGGGTGGCGTATCACAATGCCACTGATCTTGTCACCTTTGCCAAGGCCCACGGGCTGAAAGTAACGCTGCACTCCTTTGAGGGCGCTGATCATATCGAGGGCTTGCTACTGGAGTCACAGCGCTATCAAAGTGTTCTGGTCGATTTTTTCTCTGCCGCCCTGCCGAACTGAAAACACGAAAACTAACAGGAAAATCTGAGGGCGCCCGGAATAACCCGGATCGTGATATCCCCGCCGGGTGCGCTTTCACCATCGATATCCAGTCCGGATGCAGCCGGGTTCTGGCGTATGCCGATGTCACTGGCCTGTCGATAACGGACATAGGGTGCTCCAAGGTGGTTGCCGAGGTAAATCCGAACCAGCCGCAACAGCAGTAGTCCTCGGGGCATTGCCGCAACTGCCACGACCTCTGCTTGGCCGTCATCGATGGCAGCCTGCGGTGCAACCCGCATCCCCTGGCCGAAGTGACTACCATTGGTTATAGCGAGCAAAGTCAGATCCTCCTGGCACCAATGCTCCCCATCCAGGGTTAACGTCAAAGGTTGAGGTTGGTAGCTGAAAAACGCACGGACAG
>Ga0233427_10001626_pt1 | contig 23361 bp, 27 predicted proteins | sample SI_118_April2016_5_FD_179885 | JGI IMG/M metagenome (GOLD analysis project Ga0233427, IMG submission 179885) | Seawater microbial communities from Saanich Inlet, British Columbia, Canada - SI_118_April2016_100_MG | ecosystem: Environmental > Aquatic > Marine > Inlet | place: Canada: British...
TTTAATTCTATAAAGATCATCAAAATACAATGGAGCCATTGTTTCGATCTCTTTTTCAAAATAATAATTTTCTAAATAATGTTGAAATTTTGATTTTAATGTCTTAAAATCAGATAAATGATTGTAATTAGAATCGATTTTATTTGTAATTACTTTCATAACTCCATTAATTTTTAATAATTCTTTCTTAATATTATCAAGATCTCCTGGTTTATCTTCAAATTTTTTAAGAATATCATAAGAGTCGAGCAAAAGTATTAGTATTTTTTTTAAATGTTCAGAATAGGTAACCATACTAGTTTTCACAATTGTATCCAATCTATACTTTTGATAATTCATACATGAATTTAACTGCCTAGAATTTAACCCTAAACACTAATTTTCCCAGAAAATCATGATTTGCAACAGGATATGACTTTCTATCTTGAATATGGGATATTTAGATAAAAAGGAAAGAGATCATAAATCATGTTTGCCATAATTGAACACACTATGAAATAACTTTTCAGGTAAATTAAATGATATTAGGAAGTAAAATTGCAAGTCTATGGTTTCTGAGTGCTACTGGCAGCATAGGATTAACTGAATCAGAAACACCTGCAGATACTCCAGAAATTGATACTACACCAACACCAGATGATACTATACTTGATGACACACCACCTGTTGATATTTCTGAAACTATAGTACTAACAGTTTCAACAGACCAAGATTCCTATGTATCAGGAAATGAGATTGTAATTTCAGGAACTGTGGGTGAAATTATTGAGGACTTGCCAGTTGTTTTACAAATAGTTACAGCGATTGATCTAGTTGGAATTGCTCAAATCGTTCCAGCATCTGATGGAACATTCACACATACAATTTTAGCTGATGGACATTTATGGTTAGCAGATAGCACGATTACTGTAAAGGCATTTTATGGTGGAAATAACATTGCACAAACATCATTTGAGTTTTTAGTAGAGTAACTCTCAAGTAATCAACATTAATTGGATTCTCATCTTGATTGCATCTCATTTTATCCCCAAAAATGATTCAATCTCCAATACGCATGATCAATTTTACTGTTTTCTTGATTCCCATCTTTGAAATTCTTTATGAACATTTATCATAATTCATCACTAATGTTATAGATGGAAAAAACATGTCATTGTTGTAAGAAAAAATTTTCTAATAGGGCAAGTGAATTTTGTTGCAATGATTGTGCCATAAATTTTAGTAATTCTAGTAAAGTTTGCTCTATGATTCAAACAAATTAATTTTCACACCTATCTGTGTCCATTTTTATTCCCAATTTGTTGATTGAATCCCAGTGAATTGAACCATTAAAAATAAAGCAATATCACATTTTTGTCAAAGAAAACAATTATGAAAAAATATTATCTACAAAGTTCTATAAAATACATGTTTAGCAGTTCAGATTATTCAAAACTGTTTGGCACCAGAAACCCACGTATAACTAAAGTTTAGGAAAAATAGCTTGAGTTGTACAAAAATTACACATTTGCTTTAAATTATCACCAATTATGTCTAATTACAATGCAAGATGATGCTTATCTCAAATGTATTGATCCTAATTGTGGTTTAGAGTATCCTATTACCAATACAAATGTTCAATGTGAAAAAGGTCATCTTTTAGATGTAAAATATAAAAATAAACCATCAACGGATTTAAAGGAAATTTTTTACAAACGACGAAATCCTCAAGGAAATATCTTTAATGAAAGTGGGGTATGGCGATTTAGAGAACTACTAAATTTTTGTCAAATAGATACTGAAAATATTGAAGAATGTTCAAAATACTTGGTATCTTTAGATGGTGCAGAAGGTAGATTATCAAAACCATACAGAATGTCAAAGGCTGCAGAACTTATTGGAATGTCAAATGATAATTTGTGGCTACAGCCAGAGGGGTATAACCCAAGTGGGTCCTTCAAAGATAATGGTATGGCAACAGCTGTAACTCATGCAAAAATGATTGGCGCAAAAAAAATTGTTTGTGCATCGACTGGAAATACCTCTGCTGCTGCAGGAATGTTTGCAGCAAATGAAGGAATTAACTGTGATGTGTATATTCCTGCAGGTCAAATAGCACCTGGAAAACTTAGTCAAGCATATCAATATGGATCTCAAATTTTAGAAGTTGATGGGAATTTTGATGATGCATTAAAACAATCACTAGATGATGCACAAAATCATGGAGGATACACTGTAAATTCTATAAACCCTTTTAGAATTGAAGGACAAAAAACAATTCCAATTAGAGCATTAGAATATCTAGATTGGGAGGCACCTGATTGGATTGTATATCCCGGAGGGGCGTTAGGAAATACTTCAAGTTGTGGAAAAGCATTAATGGAATTATATGATTGGGGATGGATTAAAAAAATTCCCAGAATCGCTGTTATTAATTCAGAAGGTGCAAGTACGTTATCTGATTTGTATAATGGGAAATTTGAAGGTGAAGAGTTAAGGTGGAATAAAGGTAAACCAAATACCGAATTAATTTCAAGATATTATGATCATTTAGATAAAGAAGGGTTAAGACCAAAAACAAAAGCTACAGCTATTCAAATTGGTAGACCTGCAAATATTTTGAAAGGTTTGCGAGCATTAGAATTCACAAATGGTGTGGTTACTACTGTTACAGATTCAGAAATGCTTGATGGGATGTCAGTTGTTGGTCTAAATGGATTTGATTGTGAAATGGCATCAGGTGCATCCGTTGTTGGAATCAAAAAATTAATTGATCAAGGAGTAATCAAAAAAGATGAAACAGTGGTAGGAATACTAACTGGTAGACAAAAAGACGCAATGCTTCCAGTAGATTATCACAACAATCCTGAAAATAAATTTGCAAATCCTCCAAAAAATTAGGCTCATATTTACGCACAATTGTTTTAAAATTATGGTAGTATCTTAAGAGTTAAATCAGAGTTTTGAGAATTTATTCTAACCTAAAGATGGTGCAAAAAAACTAAATGAATAACGGATATAGTTATTCCAAGAAATTATTTCGGAGAAAATCATGGTAGAGTTGTGGGTTGAAGTAGTAATTTTATCTACACTTATCGGCTTGTCTGGATTTTTTAGTGGATTAGAAGTTGCACTTGTAGGGATTAGGAAATCAAAAGTAATTCAATTATTTAATGAGAAAAAGAAAGGATCAAAAGCATTACACAAACTAAAAACTAATCCAAGTTGGATGATGTCAAGTGTTAATCTTGGCAATAACCTTGTCAATGTAGGTGCATCAGCTCTTGCAACAAGTTTAGCAATGCGATTATTTGGAAATGATGGATTAGGAATAGCAGTTGGAATAATGACCTTTTTAATTTTAGTTTTCGGAGAAATTACTCCAAAAACTTATTGTAATGCAAATTCAACAAAAATCGCTTTACGATATGCACCTGTATTACTAGGATTTAGTTATGCATTTTACCCGGTAGTGAAATTCTTTGAAATTATTACAAAAGGTGTTGTTAAATTAACTGGAAGTAGTTACACCCCACCACCAATTACTGAAGAAGACATCAAAGGAGTCATTGAACAAGGAATGGCTGAAAAAGCACTAGAAAAAGAAGAAATGGAGTTAGTTCATAGTGCACTAAACTTTGATGACACAGTAATTCGTTCAGTAATGACTCCAAGAACAAAGATGTTTTCATTAAATTCCAAAATGTTGCTTTTTGAGGCATTGCCGCAAATCAATCAGAGCGGGCATTCAAGAATTCCAATTTTTGGAGATAGTAGTGATGATATTGTAGGTTTCATTCATGCAAAAGATGTTCTCAAAGAATTGGAACAAGACAATGAAGGTGTTAGTTTAAAAGAAATTGCAAGAAATCCTGTTTTTGCATCTCAAGAAAAAATGGTTAGTTCTTTGTTAAAAGAAATGCAAGGAAGAAAAACACACATGGCAATTGTAGTAGATGAACATGGGGGTGTTGAGGGTTTAGTTACTTTGGAAGATTTGTTAGAAGAAATTGTTGGAGAGATTGAAGATGAAAGTGATCTTACAAGAAAAATAGGATATGAAAGAATTGATCCAGATACAATAATCACAAACGGTGATATTGAAATTGATATAATAAATGAGATTTTCAATACCAAAGTTCCAGAAGGGGATGATTATGCATCACTAAACGGATTACTTCATGAAAGACTCCAAGATATTCCACAAGAAGGAGACAAAATAGAAGTAGAGGGACTAAGAATAATTGTAGAAAAAGTATCTAAAAATATTGCTCAAAAAATTAGAATTAAAAAAATCTAAAATTAATCTTTTTTAGAAAAATGATATTGTAATTTTTGCTTTTTTTCATTCATGTGAAAGATAGATTCAGTATGGGTGAATGCATCTTCATATGATTTTTTAAACAACATTGCTTGAAGCAACATATGATTTTCAGGGATTACAATCCCTGTTTGATCATCTGAATACATCATTTGTACTGTATCTCCAATAGATGTCGTCATATTTGCATGAATGTGAATCATGTTGGTATCAGTGAAATTAAAGCCCATATTTTGAGCAAAATCCCTAATGTCTTTAGTACCTTTTACACTCCACAAAGTTGCAACTCCAAATTCATTTGTAAATATGTCATGGATTTCAGATGGTTTTGGTGCTACATCCTTGAATCTAATATCCATTATGTGCAAATGCATTTGTCTTGTTGGCACCTTAATTGCTCGAACATATAGTGGTGCATCTTTTCCAAAATACTGTTTAACGTCATCTCCATGGTGTGGTTTCTCGGTCATTTCTATAGTGTCTGAGAGTTTTTTATCGATTTGTTCAATATCTGCCCATCTTCTAATTAATGTAACATCAAATCGAACTATACGTTCACCAAAATTGTTACGTAATGGTTCTAAAATTTTCCCCATTCCAGTAACGTTGCAGCTACCTTGCATCACATGTTGTTTATCTGCTACAAGATCATAATTTACTCTAGAATTAAACAGTAAATCTGAAACAGATTCAGAACCACTAATTGATTCCCCTCCTTGATAAATTACTGGAATATTTTTTGGTTCATAAAGATTTTTTTTATTTTTATAACCATGTCCTCCAGGTGACGCATCAATAACTAAATCACAATCATCAAGTGCAGATTCTATAGTACCTGTAATTTTAAAATTAGAAAACGCATCAAGTTTATTTTCAGGAACATATACATTCAAACCCCTAGATATTGCAACATCAACTTTTTCATCAGGAGAATATTTTCCGACACCTATAACTGAAATTTCAGAATCATCTTTTAGAAATGAGGTAATACGACTACCAATTGAACCATAACCATTAACAAAAACTTTCTTCATATTCATTGAATGTCTGACCCATTTATTTAGATTACAATATGCTTAAGTCCAAAATTACCAAAGAATTTTCATGACAAATGACAAAAAAATGAAAATCATGTGTAAATGGTGTAATGTTTCTAAAACATGTCATATTGTTAGTCAAGAAATTACAGATCATCAAGGAAATTATGGGATAGATAGTATCATGATGGCAAAAGTAAAAATCCACAAGCATTTCAAAGGAAAAAATTACTGTAAAGGATCAGATAGAACAATAACTATGCCATTAGATAAGATCCAAAAATAGCCGAAAATACCCTCATAGATAAATCAGAATTCAATACAAAGTTGTGTGAAACAACTTGATTTTTAATAATTAGTCAATATCTATAGAAAATTTAACTATTCAGGTTTCCATAAAACATCTTCTTTATTTTTTCGTTTATTTATCAAACGACATAAAACAAAAAACAAATCAGATAGTCTATTTAGATATTTAATACAATTTGAATTAATTTCATCTTTTTCACTTAATAGTACAACTAGTGTTTCAGCTCTTCTAACGATTGTTCGAGTATAATGTAATTGAGCTGCAGCAATATCACCTCCAGGCAAAATAAAATTTGTAAGCGGAGTTAATTCTAATTCAAATTTATCGATATTTTGTTCTAAATTAGTAATCATTTCTAATGAAACACGATTTTTAATATCATTTAGATTTGGATTTGAAAGATCTGAACCTAACAAAAACAAGTCATTTTGAATTTTTGTTAATAAATTTATGATGTCTGCATCTAATGAATTTGTTAAAACTATACCTAATGATGCATTTACCTCATCAATAGTGCCATAAGAAACAATTCGTGGATGAGATTTATCGATTCTTAGATTCCCTTGTAATCCAGTACTCCCATCATCTCCAGTTTTAGTATATATTTTCATAACTGTGTATCATCCAAATTACCTATTATGTCATTCTAAACTTAAAGAATATGAAAATTCATTAGTATAAAATTTCATCACAAAGTCATCATGATATTAGATTTTTTTAAAACAGTTGTAAATCTTAAAAAAATTTCCAGGCAAGGATGGATAGATAAAGTATCTATAGAAAATCCTGAATCAGTAGCTGATCATTCATACTCCATGGCAATGATGAGTATGATATTTTCGGATTTAGAAAATTATGATTCTGAAAAAATTCTGAAAATGGTTCTATTACACGATTTAGCTGAATCAAAAATTGGTGATTTTACACCTGAGCAAATCAATATAGAAAACAAAATACAACTTGAAAATACAGCATTTAATGAAATTATTGGACATTTACCCGATTCAATTAAAAAACAATATTTGAAAATTTGGAAAGAATATCAAGAAAACATATCACCTGAATCAAAAATCATACATCAAATTGATAAATTGGAAATGGTATTGCAAGCAAAAACATATCAAAATGAAGGATATTCTAAAGAAAAATTAGATACTTTTTATGACTCAGCAAAAATAGAGATTACCAATCCTAAATTAAAAGAATTATTTACAAAGATTGTTAATGATTTGTGATGTCTAATGTCTGAAAGAAGTAAAGATGAATTAATTGATGCACAAAAACAAGTAATAGGCATATTGTTTGAAGTAGTTAAAAGATTACAAGCAAATAATGATCTTGATGAAGAATATTTTAAACTAATTCTTAATGAAGAAAAAAATGAGTCAAGGTTAAAAAAAATAATGGGTGAAAGAGAAATTAATTCAGAAATTGTTGGACGATTATTAGAACAACTTGAAATTTAATTTTAACATCCACAATCATCATCTGACAGAATTCTAAGATGAGCTGTCTGTTGATATTTATCTTGGATGTAGTTTGAAAGATTTACAATTCTGATTATTGGTTCTTTTTTATTCCAACTACCTTCATTTTTAAACCAAAATTCAATTTCATTAACATCATATCTTTCATTTTTTTCTACCAAATTTTTAAAAATTAATTTAATTTCTTCAACTTCATTTTCTGAAATTATTGTTTTATCTTCAATCATAGTTGTAATTTCATTTAGTTTGATTATCACATTATTCGTTAATGGCATATGAGAGACATCTAAAATATTCTATAACAATCTTTTGTAGAGAAATTGTTTTAATAACGACCACAATATCTTCGATACATGCAATATTTTCAAGCTCTAAAGTTAGGTCAAAAAAGGGTAGCAGAAGCAAGAGAATATCTCAATAAATTGACTGATGGTAAAGCAATGCCTGCATTAGCATTAACTGATAATAAATCTAAAATTTGGGAGGCTGTAGGCGCAGAAAATCTATATGCATTTGTTGATGAATCTGCAGGTTTTGTTTTAACTGACAATAGTGGGTATATTTTGGCACTAGTTGACAAAAGTGGTTCATCAAAAACTATTGTTCAAGGTGTTACAAAACAACAAAAAGAAAAATTGGAAAAAGTCTTTGAATCAGACAATATTCCAAAATTTGAAGGCAAGGTAATATTACCAGTTTAATTTTTAGCCTCAAAATAAAACGTAAACCTTTAGTTATCATATTGCAAAGGTAGTAAAATGACAAAATTTACACAAGAGATTGAAGTTAGTGGTCATCTCATTGATTCTTTGATTTTAACTAAGATCTTTGATAAAATAATGGATTTACAAGGAGAGTTTAAGGTAGAAGAGATTGACATTGGTAAAAAGAAAAAGGATCAATCCTATGTCAGATTACAAATTATTGCTAAAAATCAAAAACATCTAGATAATATTCTTGAAACAATTTATCGTGAAGGTGCAGTCTCTAAAACTCAAAAAGAAGTAGTTCTAAAAAAAGCTCCTAAAAACTGTGTAATGCCAGATACTTTTTACAGTACAACAAATAATCATACTCAAATTTTCCACAAGAAAAAATGGATACACGTTGAAAATATGATGATGGACAAATGTATTGTCGTTAAAGGAAACAAGGCATATTGTGTTCCAGTAAGAGATGTGAAGAAAGGTGATGCAGTAATCATAGGAGAAAACGGCGTTAAAATTTCTCCACCTGAACGTCCAAGGGAGGGAGTAAATGTCTTTGAATTTATGGGAAGTTCAAGTTCAAGTGAACGACCAACTCAACATATTGCAAAAAAAGTTGCAGAGGATATTTACAATACTAAAAAGAAAGGAGGTAAAATAATCATAGTTGGCGGTCCTGCCATTGTACATACTGGAGCATCTGATTCAGTATCCGAATTAATCCGTTTAGGGTATATTGACGGGGTTTTAGCAGGAAATGCCTTGGCAGTTCACGATATAGAATATGCAACATTAGGAACATCTTTGGGAATGAATGTTCAAGATGCTACTCTTGCATATCATGGACATAGAAACCACATGGATGCAATAAATTCAGTTTTCAAAGCAGGATCTATTGCAAATATGGTAAAAACTAAGAAATTAACTAAAGGAATAATGTATGAATGTGTAAAAAAGAACATTCCATTTGTATTAGCTGGATCAATTCGTGATGATGGCCCATTACCAGATGTAATTACAGATGTTTCACAAGCACAAAGAGAATACAAAAAAGTTCTAAAAGATGCAAGTATGGTCATAATGATTTCAACAATGCTTCATTCAATTGCAACAGGAAATATGCTTCCTGCAAATGTCAAAGTAATAGTTGTAGACATTAACCAACCAACAGTTACAAAATTAATGGACAGAGGAACATGGCAAGCATTAGGAATTGTAACGGATGTGGGTGCATTCTTACCAATGGTTGCACAGCAAATTAAAAAAAAGAAATAGTTAACTCATAAGAATTCATCAATTAATTTTTAATTTGTAATTATAATGACTAATTTTTTAAAGAATGTATAAAAAGCAATGACTTGAATGCATCTTAAATGGAAATTATTTCTGACATTAATCTAATCAGAGTAGTTATAGCGTTAGTAATGCTTGCCATTGGTGGAATTTTTGATATTTGGAAAAGAGAAGTTCATGATTATCTTTGGATAGTCTTTGGCGGAATAGGTCTAGTGTTATTATTAATTGAACCAGAACCCATGGATACAATTTATTCTATTTTGTTTGCACTAATCATTGCACCTGTTTCAATAATTATTTGGAGAATAGGATTGTTTGGTGGAGCTGATGCATTTGCTCTAATTGCTCTTGCATTAATTGCACCACAAATCACATTGGTTGAAAGTGAAGTTACTCCACTAACAACACTATCAAACGCTGCAGTTTTGATAATAATCCCATTAATTATCAATGTAATGAGAAATACATCATCTATAATTCGACATGAAGATATTTTTGAAGGGTTTAATGAAACAAAATATCGAAAAATATTGGCATGTATCTATGGATATAGATCTAAACAACCAAAATATGGATTCTCAATTGAGAGAAAAAGGGGAAAATCAAAAAGATTTTCATTTACCATGCATCATGCAGAAAATGAAAATTTTGCAACCAAACCAAACACATGGATTACTCCCGGAATTCCTTACCTATTATTGATAATTGCAGGATTTGTCATACAATTATTGTTTGGAGATCTAATTGTTAATGGATTATACACAATTACTTCTGTACTTAGTTAACTACAGACAGTGAAGAAAAATCACAATCAATCTTTGATTCAGCATTTTTTAATAAATGATCAAAATAAGTTTCAATCATTTTAAGTCCAGATACAACTCGGGGGGCGTTAGTTTTTACAAATTCTATTTTATCTGAATGCGATTTTGGGAAATCATCACGAAATGCATCAAATGCTTTTTTACCATCATAATCTACAAAAGCCATTCTAGCACTATAATCAGTTCTCTCTAAAACTAGACTATCTCCACCAACTATTGCAGTGTGATATGGGTGTTGAATTAAAGTCTCAGAGAATTTTTGTGAAGTTGAAATTTTTGATGCGTTAAATTCAGGAGTAAATCGATTGAAATCAGCTAGCAAGTAGAAAGTTGCCTGAGGTTTTGTTGAAGTAACTCCAGGTATTTCGTGTAATTTTTCATAAACATATTCTCCCATAATTTGATGAATTTTTCGAGTGATCTGAAAATACTCATTCATTTCTTTACTAACTTGAAATCCGGCAACTGCAGCAAGTTGAATTGGAGTAGTTACTGCAGTATATTCGGTTGCAAGTATTTTTTTGAATTGTCTTCTAACATCAAGTGCATGTTGTGGGAAAATTACATAACCTAATCTATAACCACCTGCTGCATGAGATTTTGATAAACCATTTGTAACAAATGTACCTTCAGGATAAATTTTACCCATGCTTACAAAGTTTTCAAACTCATATGTTGTTTGTGCATAAATTTCATCTGAGATTACAATAATATTTTGTTCTCTACAAACTTTTACAATTGCTTCCATTTCTTTTTTAGTATAAACAAGTCCTGTAGGATTGTTAGGATTATTAAAAATTAAAATTTTTTGTCTATCATGTAATCTTAATGTTAATTTCTCTAAATCTTGAGGATTGATTTTTTTATCAGCTCCTGTTGGTAACATGTGATAATTCTTTTTTAGAAATCGAATTTGAGGTAGATAACCCAACCATGCAGGAGTTGGTAAAATTACAGTTCCATGTAAAATTTCTAATAAATTGTAAATTAGTTCTTTTGTTCCAGGCCCAACATAGATTCTTGCAGGATCTACATCCATATGAAAATAATATTTATTGTATTCTGAAATTGCTTCACGAAGTTCTTCTACACCAGGCACTGCAGCATATTCACCCTTGTGAACATTTGCTACTAAGGCCTTTTGAACTAATTCTGGAACGTGAAACGGTGATTGTCCAAATGCATACCCGTAAAATCCAAATGAACACTCAGGATGAGGGCAATCTGAATGAAATTCTTGCAAAAATGTATTTAATTTAAGATTCTCAGGTAGTTCAATATCCTCTACTTGCTGATCTATAATGAATTTCAACTATCTTGTATAGTGAAATTTTTCAATAAAATACCAGTCTTATCAAAATGAACAAAATACTCAGATTTCATTGAGTGATACAAGAGAATCCAATATGTAAAATTTCTAAATTTTTAGAGCGTGTTAATCTCATCTAATACGTATGGATTTTCAAGAGATGACAAATCACCTAGTTCTTTTCCCAAAAGTTTTGATTTTAACAGTCTGCGCATAATTTTACCTGTTTTAGTTTTAGGCAAATTTGAAATTTGGTAAACATATTTTGGTTTTGCAACTTTTCCAATTTTTTCAGATAAATGAGTTGATATTTCTTCTTGAATGTTTTGATGTTTATTTTTTAGTACAACAAAAACAACAATTGCTTCTCCAGTAATTTCATCAGGAATTGAAATTGATGCTGCATCAAAAATTTCAGGATATGAGAGAACTGATTGTTCAATTTCAGTAGTACTCATTCTATGTCCAGAAATATTTATGACATCATCTACACGTCCATGCATATACCACAACTCATCTTCATCAACTAGAACATAATCTCCATGAAACCAAATGTTTTCAAATCTAGACCAGTATGTTTTCACATATCTCTCTTTGTCATTTAGCAATCCCCGTGTCATTCCAGGCCAAGAAGATTTGATTACAAGGTACCCTTTTTTTCCTCTAATTGATTTTCCATCATCATCTACAACATCTAAATTAATTCCAGGACAAGGAATCCCTACAGTTGATGGTTTTAATTTCATTCCAGGGAATACTGATAACATTGCACCACCAATTTCAGTACCGCCTGAAAGATTCATGATCGGGATTTTTCTTTTACCAACTTTTTCAAATAACCAAAACCATGATTCTTTATCCATAGGTTCTCCAGTAGTTGGAATATTTTTTATTTTATCTAATGAATGTGATTTTAGTGGTTCAATGTTATTTTTTTTAAATAATCTTACGGCAGTTGGAGATATTCCAAAAATTGTTGCACCGTACTCGGATAACATACTCCAAATTCGATCATAATTTGGAAATTCTAATGCTCCATCATAAATTACAGCACTCGCCCCCATCAATAACATGCCATAAACATTCCAAACTAACCCCGTAATCCAACCAATATCTGCAGGCCAAAATAAAATATCATTTTCATGTGTATCAATGAGATATGCTGATTGATGCCCAGCAAAAACTGAAAACCCTCCATGAGCATGAACCACACCTTTTGGTGTGCCTGTAGTACCGGAAGTATACAAAATAAACAAAGGATCTTCTGAATCCAAAATTTCTGTAGTACATAGATTGTTTTGAGAAGAAACCAGTTGATCATAAAAAATTATTTTCTCAGTTGAATCATAATTGTCAATTCCTTTGTACGGAACAACAATTAGTTTTTCAATACTAGTATCAATAATTGCATTTTGAGCAATTTGTTTTTGAGAAATATTTTTTCCTTTTCTATTAAATCCATCTGATACAAATAGTAACTTTGCTTTACAATCAATTAATCTAATATGAAGTGATTCTTCACTGTATCCTGAAAAAATTACTGTTTGAATAGCTCCAATCTTTGATGCAGCAAGTATTGCAACTATGGCCTCCTCAATCATCGGTAAATAAATTGCAATTACATCACCTTTTGTAATTCCAAGTGATTTTAATCCATTTGCAAGTTTTGAAACTTTAATGTCTAATTCAGAATAAGTGATAGTAGATTTTACTCCATCTTCTGATTCAAAATAATATGCAATTTTTTCTGGATTTATTTTAGCAAATTTTTCAACAGAAGAACTGTAAATGTTTGTTTTTCCATTTACAAACCATTTTGACCACATTATACCATTTGATGAATCTAAAATTTTTGAATAAGGTGATTCCCAAATAATTCCTAAATCTTTATCAACTGATTCCCAAAACCATTCTAAATCATTATTTGCTTTTTTAGATAATTCATTTAATGATGAAATGTTATGTTTTTGCATGAATTGAAAAATATTTGATTCTTGAATTTGTTTTTCACTTGGAATAAATTCAAAATCAGACAAGATTTAATTTTTAGATGTATAATTACTGTAAAAAGATTTTATAATTTATGAAATATCTATGCCAAGACGTCTTGCACATGCAATTGCTGCTTTACCCACATCTTCAGTTATGCCAAATTCTTTGAGTTTTTCAGTTACTTCAGAACCTGTATTCATGGTGTTTTCATGATAATATGCCCTTAAAATGACCCCTACTTGTTCATCCAACCTAGTTCTTGTGGCATTATTCATGCCTGATTGAAGAATTGTGGCATCAGACATGGCCAATATTTTGATAAATTCAATGTCTTCTAGAGATAAATTAATCATAAATCATCCAATCTGTTGTTTTAACAAATCAAGTGATAATTTAGGATCAGCTTTTCCTTTAGTTTTTTGCATTATTTTACCAACCAAATAATTAATGGTTTGAGGATTTGATTTTGCTTGTTCTACTGCTTCAGGTTCACTTGCGATTACTTCTTTAATGATATCAGCTAGTTCTGATTCATTAGATACGGCACCTAGATCTAATTCAGAAATTACAACTGCAACACTTTTTCCCGTTTTGAGAATTTCATGTAAAGCATTTTTTGCAGAAATTCTTGAAATCTTTTCAGACTGTATTGAATCTGCCAAATCTCTAAGATGTGTTGATGTAACTTTTGATTCTTCACGTTTTTCTCTGGTATCAACTAATCCCATTAACTCAGTTGTAATTATATTTGCAATTTCTTTAGCATTAGTTTCAGTGTGAGATTGATCAAATAGTTCAGAATAAAATTTGTCAGAAGATAAAACATCTGCAACTTGTGATGGAATATTATATTTTGAAACATATCTTTCTTTTTTAGAACTAATACTTTCAGGCATTTCTAATTTTAATTTTTGTTGAATTTCTGGATCAATTGTAATCCAAGGAATGTCGCCTTCTAGAAAATATCGATAATCAAGTTCTTCTTCTTTAGAACGTGATGAAATCGTAATTTTTCTTTTATCATCCCAATGTCGTGTTTCTTGAACAATTTCAATATCTCGAGAATGTAAACTATTTTGTCTTGTAATTTCAAAATGTACAGCTTTTTCTAAATCATGAAATGAACCAATATTTTTAACTTCAACTTTCTTTCCACCTTCAATTGATACATTTGCATCAGCTCTCATTGCACCCTCTAAACTAGGATCTGATACTCCTAAATTTTCCAATAAATCTGATAAAATATTCAAAAATTCCCTGACATGTTTTGGATTTTCAAAATCAGGTTCAGTAACAATTTCAACTAATGGTGTGCCTGCACGATTGTAATCCACCAATGTAATTTGATTTTTAGATGAACTTCCCTCATAGATTAATCGTCCAGGATCCTCCTCTAGTTGAATTCTTGTAATATTGATTTTTTTATCACCAACCATGATAGAACCTGCTCCACCAATACTAGTATCTCCATAGATGTTTAGTTGTGTAATTTGGAAATTTTTTGGTAAATCTGGATAAAAATAATTTTTTCTAAAAAATGCAATTTTATTTGGAGTAGAACAATTAAGTGCCATTGCAATTAATGTTGCTTTTTTAACTGCTTCTTGATTTAATCGAGGTAAACTTCCAGGTAACCCCATGCAGATAGGACAAATGTTTTCATTGATTTCAAATTCTCTATAGTTTGCCTTACATGAACAAAATAATTTACTTTTTAAATTTGTCAATTGACAGTGAATCTCTAAACCTATTTTAGTCAAATCGGTACCTCTGGTAATTTTACGGTTTGTTCTAATGCATATGCTGCTTGTAACAGTGATTTATCTTGCATAGAATCTGCAAATAATTGCATGCCAATTGGTAATCCATTTGAAATAGCAAAAGGTATGGAAATTGCAGGTTTTCCTGTAAGATTTGCAGTTACTGTATTGATATCAACTAAAAATAATGCAACTGGATCATTAATTTTTTCACCTACTTTGAATGGAAGAATTGGAACAGTTGGAGCTATTAAGAAATCAAATTTCTTAAAGGCCTCATTGATTTCTTTTGTAAGTTTACTTTTTACCTTCATTGCTTTGAGGAAATATTTTCCTGCATGACCTGCAGATGGAACAAATCCCCCAATAATCATTCGTCTTGTAACTTCAGGTCCAAAATTTCTTCGTGCTTTTGAAATGTATGAATTGAATTCGTATCCTTCTAATGGAAAATCATACCCGTATCTTAGATTATCATATCTTGCAAGATTGCTTCCAGCTTCTGTGGCAGTAATAGTATAGTATGCTGCAACAGAATATTTCACCATATCAATAGAAATCTCCTCACAAATTGCACCTAGACTCTCTAATTTAGCAATGGCATCATTTGTGGCAGATAAAACCGCAGGATCTGTACCTTCTCCAATCATTTCTTTAATTATTCCAATTTTTTTACCCTCTATTCCTGAATCAATTCCTAAAAGATAATCTTCATTTTTGTTATCAATTGTAGTGTTGTCATTAGCATCTATTCCAGCAATCATGTTTAGCATAAATGCAGTATCTTTTACAGTTCTAGCAAGCGGACCAATCTGTTCTATACTATTTGCATATGAAATCAATCCGTATCTACTAATCAAACCATAAGTTGGTTTGTAACCAACTACTGAACAAAAACTAGCAGGGTTTCTAACAGAACCACCAGTATCAGAACCTAAAGACATTGAACATTCAAAAGCACTTACAGAAACTGCACTTCCTCCAGAAGATCCACCAGGAACAAACTCCGTATTCCACGGATTTTTACTTGGACCAAATGCACTAAATTCAGTTGTCAATCCCATGGCAAATTCATCAAGATTAACTTTTCCGATAAATATTGCATCTTGTTGTTTTAGTTTAGTGATGACTGTTGCATCATAAGGGGCAACATAATCCTCAAGCATTTTTGAGCCACAAGTAGTTTTACTATCTTTGATACACATGTTATCTTTAATTGATATGGGCATTCCAAAACATGAGCCAATTTTCTCTCCTGATTTTATTTTTTTATCAATAATTCTTGCCTGATTTATTGCATCATTATTTACAGATAAAAAAGCATGAAGTTTTTCATCAACTTTGTTAATTTGTTCTAAAGTTTTTGCAACAAAATCTTCAGATGATATATTTCCATTTTGTACTTCTTGTACATATTCTAAAGCAGAGATTTTTAGGTTCATCAAGACATCTTTGGTGCACGAACATAGGTTCCTTTGTAATTATTTAATTTTTCAATTAGTTTATCATTAAATGGGATATACTCATCTTCTCTCAAACTAGATACGGGGATTTCAGGCATAGTGATTTCTTCAGATTCTACACCTGCAGAATCTAAAATATCAAAATAATTAATCATGGTTTGAACTTTATCCACATATTCATTATGATCATCGACATCTATTTTCATTAATTTTGAAACTCGTTCTATTTCTTCTTCAGTCACCATATTTTATCACCTAATTATTATTTAGAAATTCTACCACACTATATTGTTTCATTTTTATTTCAATTTAAGAACAGATTTCTTAGATATAATGTTTATCTAGATTTCTAAAAATTAAAAATTTTGTTATTTTTTTATAAAATTTTTTAGATAACGGGTTAAAGCAGGAGGGGATTTTCTTAACAATTATTTTCTTTGATAAATTCAACAATTTTTTCTGTAACAGTAGGTTTTTCAATTAATCCTATCAACCCATTACTTCTAGCAATTTGTGTTTTAGAAACAGTTTCATGCCCAGTAACAAAAACTATTTTTGCATTATCAGATATTCCTCTAATTTTTGAAAATGTTTCATATCCATCCATTTCAGGCATTCGAATATCCATAAATGTAATACACGGATTTTTTTCTTCATACTGTTTTATAGCTTCATTTCCATTATTTGCAGTGATGACATCATAACCGCGAAGAGATAATGATTCTTCAAAAGCGTCAAGTAAATCAAGGTCATCATCAACTAAAAGTATCTGACTTCCCATCATCATACGAACTGAGAATAATATTTATTGGTTTTTACTTTATGACGTTATTACAATATTTTTTCTAGTCACAAATTCTACGTGCTTATTTGATAAAGTATTATTGAACTATGGGAAAATATCTTTCATGGGTAAATCATTAGGTGCATATAATATTAAAAAATCGTCATCAACAGATATAAAAAATATTGAGTGGTCACGTAAAAATTCACTAAATGAAGGACAATTAAAAAAGAAGAAAACAGGAAAGAAAAATCAAAATTCATCTCCAACAAATATTATTTATGCAAAAAATGATGAAAAAACTGAACAAAAAATTGAAAAGGTATTCAAAATAGATAATGATGAAGAAATTGAAAAGTCAAAAAATGAAAACTCTGGTAAAATGCATCAAAAATCTTCTGTAAAAAATTGTATTATAGAGCAAGGATACAAACGTAAAGCAAGGTAAATTACAAAAAATTTTAAAATTAAATTAAAAATATTTTAATTTTATCAACTTAATTTTTTAGAATCATTTGCATCCAATGCAATAATTAATTTAATTGAAAGACCCGTATCATTTCCCAAAAAAATAATTTCATTAAGTATTGCTTCTTCTTCATCTGTTGCAAAATTAATTTCTAAAATTTCTGACAATAACGAAAATGTATCTTGAGAATAAACAGGGATGGAGGGCATTATGGTGAAATCAGTTTTATCAGTTACCGCATTAAAAAACGAACCAGTTAAAATATTCCCAGTTTCAAGTAATGCCGATTTTTTTAAATCTAGTGAACAACTACCTGCACCAAGTAATTTCTGAACAACACTAACTGTATTTTTCCAATCAATGAGAAATAATAAACTTAAACGTAGATCGCCATTAGAATTTAAATAAATTGAGGTAAATGCATCATCACATTCTAAAAGTTCTTGATTTTTTGTTCTCCAATCACTCATGGTAAATGTATTAATTTCAAAAATTGATTTTTCATCTAAAAATCTTGAAAAAGCAGGCAACATTCTTTCGTTAGTATATCGTTTAAAAAGATCATTAATTTTATCAAGAGAAATCAAACTTTCTTGCATAATTAAATTCAAAAATGTATTATTTGATTTATTTATCTGTTAGAATTTTTTAGACAGTCAGAATTGTTTCAAATTCTATCTATTCTTTAACTGTCAAATACTTTATTCCATGACAATCACAGACACATTCGTCTACACACTTCATTCGAAAACAATCTTCACAGAGGTTTCCAGGGAATTTCATCATATTTTGGTAAACTGATAATTTAATATCATCAATAGTTTGTTTGAAATGATCAAACAGACCATCAAATATCATTTTGAGTTATTAAATATTGAAAGTTGACGCAATATACCGCTTTAACCATTAATCAAGTATCGATTTGATAGTGTTAGCCTACCTGCAACACTATTCAAAGGGTACAATAGTCAACTTTTAAAAATTTTCTAGTTGAAATAATATTGATCAAGGAGTTAGTCTATCAACATCTCGAGGGTAAAATGTTACATCTCTAATATTTTCTGTACCAGTCAATGCCATAATTAATCGCTCAAGACCAATTCCACATCCTGCGTGAGGAGGAACGCCGTAATCAAATGCTCCAAGATGATATTCAAATGAATCTGTTTTCATCCCCTTATTTTTCATTCTTTGAGCTAACTCATCACGTTTTTCAATTCTTGTACTTCCTGAAGATAATTCCAAATCACCAAACATTAAATCAAAAGACTCTGAAATTTTTGGATTTGTTTTACTGTCCTTAACATAAAATGGCTTTGGACCAAGAGGCCAATCAGTAATAAAGTAAAACCCATCAAGACCAATTTTTTTAAGATTCGATGGATACAAATCATCACCCCATTCTGTTTTTGCACCTGCCTTTTGCATTCTATCAACTAAATCATCATAAGTATATCTTGGAATAGTTTCAGGCATTTCAGGAATAACAAATTCTACATTTGAATTATCTTTAGCATAATCAATAACTGTTTTAACTGCAATTTTGATAATTTCCTCAATTCTACTCATCACATCATTATAATCAACAAAAGCCTCCTCCAAATCAATTGAAATTGCTTCAGCTAAATGTCGATTGGTTCTTGATGGTTCTGCTCTAAATATGGGTGCAATCTCAAAAACTTTTTCAAAACTCATTGTTAATTGTTCTTTATACAATTGGGGGCTTTGTGCCAAAAATGCTTCCTTGTTATAATAAAAAATTGGAAACAATGCGGCACCACCTTCAGTAGCTGTTGCAATCATTTTTGGCGTATTAATTTCAGTAAAATTTTGACCGGTGAAATAATCTCTAACCGATTTTAAAACCAAACTTCTAGCATTGAAAATATGCTGTAATGTTTTTCGTCTAAGATCAATTGGTCTAACCTCTAGTCGAGTATCTATATTTTTTACAGTTTTTACAGTTGGCTCAAATGGAGGGATTTTCACTACTTCTGAGAAAACCCTTAGTTCTGTTGGAATAATTTCATATCCATTAGGAGCTTTTTCAGATGATTTTACTTTTCCAATTACTGCAATTGATGAATGTGCTTTTAGTGAAGAGATTTTTTCACGAATTTCATCTGAACAATCACCTTTTTTTGCAATTACTGAGATTTCCCCATTTTTGTCACAAATAGTTGCAAATGAAATATTTCCATGACCTCTAATTGTTAAAACCCATCCCATTACTGTAACTTCAGTACCATCCATGGAAGGTGTAATTTTATCAGAATAGTGAGATCTACGTAAATTTCCTAATTCAGTTTCAATCATAATTTAATTTACTCCATATTTCACGGTGTAATTAATTTATCACCTATAAAATCAGGATAACATCACACTAAACTTGAGATTTTAACTCAAAAAATAATTAAATTAGAACTATTTTTCACTAGTATCATGACGCTTTCAAATAAAGAAAAAATGATTGCAATTATCTCAAATGGTATTGCTGTATTTTCATTATTACAAGAAAGAGACGAATTGCCTAAAAATACAACAATGTATGATTTTGTTTTAAAGGTGATTCCTGAGGATATAAAATCAGAATTAAGTGTGGAATTAATAGATGAAGTATTTCAATATGTCACATACACACATAGTTCATAAAGTACAAAATTTAACTTGAATTATCAAAATGACTGCTGTAGCAACATTAGGATCTCATTGTTCTTTACAAGTTCTTAAAGGTGCTAAAGATGAAGGATTAAAAACAATACTTGTTTGTGAAAAAAAACGTGAGAAATTATACAAAAGATTTCCATTTATTGACGAATTAATAATTGTAGATTCATTCAAAGAGGTTTTAGATCAAAAATGTCAAAGTATTCTTAAAAATAATAATGCAGTTTTGATTCCACACGGAACACTAATTGCACAAATGAATTCTGAAGAAATAGAATCAATCAAGACACCAGTGTTTGGAAACAAATGGATTCTAAGATGGGAATCAGACAGAGACATGAAAGAAAAACTCATGAAAGAAGCAAGTTTACCAATTCCAAATCCTATCACAAACCCTAAAGACATTAACAAATTAGTAATTGTAAAAAGACAAGGAGCAGCTGGAGGTAAAGGATACTTTATGGCAGCAAATGAAGAGGATTATAACAAAAAAAGAAATCAATTAATTTCACAAGGAATAATTTCAAAAGATGAAACATTATACATTCAAGAATATGCAGCAGGTGTTTTAGCTTATTTACAATTTTTTTATTCTCCATTAAAATGTGAATTAGAATTCTTTGGAGTTGATCAAAGACACGAATCAGATATTGAAGGTCTTGCAAGAATACCATCAGAACAACAGCTAAAATCAGATAAAGTTCCATCATTTAATGTGATAGGAAATAGTCCCCTTGTATTACGAGAGTCATTGTTAGATGAAGTATATACAATGGGGGAGAATTTTGTAGAAGCTGCAAAAAGAATTGTTTCACCAGGAATGAATGGTCCGTTTTGTATTGAAGGTGTTTATGATGAAAATGCAAAATTTACATCTTTTGAATTTTCAGCACGAATTGTTGCAGGATCCAACATCTACATGGATGGTTCCCCATACTATTCTCTATTGTTTAATGAGCCTATGAGTATGGGTAAAAGAATTGCAAGAGAGATCAAAACAGCCACAGAATCAAATCAACTAGACAAAATTACCACATAAGATTATTTTTAGAAATTATTTAGTTTGAACTTCCATTCCATGTTGGGATTTGATAATGTATTTGTCTCGAATCTTTACACTTACCCAATCAATTACTAAAACAGTAATCAAAACAACTACCATGAAAATTGCAGCTTTTCCATACTCAAAGAATTTAATATAATTAATAATATAAAATCCAATTCCTCCAGCTCCAACTAATCCAAGTATACTAGTTTGACGGATGTTATAATCAAACATGTAAAGCATTTGACTAAGAAGGTGTGATGCAGATTCTGGAATCACAACATAAGTAATCAATTGTACTTTTGATACACCAATAGAACCAACTGCATCCATCGGATCAGAGTCAATTGTTTCAATTGCCTCATATTGTAATTTTGCAATAAATCCAATTGTATACATAATAATTGCCAAAACTCCTGCAAAGGCACCAGAGCCGACCATGATTACAAATAGCAAAGCCCATAAAATTGAAGGAAATGTACGAATTGCAGCAAGTAATGCTCGAATTGGTGCATAGACAAATTTACTGTTAAGGTTTCTTGCTGCAAGCATACTAAGAGGTAATGCGATTACAATTCCTATTACAGTTCCAATAAATGCCATTTGAATAGTTTCAAACATTGCCCAAAGTGCAGTTGGAATATACTTTGGTTCAACTTCTACTATCTCCTCAAGAATTATTGCAAGGTTAGGTAATCCTTCAACAAATTCAATTGGGTTTGCATCTACATTGTATGATGCAATAACTAGTAATGCTACAATTACTCCAATTATTATATTATTTTTTGGTGTCATCAGAATACATCTCCATAATTTCTTCAGTACTCATATCGCCTGTTTGAAAATCAACAATATCAGCACCCTCGACACCTATCTCTAAGATTTTGTGTCCATCTTTGATTACTGCAACTCTATTTGCATATTCTAATGCTAATTGCATATCATGATGAACCATTATTGCAGTCAAATTCATTCTTTTTTGAGCATCACGAATCAAATCCATAATCTCACGTGCAGTAACATGATCTAATTCAGATACAATTTCATCTGCTAACAAAATTGTAGGTTTTTGCATTAATGCTCTAGCAATTGCAACTCTTCTTTTTTCACCCCCACTAAGCATGTAGGCTTTTCTATCTTCTTTTCCAGTTAATCCAACTAATTGAAGAATTCTTTTAGCTTCTTTAATTTCATGTTCAGGAAATTTTTTAAAAAAAGATTGTATTTTGTTTAATCTAGGTAATGCACCAATGAGAATATTATCAAGAACGGAAATATTTTTTATCAAACCCAGACTTTGAGGAATATATCCAATAGTATTCATCATTTTTTTAAATTTTTTATTATTCATATCAGGGGAAACATAATCAATTTTGATTATCCCTTTTCCTGGAACCATCATACCATTCATTAATTTAAGTAACGTTGATTTTCCAGAACCGGATTGTCCTACAATTGAATAATTAGTCCCCCTATCAATGGATAAATTAATTCCCTCTAATGCAAAATTTTTAGAATCATATGATGTGGATACATCACTCATTTGAATAATTTTATTTGTTGAAATTAATGAAAAAGAAGAGTTAGGGGTCATCTGAATTTGTTTCATTTCTAGAATGCCAGTTTTTATTTGCTCTTGTTGTATTTGTCAAGAATAAGTTGATCAAGGCCAGTTAATGCATTAATGTAGTCACCAAATTCACCGATATGCATACTAGTGGTAGTTGGAACTAGTGCCTCAGCACCATACAAATCCTTCAAAATTGAATTATTCTCATCATAGTTGAGTTTGATTAAAGTACTAACTAATGTATCACGAGTGAATTCTGACATGTCAGAGTTTACCATGAAAACATGTGATGGAACAGGTCCAATTGTTGTAACAGGACGTAATTTTGCTTGATCTTCTAA
>Ga0233427_10001628_pt1 | contig 23340 bp, 26 predicted proteins | sample SI_118_April2016_5_FD_179885 | JGI IMG/M metagenome (GOLD analysis project Ga0233427, IMG submission 179885) | Seawater microbial communities from Saanich Inlet, British Columbia, Canada - SI_118_April2016_100_MG | ecosystem: Environmental > Aquatic > Marine > Inlet | place: Canada: British...
CAAGCACCTGCGGGACCAGCATTACCATCTGATGAACGCTATCATTGATGGTGATCCAGACGCGGCCAAAGAAACCTCCGATGAGCACATCAGTTACGTAGAGAGAACCCTCCAGGATATGAATATCCACCGAAGACGGGAGGCCCGAGCACACAGACGCGCCACCGGCCTCAATCTTTCCTAAAAGCGCATACGATGCAGGCCATGCCCATGATGACGGTTGGGGACGCTCCTCTGCGCGTGATATCGTATAGGGCGGATCGGTACGGTGTGCGGCAGTCGCCCTTCGGATACTGGCATCCTGATTTGTCGTTTTACTTTTTCCTGGTATGTGGTATCCAGTATTCCTAGATTTTCAGAAAACTTGGTACAGAATTTAGGTTTTAAAGAGCCAAAAATCTCTCCATAAAATGCCTTGGCAGCACTGTCCGCTGACTTAAAACCCATGCGAAAAACAATAACGCTGTTATTCATACTGTCAGGGACATGGCTCTTGCTGTCGGGACACACCAGTCCGTTGCTGCTGTCACTGGGACTCTTATCGGTCACTGCAGTCGTCGCTTGTGTTTCTCGTCTTGAGGTACTCGATGATGAGGGTGTGCCGGTACACCTGCTGCCCGGACTTATCCGCTATGTCCCATGGCTCATCGGGCAGGTGATCCGCTCCAACTTGGATGTGGCGCGCCGCATCGTAAGTCCGGAACTGCCTATTCATCCTTCGGTGATCAAAGTGGATGCCACACATCACACCGAGGTCGGGCGGGTCACTTACGCCAACTCCATCACCCTCACGCCGGGCACGATCTCTCTGGATGTTTCGGCCGAAACCATCGAGGTGCATGCACTGACCGAAGATGCCGCAAATGACCTGATGTCTGGTGAGATGGCGCGCCGGGTGCAACGGGCGGAGGGTGCGTGACTCTCACCATCACACTCATCGCACTGCTGGTCACCATGGCGTTCGCGCTGATCCGCGCGATCAAGGGTCCGACCGTTTACGACCGGATTCTCGCGTCCAATGCGCTTGGCACCAAGACGGTGCTGATGATCACTGTTCTTGGTTTCGTGGTGGGCGATCCTGAGCTCTACATCGACATTGCGCTGATGTATGTCCTGATTGGATTTATCGGTACCGTTGCCGTGCTCAAGGTCTCCGAGTTCGGTAATCTCGGCCAGCCCCAGTCACACACTGACCCGGAGGACCCATGAGCGCGGTCCTCGATATTCTGAGCGCGGTGCTGCTGCTGGTCGGCACGCTTTTTACCCTGATTGGCGGCACAGGGCTTTTACGCCTGCCTGATGTCTTCACCCGCCTGCACGGCGCCAGCATCACCGACACGCTCGGCGCGGGCGCCATTCTGCTGGGCCTGGCACTAGCCGCGGGATGGAGCTTACTCATGGGAAAACTCCTTGCACTGCTCCTGATCATGGCGCTGCTCAGCCCCTCAACCGCGCATGCACTCGCGCGTGCTGCGATACATGGTATTCGCAAGCCATGGCTGGATGAGGCGCAAAAGTAAGTGCTGATCGAAGTAATCAACATCGTCCTGTTGGCGCTGCTTGCAGTGACGGCAATCGCCGCGGTACGGCTGCACGACCTCTTTGCCGTGGCGATGATGTTCGGAATCTATAGCCTGCTCGCCGCCGTCATGTTCGTTCTGCTGGACGCGGTAGACGTTGCGTTCACCGAAGCCGCCGTCGGGATGGGCATTTCTACTGTGCTGATGCTTGGCACAATCGGGCTGGTAGGACGACACGAGCGGGCTTCAGCCCATCGTTCTTTGTTGCCGTTGGCAGTCGTTGTCGCGACCGGCGTAGCGCTAATTTACGGCACCCTGGACATGCCCTTCTTCGGAGATCCCGATGCACCCGTACACCAGCATGTAGCGCCGTTTTATATCTCGGAGTCGCCCAGTCAGACCGGTGTGCCCAACGTTGTTACCAGCATCCTGGCAAGTTACCGTGGCTACGACACGCTTGGGGAACTGGCGGTGATTTTTACCGCGGGCGTTGGTGTGCTGGGCCTGCTGGGTCTGCGCAGGCGCAAACGCCCCGGAAAAGAGGGGCCACACGATGATCGATAACCCGGTTCTGCGCATTATCGCCAAGATCATTATCCCGATGATTCTGCTATTTGCACTTTACGTCCAGTTTCATGGCGATTACGGGCCGGGCGGAGGCTTTCAGGCGGGCGTGATCTTCGCCGCCGGCTTCATTCTCTATGGCCTCGTCTTCGGTACCGAGGCGCTGCGCAGCGCGATACCTCCGGGCGTCCTCCGGCTGTTGATTGCTGTCGGACTGCTGCTCTTCGCCGGTGTCGGCGTGGTCACAATGCTGGCAGGCTCTGACTACCTGGCGTACAACGCACTCGCGCAAGACCCCTTAGCTGGTCAACACCTTGGCATTCTGGCGGTCGAGTTCGGCGTGGGCATCACCGTCAGTGCCGTGATGATTACGATCTTTCTTGCCTTCGCCGGGCGCAACGATCCCTGATGATCGCCGGCCTTTACAACTACTGGATTGTCATCCTGCTGATGATGACCGGCTTCTACGTCGTCATCTCAAGTGGCAATCTGGTAAAAAAGATCATCGGCCTGAATCTCTTTCAGGCCTCGGTGTTCATTCTCTATATCAGCATAGGCAAGATAGCCAACGGCCATGTTCCGATCCTCCAGGAAGGTGTCAGCAATTACTCCAATCCGCTTCCACACGTACTGATCCTGACGGCAATTGTGGTGGGCGTCTCGACCACAGCCCTGGGGCTGGCGCTGGTTGTGCGGATACGGGAGACCTATGACTCCGTCGAGGAAGAGGAAATTCACCGTCAGGATGAGTCCCTGTGATTAGCGAGCAGTTACCTGCTCTGCAGGTGGTGGTGCCACTGATTGCGGCTGCGTTCTGTCTTGTCCTCGCCCGCCCACTTGGAGCATGGCTCATCACCTTCGCTGCCAGCGCGGCCTCCATGGCGGTGTCCTTCCTGATGCTGAATACCGTCATGGACTCAGGCGTGATTGACTACACCTTCGGTGGCTGGGCTGCACCCTTTGGTATCGCCTACCGGGTCGATCTGGTTAATGCCTATGTACTGATGATCGTTTCAACCATTAGTACTGTCGTTTCGGTATTCGCCCGGGCCAGCGTCACAAGCGAAATCGAAACACACAACCAGGGTTTCTTCTATACCGCGTGGCTGCTGTGCCTGACGGGGCTCCTGGGTATCACGATTACCGGCGACGCGTTCAACCTGTTCGTCTTTCTTGAGATTTCATCTCTTTCCAGTTACGCGCTTATTGCGATGGGCGCTGACCGCAGGGCGCTGACCGCAGCCTACCAATACCTCATCATGGGGACCATCGGCGCCACGTTTATCCTGATCGGTGTTGGCCTGCTGTACGCGCTGACCGGGACGCTCAATATGCTTGATCTCGCGCAGCGGCTGCCGGACGTGGCCAACACCCGGACGGCACGCACCGGTTTCGCCTTCTTGACCGTAGGCCTCGGGCTCAAGATTGCGCTCTTCCCGTTACACCTGTGGCTACCCAATGCCTATGCCTACGCTCCCTCGGCCGTCAGTGCATTTCTGGCCGCCACCGCCACCAAGGTTGCCGTATACGTATTGCTGAGGTTCGTGTTTTCTGTCTTCGGTGTGGAGTTTGCGCTGGGTGCGATGCCACTTGCGCTCGGTCTCGCGATACTGGGATCCGTCGCGGTACTCTCTGCCTCCACGATCGCGATCTTCCAGCAAAATCTCAAACGCATGCTGGCATATTCCAGCGTGGCCCAGATAGGCTATCTCGCACTTGGGGTCAGCTTGGCAACACCTGCGGGACTCACGGCTACCCTGCTGCATCTTTTCAATCATGCCCTGATGAAAGGGGCGCTCTTTGTCGCCCTGGGCTGCATCGCCTGGCGGATCGGGAGCAGCCGTCTGCAGGACTTCGCCGGGCTCGGTTACCGCATGCCCTGGACCATGGGGGCCTTTGTGGTCGGTGGACTCAGCCTGATTGGCATTCCCCTGACAGCAGGCTTTATCAGCAAATGGCATCTGATACTGGCGGCCTTGGAGAAAGGGTGGTGGCCAATCACTGTCGTGATCATTGCAGGCTCCCTGCTTGCGGTCATCTACGTCTGGCAGGTGGTGGAAAGAGCGTATCTGGCAAAACCGCCTGCAGAAACGTCAAGAGCGGAAGCGCCGGCCTCAATGCTGATTCCCGCCTGGCTGTTAGCCATCGCTAACCTGTACTTCGGGTTGCATACGGATCTTAGTGTGGGTATCGCGTCGCGGGCAGCCGCCAGCCTGTTCGGGGTGGTACCGTGACCGAATCCGCTCTGGTCTGGATCGTGCTCACCCCATTGGTGGGGGCCCTGGCGGTCCTGTTGACCGGTCGTTGGCCGAACCTGCGCGAGGCCGTGAGTCTTATTACCGGTGGCGGGCTGATCGCACAGGTCATGACGCTGATTTCCCCAGTGCTCGCAGGCGAATCCCCTAGCATCCTGCTGGTCACCCCCGTGCCAGGCGTGCCGCTGGCCCTTCAGATCGAACCGCTGGGACTGCTGTTCGCACTCATTGCAGCCGTGCTGTGGGTCGCAACGACCGTGTACGCTATTGGCTACATGCGCGGCCACGGTGAACAACACCAGACCCGCTTCTATGCGTTCTTCGCCATCGCGATCAGTGCAACGATGGGTGTTGCCCTAGCACAGAACCTTTTCACACTGTTCCTGTTCTACGAACTGCTAACGCTATCGACATACCCCCTGGTTACCCACGCCGGAACGGATGAGGCAAAACGCGGCGGCCGGGTCTACCTCGGCATCTTGATGGGAACGTCCATGGGATTTCTACTGCTGGCTGTGATCTGGACTTGGCATCTCGCCGGGACAACCGGATTTCACCCTGGCGGCATCCTGGCAGGTAAGACTTCCCCGCTGGTATTGGGCGTGCTTTACGCCCTTTTTGCATTTGGCATCGGCAAGGCTGCACTGATGCCTTTCCACCGCTGGCTACCGGCGGCCATGGTTGCGCCGACGCCGGTGAGCGCTTTACTGCACGCTGTCGCTGTCGTCAAAGCCGGTGTCTTCGCGATTCTCAAAATCACGATTTATATATTCGGCTTAGACCTGCTGTCAGGTACCGGCGCCACCACCCCGATCCTTTGGGTTGCAGCTATCACTATCATCGGCGCGTCGCTGATCGCCCTGCACCAGGACAATCTCAAACGGCGGCTGGCCTACTCGACCATCAGCCAACTCTCTTATGTGGTGCTCGGTGCGGTCTTGGCTAACGCCGCAGGTATCGCGGGGGCAGCAGTTCACATCGCGACCCATGCCGTTGGGAAGATCACCCTGTTCTTCTGTGCCGGAGCGATTCTGGTCGCTGCCCACAAAACGCGGGTTAGCGAACTTGACGGTCTCGGCCGCCAGATGCCCATCACCATGGGGGCGTTTCTGATTGCCAGCCTCAGCATCGCCGGCCTGCCGCCGACGGCAGGCCTTTGGGGCAAGTGGTATCTGTCGCTCGGGGCATTGGACGCAGGCTATGGTGTGTTGGCCGGTGTTCTGATGCTGAGCACCCTGCTGAATATCGCTTACCTGTTGCCTATCCCGCTACGGGCATTCTTTGCGCGAGGCACCGATCAGGGCGAGCAATGGCACGAGGCGCCGTTGCCTTGCCTAGTGGCCATCTGTTTCACAACGATCGCCTGTGTAGCGCTCTTTTTCTTCCCCGAACCGGTTTACCAACTGGCCAGCATGCTCGTGAGATGAGGTGATCATGCAGGAAAAGCGTCATATCTTCGATAGCAAAAAAAACGTGAAGCGGGTGCTGAAGGCGTTGGTAGTCGCCTGCGTGCTGACAGCCGGGGCTGACATCGTCTACCACCGGCATGTCGTGCATCCCTTTGAGGCGTTGTGGGGCTTTTACGCCATCTTCGGTTTTGTTGCGTGTGTAGTGCTGGTTCTGCTGGCGAAAGAGATGCGCAAAATCCTGATGCGAGACGAAGACTACTACGACCATGATGATTGAGTTTCCACCTTTTGCCTTTTTCTATCTGGCAGCACTTGCGGCTGCCGTGCTGCCCCGTGTGCCCCGGCAGGCGCTCATGCTCGCCGTACCGGTGGCGAGCTGTGCCGCCCTGCTGCAGTTACCGAGTGACCTGTTGGTCAGTATGTCAATTCTGGATCTGCAACTTGAGCCATTGCGTGTCGACCGGCTCAGCCGGCTCTTTGGAATTCTCTTTCACATCGGTGCTTTTATCGGTATCGTTTTTTCACTGCACAGCCGTGATCGGACTCAACATGTTGCAGCACTGGCCTATGCCGGCAGCGCACTCGGCGCCGTGTTCGCGGGGGATTTGCTGACACTCTTTGTGTTTTGGGAGCTTCTCGCAGTCAGTTCGGTTTTCCTGATTTTCGCCAGCCGGACCGAACGATCATTCGGTGCCGGCATGCGCTACCTGGTCATCCAGGTTATCTCCGGTGTGCTGCTCCTCGCCGGTGCCCTTATCCTTTACGGGCAGAGCGGATCGCTGCGCTTTGAACACATCGGCCTAACCGGTGCCGGCAGCATGTTGATTTTTATCGCCTTCGGTATCAAGTGTGCTTTCCCGCTTTTGCATAACTGGCTGACGGACGCCTACCCTGAAGCCACACCTACCGGCACCGTCTTCTTGAGCGCCTTTACGACCAAAGTGGCGGTATATGCACTAGCACGTGGTTTCGCCGGAACCGAGGTGCTGGTTTACATCGGGGCGGTCATGACGTGCTTTCCGATCTTCTATGCCGTCATCGAGAACGATCTTCGGCGGGTACTGGCGTACAGCATGATCAACCAGATCGGCTTCATGGTCGTGGGCATTGGCCTGGGTACCGCATTGGCCATCAACGGTGCGATCGCCCACGCTTTTAACGACGTGATATTCAAGGGACTGCTGATGATGTCGATGGGAGCGGTGCTGCACATGACCGGACGCATAAACGGCTCAGACCTTGGCGGTCTTTACAAGAGCATGCCGGTCACAACGACCTTTTGTATTGTTGGTGCGGCATCGATCTCAGCCTTCCCGCTCTTCAGCGGCTTCGTCAGCAAGTCGATGGTGATGGTGGCCGTACTGGAAGAGGGACACCCCGTTGTCTGGCTGGCCTTGCTTTTCGCTTCTGCGGGCGTCTTCCATCATGCAGGTATCAAGATACCGTTCTTTGCCTTCTTTGCGCATGACAGCGGTATCCGCACCCAGGAGGCGCCCACGAATATGTTGATCGCGATGGGTATCGCTGCGGCGCTCTGCATCGGCATCGGTGTCTGGCCTTGGGTGCTCTACGATCTGCTGCCCTTTGCCGTCGACTACACACCCTTTGATGGCAGCCACATCCTGGCCCAAATTCAGTTGCTGGTCTTCTCCGCGGCTGCGTTTGCCTGGCTTAAGGTTGCAGGGATTTATCCCCCCGAACTGCACTCGACCAATATCGATGTCGAGTGGCTCTACCGACGGCTCGCGCCGCGGTGGGTGCAACAAACTACAGCCGCATCGCGGCGCGCGGTTGACGCGACCTCCCGGGCCGGGGAGGGCCTTGGCCGGAACCTCATGCGGCTGGTGCTGCATCACTACGGTCCCGATGGGACGCTGGCACGTGCCTGGCCCACCGGCTCCATGGTGCTCTGGGTTGCGGTGCTGCTCGGCGCCAGTCTTGTGCTGTATTACCTCTAGTACAACCAAAACGCCTTACTATGACTTCCTCGAACGCCTCTCCTCCAGTCGAATACCAAAATCTCGTCGATGCAGCAATCACTTCGCGTCGGTCGGTGCGCGCTTTTTTGCCAACGACAGTACCGAACGAAGAGATCCGGCAGATCCTCAGTACCGCCGCGCGGGCGCCGTCCGGTACCAATATCCAGCCCTGGCGGGTGTACGTGCTGACCGGCAGCCGCTTGAAGCGGTTAAGCGGCGCGATCCTGTCCGCGTACAACGATCCCGAGATCGCCAAAACGCATGCTGAAGAGTATGCGTACTACCCGAAAGAATGGGTGTCACCTTACCTTGAACGCCGCCGCAAGATCGGCTGGGATCTCTATGGACTTCTCGGTATCACCCGGGAAGAAAAGGACAAGATGCACCGCCAGCACGGCCGAAACTACGTGTTCTTTGACGCGCCGGTTGGGCTCATTTTCAGCATTGATCGTGTGCTGGAACAGGGCAGCTGGCTCGATTACGGAATGTTTTTACAGAGCATCATGGTGGCAGCCCGTGGGCGGGGGCTCGACACCTGTCCCCAGGCCGCATTTAACCCATTCCAACGAGTCATCCGAGAGCAGTTGCGGATGCCGGAAAACGAGGCCTTAGTCTGTGGTATGGCGCTGGGGTACTCTGACCCTGATGCCATCGAGAATCACCTCACCACGGAACGTGAGTCCATCGACGTCTGGACCACTTTTTTGGACTGAAAGAAGCACGCTTCAGCCGGCGGGGATTTTCAGGCTTTCCTTGAAGTGGCGCCGGCACATCGACACATAGGTTTCGTTACCGCCAATCTGGATTTGATCCCCGCCGCGCAACGGCCGTCCCTCGTCGTCGAAACGTACCACCATAGTGGCCTTTCGGCCGCAGTGGCAGACGGTCTTAATCTCCCGTAGTTCGTCTGCCAGAGCCAGCAACTGCCTGGAGCCTTCGAAAAGCATGCCGAGAAAATCGGTGCGTAAGCCATAGGCGAGCACGGGGATATCCAACGCGTCGACCACCTCGGTCAGTTGATCAACCTGTTGGGCGCTCAAGAACTGGGATTCATCCACCAACACACAGTGAATCGGCTGGCGGTCGCAAGCATCCGCCACCAGGTCCAGCAAATTGACACTCGAATCCACATCTACCGCATCTGCTTCAAGTCCGATGCGCGAGCGGACCCGGTTTTCCCCAGAGCGGCTATCGATTCGAGGTTTTAGAACGAGAGTATTCATGCCTCGCTCAGCGTAATTATGGCGGGACTGAAGGAGGTTCGTTGTTTTGCCGGCGTTCATCGCCGAATAATAAAAGTAGAGTTTCGCCACGTGAAATCCGAGCAGTATCCGATACCTGCATTGTAGGATATCAACGACCGGAGTTTTCAAAGGCGGCGCCGTTACCCTGGGCTGCGATATTGGACGCCCCGATCTATACTGGACTGCTAAAAAATCGAGGCGCTCCAATGAATACTGCTTCTCTCTCTCTTGATGAGATCTACGCTCTAGCCCATAAAGCCCTGCTTAGTGCCGGCGCCAGCGAAGAACACGCCGATGCTGTTGCCGATGTCGTTACCCGCGCGGAGCGCGACGGCTCGCACTCTCATGGTCTTTTCCGTATCCCCGGATATGTCGCCTCGCTTCGTAGCGGCAAGGTGAATGGCAATGCAGATCCAAAGTTGTCCATGCGATCGCCCGTCGTGCTCCACTGCGACGGGGACCTAGGTTATGCGCCATTGGCACACCGGCGCTCGCTGGATGCTCTGGCCAAGGCCGCCAAAGAAAATGGGGTAGCCACGTTGTCTGTCACTCGGACGCATCACTTTGCCGCCCTGTGGCCGGAGACTGAAGCTTTGGGACAACAGGGCCTTGTCGCGATTGCCTGCGTTTCCTATATGCCGAGTGTGGCACCCTTTGGCGCATCGGAGGCCCTATACGGTACTAACCCCCTGTCTTTCGCCTGGCCCCGCCCAAAATCACCGCCGTTAGTCTTCGACATGGCGACTGCCGCGATGGCGATGGGGGATGTCCAAATCGCAGCCCGAGACGGTCATCCAGTTCCCGCAGGTACTGGACTCAATGCAGACGGCGAATCCACTACAGACCCCAAAGAGATTATCAAGGGTGTCTTGCTACCCTTTGGCGGGCACAAAGGCTCGCATATCGCCATGATGATAGAACTGCTGGCAGGCCCCCTTGTTGGAGAGACCGTCAGCTTTTCCTCCAAGGAGCGGGACAGCAGCGACGGAGGTCCGCCCCAGGGCGGTGAATTCATCCTCGCGATGAACCCCGATATCCTCTCAGGCGATGAATGGCATGATCAGAGCGAGGCTTTCCTTGAAAAACTTGATGCCTTGGAAGGTGTGCGGCTACCGGCCGAGCGGCGCTACCGTAACCGACAGGACACAGGGCCCCGTCAGATCAACAGCGACCTTCTGGAAAAGATTCAGACGACACTCCTGCCCACCTAACCCGATCAGCCCGCCAGGCTTTTCTCAAGCAAGACAGCCGTTAGGGCCAGACAACACTGACGACGTTGGTTCGAGCCTTGTAGTTACTGAGGTTGGCGCCGCGCGCAATTGAAGAAACCATGAAGTAGTAGGTCTGTCCGGATACTGGACCACCCCAGTCAGCCAACCCGGGCTGCTTAATATGTCCGCCTTCGACAACCCTCATAGGTTTACAGTTTCCATTGGGTGTCATCCACTCCCAGGTCCCTCCATACCAGCGGTCGTTCCGCCATACAAAGACCCAGGGGTTGGCGTTCACCTTGATGTCGCGTGTGCCATCGGTATGCCGGATGGTGGCCGTCGGCCATGTTGAGGTACCACCCCACTCCATACATATCGTGCCCGCGCCGATATTAACCTTGAGATTGTGGGTCACCGGCCATTCCGAAACGTCCGTGTGAAGCCAAGTCACCTTGGAAAGGTCGAATGAGTCGTTGCTGTCGTCCGGGGGTATGGTCGTAGTGGTGTCGTCATCAACGACACCTGACGAAGAGTTACTGGAACTGCATTCAAACGGCCAGCACCAGCCATCTGAACAGCCACTCAATGGCAGGGCGATTGCCAGTAATACACCGATTCTTGCAAGAATTTTCATAATGAATTGATTGATTCACCAAGAATCTTTTCTCTAGTCCGTAGATAGTATAACGCCGTACAGTAAAGTTCTATTCGCAGAGATCAGAATCAGAATCTACTAAATACTTAAAACCATTCATCTTTTTAAATTGGGGCGACACGGCCAGTCAAGTTGAACCCGTCCTAAGTCAAGCTTAAAAGTCGGTGTGCGCTCCACCCTCGCGTTTTCGGCGTTCGACAAACTCCTCCAGCTCTTCCCGAATGGCTGCATCCATGGGCGGCGCTTCATACTGGGCCAATACCTCTTTAAAGATTTTGTTGGCGCGCTGCGGTGTCTCAACCGCGCCTGCCTGTTCCCAGCTTTCGAAATTGCTCCAGTCGGAGAGAAACGGGCTGTAGAACGCGGTCTTGTACCGTTCCCGGGTGTGGTCCGCGCCCAGAAAATGGCCTGAGGGACCCACCGCACGGATGGCCTCCAGGGCAAGGTCCTCTTCAGTAACGCTGACGGGCTGATGATAATGCGCAAACTGCTGGAGCATTTCGCAGTCAATTACGAACTTCTCGAAACTTGCGCAGAGCCCGCCCTCCATCCATCCCGCCGCGTGGTAAATGATATTGGCATTGGCGCTAGAACACGCCCATAAGGAAGAAGCACTTTCCCAGGTGGCCTGTGCATCCACACAGTTGGCGGCATTTGCATTTGATGCACGCCAGGGCAAGTCATAGTAGCGCGCCATCTGGCCTGACATCTGGGTGGCACGGCAGTATTCCGGCGTCCCAAATGCCGGTGCGCCCGACTTCATGTCCACATTCGAAGTAAACGAACCGTAGGCCACAGGCGTCCCCGGCTGCACCAACTGCAACAGCACGATCGCCGCGAGGCATTCTGCTGTCTGCTGGGCAATCGCTCCGGCCAGCGTGATCGGCGCCATTGCACCCGCCAAAGTAAACGGCGTCACAATCACTAGTTGATTCTGCTTCGCTAGTCGCATCGCGCCGTCCAGCATCGGCCAGTCATGCTTAAGCGGAGATGACGAGTTGATATTGGTAAACATCCGCGGTGCCTCGGCGAAACCTGCCTCATCCAATCCCGCCGCAATTCGGACCATGGCCATCGCATCCTCAACGCGTTCCACGCCCAGCGAATAAGCGTGAACGAGTTTGTCGGTTAAGGTCAACATGTCAAAAAGACAATCAAGATGGCGCGTCGAAGCGTGCAGGTCCACCGGTTCCACCGGATAACCCCCGATAAAATGGATACAGTTGAAACTCTGCGTCAGTTTGATCCAGTTCTGGTAGTCGGTGCGGTTACCAACTCGCCGCCCATGATCCAGATCCGAGACATTCGGCGGGCTGGAGACTTGACCAAACGCCGCATAAGCTTCCCCAAACACCAGGGCGCGATCTTTGTTACGCGGAGTCATTACGATCCGTCGGGGTGCTTTGGCAACCTGTTCCATGACTAGAGCACGGTCCATTTTGACCGTAACGGAATCAGCTAGAACGTCGCAGCCCGCTTGCTGGAGAATCTCGCGTGCCTCATCATGAAGAAAATCAATCCCGATCTCCTCGAGGATCTGCATTGCGGCACCGTGAATACGCTCCACGCCTTCTGCGTCCAGTGGCTCTGTTGGTGTATCAGCATATTGCGGCTGGCCCCACGGTAACTGGGGCAGGGTTCCCGATCGGGGTGTAGGAGTTCGCGTCCTCCTTCGCCGGCTCGTTCGGGATGAACTGTCTGAGGATGACTGATCTGGTTTCATCGTTTAGGCACTGTCACGCATGAGCGACAACTATCAATCTGAAAACAGTGGTGGGGCAATACACATAGCGACACCAATCATCGTCGCCGAGACTTTCGCAGTACCCCGATAACTGCCTCAGGCTTTTCAGAACCGGGCCTTCAGATCATGTTTAAGCGTCTGTTACTGTCGATGCTCTAGGAGTCTCGGCATCAGTTCAACGAGATTGCAGGGGCGAGTCCGATAGTCCAACTGGTGGACCAGCAGTTTATCCCAGGCCGTCGCGCAGGCACCGGAAGACCCCGGCAATGAGAAGAGATAGGTGCCGTTGGCAACACCTGCCACGGCCCGCGACTGCAGCGACGAGGTTCCAATTTCCTCGAAGGAGATCGCCCGGAAGATCTCACCAAATCCATCCAGTTCTTTTTCAAAAAGCGGTTTGACCGCCTCTGGAGTCCCGTCAAATCCGGTGACTCCTGTACCACCCGTCATCAACACCACCTGGACATCAGGGTTAGCGATCCAGCGTGAAACGACCGCGCGAATCTGGAAAACATCGTCGGGCACCATCACCTTCTCAACAAATTGATGGCCGGCATCCTGGACGCGGCCGACGAGTAATTTTCCGGACTTGTCATCAGCTTCCGTACGTGAATCCGAAACTGTCATTACCGCGATCGGCACCGCTATAAATTCACGCGCTTGAGTCGACATTGTGCTTACCGTTGCTTGTGGCCCGCGTTCTATGCGCCTATTATAGAACCGCAAACGGTAGTGTCTGCCTGTGAATTAATCCTGCTCCCATGACCATTAACGTCCGATTCTTCGCCAGTTTGCGTGAGCGCATTGGTCACGCGACCATGACCGTCGAGGCCGACGGTATCACGACCGCTCGCGATGTCTGGAAGGCCGTCAGCGGTGAATCCCCCGACGAAGAAATGTTGGTCGCCATCAACAAGGAGTACGCCGGCCTCGATCGGGCGGTTGCGGACGGTGACGAAGTGGCATTTTTCCCACCCGTAACCGGGGGCTAGCCATCCCATGACTGTCGAGATTCATGAGCATCCGTTCGATCCCTGGCAGATCATGTCGGCGTATCGCTCAAAGAATCTTGTTGCGGGGAAAAGCGGTGCCAGTGCGGTGTTCGTCGGCACTATGCGGGACTTCAATGAAGGAGATGAAGTTCAGGAGATGGCGCTCGAACACTATCCCGGCATGACGGAACAACAGCTCAAAGACATGCGCGATCGGGCCATATCCAGACATGATTTGGAGGGCGCGCTGGTCGTCCACCGCGTGGGGGTGGTGCATCCCGGTGAGGATATCGTGCTGGTCGCGGCTTTCTCGGCGCATCGAAAAGCGGCGCTGGATGCCTGCCGGGAAATGATGGAGATACTGAAGTCCACTGCGCCGTTCTGGAAAAAAGAGACCCTCGCCCAAGGCGAGCGCTGGGTGGAGCGAAACACACCCGGCTGAGACTTGGACTCCCGCCTTTTGACCTAAACAGATCGCCTGGCGGCGATCCAGGATGTATTTTCCTTTGGGTCATCGCCATCAGAGAGCGTGAGCACGTCCAGCATCGAAAAATGCCGGGCGAGTTCTCCCGGCTGCAGCACGTACTCTGGATTGAACGCTGGCGCCTTGTTCAGGTGGTACACGTTGAAAGTGCGCCAAAACAGCAGCCCTCCCGGGACAAGCATTGATGGTATTTGGGCAAACAGATCGCGGTTCAGGTATCGAAAGCAACAGATGAGGGACCAGGGACCCTTCGGCAAGTCAGCGACCGTGAGGTCTGCTGTGGTGGTGTTGATACGAACACCATCACGTTCCGCAAGCTCTTTACCCAGAGCAAGGCCAACCCTGCTGCAGTCAACCGCCGTAACATTCAAACCCTGTTTCGCAAGATAAACCGCAGCGTGGCAGGTCCCCGCTGCTATATCTAGAGCGGTGCGCGGTGCACTGAGTTCGCCGATGTCGCGCTGGTGGCGCTGCAACAGCGATTCGACGCGAAGCACCGGCGCAAGACTTGCAGCACGGTATTTTTCATCCCAACGGGAAGGGTCGCTTACCACGAAACCAGATTCATCCTAAGGGAACGGACTCAATCATTACTGCCTGGGCATCTGGACCCTGTACTCTTCGTATTCCAGTTCCCCGTCGTAAATGCTAGTGCGGCCTTCCTGTTTCGAGATTCCCCGGCGCTTGCCGAAGGCTGAAATATTCTCAACCAGCGGACGGGGATCATGGGCCCTTAACCACAAACGCAACAGATGACGACGCTTGTCGAGATCGTCATCATCAACAAAAGCTGTGCGATTGTGCAGCACCGTATAGTTGCTGAAAAAGAGCATATCTCCCGGCGAGAGCATGAACTGACGGAAGCATTTTGGTCCGTGGGCAACCTGGTCCAGGGTATCCAGCGCCTCGGACTCGGCGGCGGTCTTCTCCTTACCCATGTGGGCAAATGCCATCTCAATATAGCTCCTCAGATAACTGATACTGAGGCAGCCGTCCTTTTCAGAAAAGACCGGGGTCTTTTCTTCCGTGACCGGTGACTCTCCAGGCGCGTGCTCACCAAAAAGGTGGTAGTGAAATCCTTCGCACAGAATCGGCAGTACATCAGGATGATGGTCGAGAAGTTCGTTATAGATCGCGGCAGCGCCCGCGTACCCACTGAGACCACCCTCGCGGGCAGGGACCAGGCACATCATGCCAACAATATCAGTGGCATCAGTATGCAGAGCGAGTTCGGTACTGTTCTGGTAGGCACGGTAACGCGGATTGTCTCCTCCGAGATTCACCACGTGTCCCAACCGGTCACCGCCGAGGCTCTGGGATTGAGCCTCTCCCATGTGCGCGCCGATTCCCCAGAAAATAAGCGCGCAGTCGTCTTTGGTGTAACGCGCAACCGGGATACCCTGCAGAAACACCAGGCCCTTTCCATAATCGATTTCCTGTATCCAGCCTGCAACGACCTTTTCTAACCCACCGAGCGGGAAATCACCCGCGGTAACCTCTTCTACAGCAAGGCCCCTGGATTTGACTTCGTTCAAGGCGGTATCGAGCGCAGACAACTCCTCTTTGCTGAGCGTATAGGCCATATCCGCCTTGGATCGCACCGACTCTGTTGTCCAGGCGTTAGGGTGGTCGATTCTTGTCTTTGGCAGCATTCAGACAAGGCCCGAAAAAGGCTCTACCTCCACCACATCGCCCGATTGCACACCCGCGCTGTCGACGGGCAGGATTACAAAACAATTTGCCTGACTCATGGAACTCAAAATCCCTGAACCCTGCTCGCCAGTTGTCGACACCACCAAGGCGCCAGTTTCATCCTGCGAGAGCATCCCGCGCTGATACTCGGTCCGGCCCGGGTGTTTTTTGAGACGATCCAGCGTGCGAGCCTGAAGACGCAACGGATGCCACGCCGTCTCGCCTGAAAGGCGTCGAAGGGCGGGCAAAACAAACTGATAAAAAGTCACCATGACCGAAACCGGGTTACCCGGCAGGCCGAAAAAAAGACTGTCGCCAATCTTGCCAAAAGACAAGGGCCGGCCTGGCTTCATCGCAATCTTCCAGAAATTGACCTGCCCGATCTCATCCAGAACATCTTTGACATAATCGGCGTCACCTACCGATGCGCCGGCTGACGTAATCACCACGTCGGCAATATCAGCCGCCCGCAAAAACGTCTGTTTGATCTCCTCCCGGTCATCGCGCACTACCCCAAGGTCGTTGAAGGTCATACCCGCACGGCTCAGCATTCCGTAAAGCGTGTAACGGTTGGAGTCGTAAACGTCTCCCAACTCCAAAGGCTGACCAATAGAGCGCAGTTCATCGCCGTTGGAAAAAAAGGCTACACGTGGGCGGCGCAGAACGGGCAATTCGCCCACCCCCAGTGAGGCAACCATACCGATATCTGCCGCCAGCAGCCGGCGGCCTGATAACAGCGCGGTCGCCCCTTCGGCAAGGTCCTCTCCCGCATATCGAACATGCTGGCCTTCCTTTTGCCCGTCGGCGACGCGGATTCCGTCATCCCGCTGCTCGACGTGCTCCTGCATCACTACCGTGTCTGCGCCTTCGGGTATCACTGCCCCCGTCATAATGCGTACACACTCACCGGTGTTCACAACGCCAACGAAGGCCTTGCCTGCCCAAGCGGTACCCACCACCCGCAGTGGTGATCTGTTCAGGTCGGCAAAACGCAATGCATAGCCATCCATCGCCGAGTTGGTGTGGTTTGGCACGGGCATCGGGGACTGAATATCGACACCCAGTACCCGGTCAAGGGCTTCGCGCAACGCCACGACTTCCACGTCGCTAATCGGACTAACCGCCTGCGCGATTCGCGCTAGCGCCGTATCCACCGGTAGCCACGCCGGATCATACTTATCATCGCAGCTCGGCTGGCGTGAAACGGGATCGGGGGTATTCATTTCTGGCGCTTCCAGTCGCCCGACCGACCGCCGGACTTTTCCAGCAACTTGATGTCGGTAATGATCATCCCGCGATCCACCGCTTTGCACATGTCATAGATAGTCAGCAGGCCCGCGTTTACGGCAGTCAACGCTTCCATTTCAACGCCTGTGCGCTCACGGGTCTCGGTGATGGCCGTACAAAAGACACACTGTTGATCACTGTCGACCACAAAATCCACCTCGACACGCGTCAGAGAAAGCGGATGACACAGCGGGATGATCTCTGCAGTCCGCTTCGCCGCCATAATCGCCGCAATGCGTGCAACAGCCAATACGTCCCCCTTAGCATGACCTCCTTTGGCAATAAGATCGAGGGTCGTCGGCAGCATTGCGATGCGCCCGTGTGCGACTGCCCGCCGGGCGGTGATTTCCTTGTCGCCCACATCCACCATCCGGGCCTCACCCTGATCATTGAGATGCGTAAGTGTCTTATCTTTGGTCGTCAAAATGAGAGTGCCGTTGTAAAACGTTGAGAATATTCTAGCGGTTATTGCTTCTCGCGGAAGACCTCCCGGGCTTCGCTGTACTGCTCACATGCTACAATTTTCAGGTTTACATGCCTTGGTAACGCATTATGGCCAGTACCGCCTCCACCATGCAGGCACTCGGGTTCGAGGCGCCAGCCTTCACCCTGCCCAATACCCACCTGATAGCAGGCGAGCCGATGGTTTCCCTGTCGGACTACGCAGACAGCAAAGCAGTGCTGATTGCTTTCATCTGTAACCACTGTCCTTACGTGATTCATCTGCGCGATGCGTTTAATGCCTTTGCTGAGGAATACCTCCCGCTTGGTCTCACCACGATCGCGATAAGCGCCAACGATGCCACCACCCATCCCGACGATGCGCCGGAGCAAATGGCTGAAGAGGCGGCACAGCACAGCTTCGGGTTTCCCTACCTCTATGATGAGGAACAGTCTGTTGCCAAGGCCTACCGCGCTGCCTGCACGCCGGATTTTTTTCTCTTTGATGAGTGCCGCCGACTCACGTATCGAGGCCAGTTTGATGCCTCCCGCCCCAAAAATAATGAGCCGGTCACCGGCAGCAACCTTAGAAAAGCGGCGGATGCGGTACTGGCCGGCAACACAGTTTCGGGTGAGCAAGTACCCAGTATCGGGTGCAACATCAAGTGGAAATCCGGACGAGAACCCGATTATTTTCCGGCCTGACTTTACACCCGGTTGGGAGGGGTTCGCGTTGTGAACGGTGAATCTGTTTTATTTTCCATATTCCTGATCTTTACCGGGGCGGCACTGCTTGCCACGGTCGCCCTTTTTGCCCGGCAGTCCCTGCTGGTTGCCTACATTGCACTCGGTGTTCTTGCGGGGCCATCTGTTACGGGTCTGGTTACAGATCCGCATCTGATTGCTGACCTTGCCCACATCGGGATCATCTTTTTATTGTTTCTGCTAGGCCTGGATCTTTCACCCCGCAAACTCCTTGGTCAGATGCGCGAGGCCATTGGGGTCACCCTGATCAGTTCCATGGTCTTTGCCCTTCTGGGTTACGGGGTGGCGGCAGCGGCGGGACTTTCGCGAACCGACTGCCTGCTGGTCGGCATGGCCAGCACGCTTTCCAGCACGATCATCGGCCTGAAACTCCTCCCAACGACGGTACTGCACCACCGCCATACCGGAGAAGTCATCATCAGTATTCTCCTGCTGCAGGATCTGCTCGCAGTAGGCGCACTGCTGCTGGTCGATACTCTGGCGGCAGAGTCGATACCTTGGCTTCGAGTGGGGTTAGAGTTCGCTGGCCTCCCGATACTCTTTGTCGGCGGGTTGCTGGCGGAGAGATGGGTACTGCGGCCGCTCTTTGTGCGTTTCGACAAGGTCGGCGAGTATGTTTTTCTGCTGTCGCTGGGCTGGTGCCTGGGCTTTGCTCAATTGGCGCAAAGCCTCAGCCTTTCCTATGAGATCGGCGCCTTCATCGGCGGTATCACACTGGCCAACAGCCCCATCGCGCCTTTTATTGCTGAAAGCCTTCGGCCGTTGCGGGACTTCTTTCTGGTGATGTTCTTCTTCGCGCTCGGCGCGGGCTTCGATCTAGCCGGCGCGATGGTGGTATGGCCAGCGGCGTTGGCGTTGGCGGCAGGAATACTCCTAATCAAGCCGGTAACTTACCGTACACTCCTTAAAAAGTTTGGCGAGAGCAATGTCCTGGCTGGTGAGGCCGGCGTCAGGATGGGCCAGATGAGTGAGTTTTCCTTATTGCTGGTTGCCGTTGCGATACAGGCACAGGCCATGAGTCAGGAGGCCGCCAACCTTGTCCAGCTGGCGACACTGATCACGTTCGTGGTGTCGTCGGCGTTTGTTGTGCTACGTTACCCTACCCCCATCTCCTTGTCGGAACGACTTCGGCGCGACTAGCGGCCTCTACCTAACGTTCTGATTGAGAGGAGGCCTGGTTTTTCACTTCACTGACCGCGGCGCTGAGGGCGGCTTCGTCAGCCAGGTATTCATGATCGACGACCTCAAGTGCGTCGTTCAGACGGAAGACCAGCGGGATACCGGTAGGGATGTTGTACTGCATGATCTCGTCTTCACTCAGGCCCTGAAGAAATTTCACCATCGCGCGCAGACTGTTGCCATGCGCAACGACCAGCACCCTGCGATCAGCCTTAAGTTCTGGCGCCAACCGCTCCTCCCACCATTTGGTCACCCGTTCCAGGGTATCTGCCAATGACTCGGTATCCGGCAGTCGCGCGATGCCAGAATATTTGGGATCTTGCGACGGATGTTGGGGATCATCTGCCTCGAGTGCAGGGGGACGAATGGCATAACCGCGGCGCCACTTGAGCACCTGATCATCGCCATGCCGGAGCGCGGTTTCTTTTTTGTCGAGACCCTGCAACGCCCCGTAGTGCCGTTCATTCAGTCGCCAGTCCGTTTTAACCGGAAGATGCATCTGGTCCATTTCATCCAGGATCAGCCACAGCGTACGGATTGAGCGCTTGAGTAGCGAAGTCATGGCGACATCGAAGCGGTAACCTTTTGCCAGCATCGTCTTGCCAGCATCACGGGCTTCGCGCAGGCCCCTGTCAGATAAGTCCACATCCACCCATCCCGTAAACCGGTTTTCAAGATTCCATATGCTCTGGCCATGGCGTATCAGTACTAATTCCTTCATAGCATCACGTTCCAATTGTTACGTTGCAGATGTTACCAGCCCTCATACAAAGCGTGCGCATGCAGGGTGGGACGTGTCATCAAGCCCACGTTGGATTGAACCACGGACGTTCAGCAAGCTCCAGATACCATTAGCTGACGATCGGCCTTGTACGACTATGATGATTTCGGTTGCCGGATTTATCCCACCCATTGTGACGCTCAGGATTGCACATCCTAAGCTCAGGGGACAGTCATAACCCGTGTTTGTTTAGGAATGATCTCCGGCGACTCCGGTATACTGGGCTCATCTCGTCCCGCGCTCTGTGCTCCCCGACCTGGCCGCACCTTACTGAAATCGTGACCAATTCAACATCGTCTACGTTCCTCTTGTGAGGGCTGGTGTGAATAAGAGCGGAAATAGAGTCCACAAGGCTCTAATTGAATGGTAAATAAAACACGGTCTAGCTCCTGCTCCAAGTGGCTACACGCTTTGTGCGCCGGGTTTTTCGTCGTACTCGCGACCGGTTATCTCCACGATGTGCTGTTTCAGGATAAACACCTCAGCGCATTTGATTTCATTCTGAACAAGCCCGTCTGGCAAGCAGAGCGGGGTCCGCATCTAGTCAATAATGGGGTACTCGCTGACTCGCCGACCGCACACTATCCTTACAGGAGAATTTTCTGGGATAACTTGCGGGAAGGCAGAAACACCGATTACTTACCGCACATTCTTACCGGCCAACCGTCAAACGGCCAGGGTACTGGGGCCTTCGTCACCAGCTTTTTTCAGTTGTTCATGGACGTGCCAAACGCTCTGGACTGGAGCACATGGTTTAGATTGATTCTGGCGGGAATCTTCATGTACGCGCTCATGGTCTGGCTCGGCTGTCAGCCTGTGATCGCCGTTCTCGCAGGTGTCGCCTGGACCTATAACACCCATCAACTGGCCTGGTTGCTTTTCCCTCAACACCTTGCGGCCCAGCTATGGATTCCGTTGGTCTTCCTGCTCAACTTCAAACTCATTCGGGATGGCCCCGATTGGCCATCCTTACTTGCTCTCATACTGAGCGTCGTGCTTTTCTATAGCAGCGGTTACACCCAGATCGCACTGTACAGTTTTATCTTTTTAGGCTTGTTCAACAGCGTTTACCTATGGCTGGCAAAGGAAACGGTTCGCACAAAGTGGCGGCGTTGGGCCATTATTCACGGGCTTTATCTCGGCACCGCCCTATTACTTGTTCCGGATGTGATGTCTCAGTGGGCAGAGATAAATGAGGGTTTGCGCGGCGCGCAACCATTCCGTTACCTCGGCCTAGGGAGTGTGCCTCTGCTTAAGTCGCTGCTGATGCTGCCAGCAGACGGACTGCCGCATTCGTTGGACATTGTGAGATTCATGTTCCCGCATTATCTGGAGCTAGGACTCTCGGCACCTGGCCTCAAGGAGATCTACAACACCAACGTTGTTGAATTCATGGCCTTTTTTGGTCTCATCGTTCTTTACCTCACGCTTTACGGAATCTGTGGCGGACTGCGCCGCCGCAGCCGCCTGGTGTGGGCTCTGGGCATAACGTTGTTCTTTGTCTTTGCTTTGTTCAACAGCAATCCGCTGATCGTTGGGCTGGTCAACCTGATACCCGCGGGAGGTGCTGGCCAGTTCGACCGCTTCATAACGCTCATCATCTTCACCTGCATTGTGCTTAGCGGCCTCGGCCTCAGATATTTTCTTGAAGATAGAAAAACCCATGATCTGGTCTGGGCGGCTGTGCCGGGTATCCTCCTTCTGGTATGGATTGGCATTGCCAAACTGCACTACGATGCGATTGTCAATCTGTGGTCCTTTATTCCACCAATGGTGGTTCTCGCGATTTTCATCGTCGTCGGCCACTCGCTTGCACGGAAAAACTTGGGGAACCTGGTTGGCGTTATCGCCATTGGGTTCACGCTATGTGAGTTGTTTCCTGCCATGTATGGGTTCAATACACGGCTTGATGCGAAAAATCATTTCCCAACAAATTCGATCATCACTGCTATTCAGAAGACACCGGGTGATTTCCGTACAGCAATAATCATGAGCAACACCTCGTACCATCACAACATCTTCAGCTACTACAAATTGGCGACGATAGGAGGCTACGCCACCACGGTACGAAACCGATACGTCAAATTCCTCCGGGAAGCCTACGAAGATGTCGCGGTTACCGCCAACGGTATTGTTTTCCTGATGCATCACCATCCCGAGATTCTTCGCCTGCTGAATACCAGATTTATCGTTTCCGATATTCCTGTAGCCAGCGACCGAGTTCGGAAAGTCTTCGCCAACGAAGCCAATGCCCTCTACGAGATTACAGACCCGTTGGACCGTGTTTACTGCGGAACTGACCAACTGGTGGTGCCCAAGACAGCCGCGATTCCGAGAAAGCTGTCGGAGGCGGCTACCACCTATGATCGGCCGATCCTGGTTACCGCTCCGCTGGTTGATGAGAGCAAATTGACTGACAACTGCTCCATCTCAGATTTGAAGGTTTACCAGGGCAGAATTGAGTTTCACGCTACGTCTGATGAGCCAACACTCATCTTCATAGCAGCCAACCATCACAACAACTGGCGCGCGCGCGTAGATGGAGCGCGGACCAAGATCAGCGCCGGCAACTACGCCTTCATGGTTGTTCAGGTACCGGCCGGATCCAACAATGTGCAACTCCAGTACACCGATCAAAAACTCTTTCTGGGGGCACTTTTGCTTATCGGGTTCGGGCTGTTTGTACTCGGCTACGCGTTGCTAGCGGTGAACCCGCTCTGGCGAAAGATCTTATTTGCACTTTGTGCATTAATGCTCATTGGGAAAAACGCCCTGTCTGTACCGGGTCTTAAAAATATAGAGATCTCTGAGAGAGAGACCGCCGTAGAACTTCGGGTCGAGGATCCGAACCCGTCATAAATTCACAAATTCCCTGCGCTTTCCTTCAGCCGATCAACCAGTAGCCGAAGTGCGCGGGCTCGGTGGCTCAGCATGTTCTTGCGAGCGGGGCTGAGTTCGGCTGCCGTGCAGTTTTCTTCCGGGACCCAGAATACCGGATCGTAGCCAAAACCGTTCTCACCGCTGAGTGAGGCGGTGATGCACCCCGACCAGATCCCCTCGCAGATCAGTGGGGCGGGATCATCTGCCTGCCGGAGGTAGACCATCAGGCAGCGGAATCGGGCCTGTCGTTCCTCCGAA
>Ga0233427_10001639_pt1 | contig 23209 bp, 21 predicted proteins | sample SI_118_April2016_5_FD_179885 | JGI IMG/M metagenome (GOLD analysis project Ga0233427, IMG submission 179885) | Seawater microbial communities from Saanich Inlet, British Columbia, Canada - SI_118_April2016_100_MG | ecosystem: Environmental > Aquatic > Marine > Inlet | place: Canada: British...
TCCGACTTATTTGAAATATTGAGTGATGAAGATAAAGATGTCAGATATCAAACACAAGAATCATTAATAAAAATTTTGAATACAATACCTAAGGCTGCATTACCAAAATTGAAGAAGGCATTGAGTGATGATGATTGGAGAGTTGTTTACCATTCAATAGTAATTTTGACAAATTTTGCTAAGAAACATCCCGCTCCTTCAGTGGCTTTGGCCCCAGAAGTAATTAAGGCATTTAATTCAGGAGAACGTTTGAAGGAAAGGGCTGCTGATTGTATAGGGATTCTTGGACTTTCAAACCCAGAAGCAATGAAGCCAGCAGTTCCGGGTTTAATCAAGGGTATTGAGAGTAAGTCTTCTGAGCTTCGAAAAGCTTCTTCAAAAGCAATTGGTAGAATAGGAAGTAAAAATGCAATGGTAGTTTACCATGCAGTTCCTAAATTGGCCAAAGCACTCAAAAATGATGATTGGTATATTCATGTTGAAGTTGTTAAGGCATTAGGTTATATTGGATCTAACAAACCAGCTTTAGTTAAACCACATTTAGAAATAATACGCAATCGAACTAAAACTGGAGCTGAACGAAATATTTGCCAAGCTGCAGAGTGGGCACTCAAAAAGGCTGGAGGATAAATGCCAGGCCAAGGTCGGCAAGGCCGTACAGATGCTTTTCAAAGAAAAGCCAGAAGAGAAGGATATCGTGCACGTTCAGCATACAAACTAATGGATATTCAAAAGCGAAGTAAAATTTTCAAGAAAGGTAGTATTGTTTTAGATTTAGGCGCAGCCCCAGGTGGTTGGTCACAAGTAGCTTTAGAATTCATGGAAGAAGAGGGCAAGCTAGTTGGGATTGATCTTCAGCATATTTTACCTCTTAAAGGGGCTACATTCATTCAAGGCGATCTTCGAGATAAGGATATTAGAGAAGAATTACAAAATTTAATTCCTAAAGCTGATGTTGTAATATCTGATATGAGTCCTAATTTATCAGGTACTTATTCAATAGATCAAGCACGTTCAGTTGAGTTATCTTCTTTAGCTCTCGAGATTGCAGCCGAAAGAAATGCTCAATCGTTTGTAGTTAAAGTTTTCGAAGGTTCCGATTTCCAAGAATTCCGTAAAGCAGTCAAAGCTGAGTTTGGTTCAGTACGAACACTTTCTCCTGAAGCTTCTAGAAAACAATCTAGTGAAGTTTATTTGATTGCTAAAAGGAAATATAGATGAAATTAGGAGTTTTATTCTCAGGCGGTAAAGATTCGTATCTTGCTCTTCAGTATGCTTCAGAAGAAAATGAAATTATCTGTCTTTTAACATTGGAATCTAAAAAAGAAGATAGTTGGATGTTTCATACTCCGGCCATAGAGTGGACAAAGCTTCAAGCTGAAGCAATGGGGCTTAATCATCTTACTAAAGAAACAAGTGGCATCAAAGAAGAAGAATTAGATGATTTAAAAATTATTATTGAATCTGCAGTTTCTAAATATTCAATAGAGGGAATTGTTACAGGAGCACTTGCATCTGTTTATCAGTCTACACGAATTCAAAAAATTTGTAATGAATTAAATTTATGGTGTTTCAATCCATTATGGCAAATGCCACAAAGTGTTCTTCTTCAGGAATTAATATCTAATAATGTAGACTCAATTATAACTGGAGTTGCCGCAGAACCATTTGATGATTCTTGGTTAGGTCGTTCTATTAATTCCAGCAGTATAGTGGATTTATTGGCTTTAGAATCAAGTCACAGGATAAATCCTGCGGGGGAAGGTGGAGAAATTGAGTCTTTTGTAGTCAATGCACCTCTATTTACTAAATCCATATCTGTTGTTAAATCTCAAAAACATTATTCCAATTTTTCAGGACGTTTAGAAATTCAGGAGGCTTTTTTAGAATGAGTATTCTCTTAGTTTCGACCTGTGAGAATAAACTAAGTGAAAGAGAATTTATTGATCCCATTTCTCGAATTATAGAACATAATCACAAAATTTTACATCATACTAAATGTACAAGCAGCAGTATTTTAGACTTTGATAAAATCATTATTTGTGGTACTTCTTTGAAAGATACTTCCTATATTAAACACTTAGATAATTTCCAGAAACTTCTTTATGATTTCGAGGGTCCTATTCTTGGTATATGTTCTGGAATGCATATAGTATGTTCTATTTTTGGCAGCAAAATAACTGAAAATAGAGAGATAGGTATGTTCGAAGTTGAAGTATTGCATCAAAATTCACTTTGCAAGAAAAGTTTTCAAGCATATAACATACATAATTACTCAGTTAATAATTTAGAAAATTTCACAGTGTTGGCAAAAACAAATAAGACTCCTCAAATTGTTAAGCACAATAACAAGAATATATTTGGTATTTCTTTCCATCCGGAAGTCAGAAATGAGAATATCTTGTCAAATTTTTTATTACTCTAGAGGTTTTTGGCCCCAGCAACTACTTTGCTAGCACTGAGTTTTGTAAATCCGATAACACTTGAAATATCATCCAAACTTGCAGCTTTTAAATCATCAACAGTATGAAATCCGGAATCGTAAAGATTTTCTGCTTTGATAGTTCCTAAGCCTTTGATTTTTGATACAGCTTCAACAAACTCAGGTTTTCCACCTCCAGGTCCGCTGGTTTTACCAACTGCAGGAAATTTTCCGGCTTGAATGCTACGCCATTCTTTGATTACTTCAGATATTGATTCTAAACTACTAACATTTAGATTGAACCAACTATCTCTTGCGTGTAATGATTTTCTAGCAAGGTCTAATTCATCTTCCATTTCTTGAGTTATTGAAAGAAGTCGATCATACTTTTCAGTTTGATCATTCATAGTATCTTCCATTACCTTAATTCTAGGTTCATATTCAGCTTCAACTTTACCTTGTCTTTGTCTTTCAATTTCCATATCACGAAGTTTAGTATCTCTTTCCATTAATAATTCTTGTAAAGAAGTAATCATGGTTTGTTTTGTTTCTATGTCAGCTTCTAAAAAGTTAATACGATCTAATGCAGCATTCAAATCTTTTTCTTGTTGTTCATATGCATCCCAAAGTTTTTCCAATCTTTGTTGTTCTAAACTTAGGTTGCTTTCTATTTGAGCAAATTTTTCTTCGTTTTCAAAATCCATATTGATTACTCCTAGATTAATGACCACGCTACCTATTATATAATCTGCTCTGTCGATTGAGTTTTGTGGAAATAGTAGTAGGGAGTGGCAATTTACGCATTCAAGATATTGATAAACTCAAATCTCTTATCAACTCAAATTTTGGATTAATAAATTCAAAATGTGTCTGTGGTCAACTTCATCTTAAACAAGCTGCCTTCCTGTCCAATAAGGCCCATAATGGAAATTATAATTTATCTAAGGATAGGTCTACTGAAGTTTTGCTATATCTAACGTTTCAAAGACAAATTTCAAAGGCAATTAAAATAGGTGGTATAGATAAAAACACAAAGTCAGTAGCTTGGGTTTCTTTTGGTAATCCACCTTCAGAATTATTAAATATGATAGAAAGCGATGATTCAATTATTTCAAAAGAGGTGTTTGATTATTCTATTCTTAATCTAGACAATTCTATAGTTAGTGATATGTCCTTTGAAGAAAAACAAAAAATAATTATGACTAAAACAGCTACTTTATCAGTTCAACCTCGTTGAAAGTTAAGTTTTTTTAACCAGACTAATAACCCTTAATTATGTCAAACTCAGAATTAATTGAGAAACTCAATGGCGGACTTGGATGGGAATTGCGTGCAGCAGCACTTTATTCACACTATTCAGCTTATATTAGAGGTATAAACAGGCTTCACCTCAAGCCTTTTTTTGATGAAGAAGCAAGTGAATCTCATACACATGCGGAAGCTGTCAGAGCTGCTATTGTTAAGTTAGGGGGCGTTGCTGTAACTGACAGAGATTCCACAGAGATAGTCCACACTACAGATTACAAGGTTATGCTTACTGAATCGCTTAAAACAGAACAGAAAGCAGCCGAAGGATATGAGGAAGTTTTGGCTTTGATTAAAGATGATGAAGAAATGTATGATTCGATTGAACAAATTTATTTTCAAGAACTTCGTTCCGTTGAAGAAGTAACTCAATTATTATAGATAGTTTATTGATCAATTATATTTTCTTTAATTGCCCAACCTAGAAAGCACCCAATAAATGACCCCAGAATTCCAAAGATTACTAAGTCATTTCCATTTCCAATAACCTCTCCTAGATTTACACTAGGATTTACTTCGTAAAAAGCAGTCATTGAAACAACGAATACAGTAGCCCCAATAGACATTGGGTCTTGAGATGTCAGTAAAGAATATACAAAAAATGACGTGCCAATCATTGCAGCCATCATTAGAGCTAAATCATCTTTAAAGATAGAATCATCTGTTCCTGGATTGAGTGCCTTGAATAATACAAATCCCAGAGATGCTCCTGTAATTTGGGCAATAACATAAGCTATAGAGTCATCTAAATTCATTTTACCAGATAACCAAATTGGAAGAGTAATTATTGGATTTAAGTGACATCCAGAAACAGGTCCAAGAGTATGTACAAGTACTAGTAAAGTAAGGCCTAAGGTCAAGGCCCCTTCGAATAACATATTATTATCCTTTAAATTAATAAAACTAACATATCCAAAAAAAACTAAAAAGAAAGTTCCCATCAATTCTGCGCTGACTGCTTTCCAGTTTGTATCTGCAAACATAATTTAACATTCAGGCACTGTTTTTAATACCTTTCCAATCGGACTAAATAATGATATCAATAGCTAATCCTTTGATAGGGTCTGAAGAGCGAGCTGCAGTGGATAAGGTTCTGAAGTCAGGAATCATTGCACAAGGGCCTGAAGTGGCTAAATTTGAAGAGGAATTTGCAGAAATGTGCGGTGTGAAATATGCCATTGCGACCAGTAATGGAACTACAGCAGGTCACTTAGTTATGATTGCAAATAATATAGGCCCAGGTGATGAAGTAATTACGACTCCTTTTACATTTTTTGCTACAGCTTCAGTAGTCATGATGGTTGGAGCTAAACCTATTTTTATTGATGTGGAAGAAGATGGTTTTTGTTTGAATCCAGAAGGTATAGAGTCTGTAATTACTGAAAAAACGAAAGCAATACATCCCGTTCATTTATATGGGGAGTTAGCAGACATTCCTAAAATATCCAAGATATCTAGGGATAATAATTTACTTTTAATTGAAGATTCTGCGCAAGCTCATTGTGCTGAAGAATGGGGAGGTAAAGCTGGAAGCTTTGGTGATGCTGGCTGGTTTAGTTTTTATCCAACTAAAAATATGACTACGTCTGAAGGCGGTATGATAACTACTAATAACAAAGAATTAGCAGATCGCTGCAAAATTTTGCGAGCGCACGGTATGAGTGCTCAGTATCAACATACGGAATTTGGTTATAATTATAGGATGACTGATATTTCGGCTGCAATAGGTAGAGTACAATTAAAGCGTTTATCAAGTTTCAATAACCGTCGACGTGAAGTTGCCATGATTTACAATGAACATTTATCTCAATATGTTGAAGTCCCTAAGAATCGAAGAGGTCATGTATTTCATCAGTACACTATATTGAGTGATGATAGAGATAAATTAAGAAAACACTTACAAAATAAAGATGTTGGTTCAGGTACTTACTATCCTACATTATTATTTAATTATGAACCGATGTCTCAATATTCAGCAGATTGTCCAAGAGCTCAAAAACTTACTGAAAAAGCTCTAAGTTTACCAGTACATCCTGCGTTAACAGATAAAGATGTTTTTACAGTAATAGAGGCCGTTAAGTCGTTTTTTGATTAATTTACAATATAATTAGCTATTTTTAGACTTAGGGGTATGTGGTTTAATGAGCAAAACTATATACCTTTTGTCTAAAATAGAAGGATGGTAATTAATTTTGTCATCATCAATTTTGAAAATAGGTAAACCAGCTCCATTGTTTGAAGGAGATATTGTAAAATATGATTCTCGTAAAAAACAAGTAGTATATGACAAAATATCGCTTGTAAAAATAATTTCAGATAAACAGTGGACAGTTCTTTTCTTTTATCCTAGAGATTTCTCTAGTCTATGTCCTACAGAGATACACTCTTTTAATCGGCGTTTCAAAGACTTTGAAAAGGCAAATGCCGTTTTGATTGGTTGTTCTACAGATTCTCGTAATAGTCACAAGGCATGGATGGAGAAGCCCCGTACTAAAGGAGGTATCGATAAATTATCATATTCACTTTTAGCAGATCCTTCATTAAAGATTTCTAGTTCCTATGGCGTTCTTGAAAATGATGCAGGATTAGCTTTACGTGGTACTTTTATTATAGATGATGAAGGTAATTTACGTTCATTATCAATAAATCCACCATATATTGGTAGAAGCATAGATGAAATAGTTCGAACATTACAAGCTTTACAGTCAGGTCAGGTTTGTCCAGCAGGTTGGAGGCCAGGGCGGAAAACTTTATAATTTTAGTTCAATTTAATAGACGATAAAAAAACCTTTTATGGGGCACACTTAAAACCCCCTTTCCAATTGTATATAAGATATCATTATGGCACAAAATCCTCAGGATTATAAGGCAGACCAAATACAAGTTTTAGAAGGCTTAGAAGCAGTTAGAAAAAGGCCAGCAATGTATATTGGTTCTACTGGTGAACCTGGCCTCCATCATTTAGTTTATGAGGTAGTAGATAATTCGGTAGATGAGGCAATGAATGGCCATTGTGATTCCATTGAAGTTTTCCTTAACTCAGATGGGTCTTGTTCAGTTAAGGATAATGGGAGAGGTATTCCTATCGACGATCATCCAGTCTACAAAGTACCTGCCGTAGAAATAGTAATGACTAAGCTTCATGCAGGTGGTAAATTTGATAGTGACACTTACAAAGTTTCGGGAGGTCTTCATGGTGTTGGTGTTTCAGTAGTCAATGCATTATCAACTTGGGCTACTGTAGAGATTCAAAGAGATGGGGGAAGTTACACTCAGTCATATAAAAAAGGAATTTTAGACACTAAATTGAAAAGAATAGGGGATAGTGATACTCATGGAACTACAGTTACCTTTCTTCCAGATAAAACTATTTTTGAAACAACCGTTTTTGACTATTCCATTTTAAGATATCGATTACGTGAGCTAGCTTATCTTAACGCAGGAATAAGCATAACTTTATCTGATGATAATGGGAAATCAGAGGTTTTCAAATATGAAGGCGGGATTGCTGAGTATGTTGCTTATCTTAATGAAACAAAAACAACTCTGATGTCTAAAGCAATGTTTGTAACCGGTGAAAAAGATCAGGTTCAAGTGGAAGCTGCTCTTCAATGGACGACGGCATTTAGGGAAAATATCCATACATTTACAAATAATATTGCAACTCGTGAAGGCGGTACTCATTTGTCTGGTTTAAAAACAGCATTGACGCGCACAATTAACAATGTAGCACGAAAGAGGAAGCAACTTAAAGAAAAAGATCCCGCTTTAGAGGGTAATGATGTTCGTGAAGGTCTTACAGCAATTCTTTCAATTAAAGTTCCAGATCCTCAGTTTGAAGGTCAAACAAAAACGAAGTTAGGAAATTCCGAAGTCAAAGGTATTGTAGATACGATAATGACAGAATCATTATCAAATTACTTTGCTGAGAATCCTTCTGATAGCCAATTGATAATATCAAAGTGTCTTCAAGCTTTTCAAGCAAGAGAAGCTGCTAAGAAGGCTAGAGATTTAACAAGAAGAAAAGGTATTTTGGAAGGAGGTGGTTTACCTGGTAAATTGGCAGATTGCCAAAGTAAAGATCCCGTTGTATCTGAAATTTTTATAGTTGAGGGAGATTCTGCAGGAGGTACTGCTAAACAGGGCCGGGATCGAGCAACTCAAGCAATATTGCCACTACGTGGTAAAATATTGAACGTTGAAAAATCACGTATAGATAAAATATTGGCTAATACCGAAGTTATGGCTTTAATCACAGCAATGGGTTGTAGTATAACTGGTGTAGAAGAAGAAGAAACTTTTGAAATTGAAAAAGCACGTTACCATAAATTAATAATAATGACTGATGCAGATGTAGATGGTGCACATATTCGGACGCTTCTTCTAACATTTTTGTATCGTCACATGAAAGGTTTAATTGATGCTGGTTTTGTTTATGTTGCTCAACCTCCATTATACAAAGTAAGTAAAGGTAAAAAATTAGAATACGCTTATGATGATGTTCAACTTCAAAAATTATTAGATACTTTTGGTTCTGGCTACTCAATTTCTAGATACAAAGGTTTAGGAGAGATGAATGCAAGCCAATTGTGGGAAACGACAATGGATCCTAATCAACGTACTCTTCTTCAGATAACTATTGAAGATGCTGAACTAGCAGATAAAGCATTTGAAGAATTGATGGGCGACGATGTGCAAAAGCGCCGTGAGTTTATTGAGGCTAATGCTACTGCAGTTGCTAATTTAGATATTTAGCTTAGTTGTTCCATAACTTTTGGAAATACTTCAGCAAACTTTTCTACTTCAGTAGTCGGTATTGAAAATGAGACTCTAATAAAATTTTCACCAAATCGTGTTGAAACATAGTTTCCAGCTCTAACGAATATGTCGTTTTCATACAGCAATTTGTCCTGCACATCCTGTGGGGTGGCATTATGTTTTGATATGTCAATAACCATCATGCTAGCAGCAGAAGGATAAACTGGTAATTCGACTCCATCTATTTTATCGACTGCACTTTTGATTATTGCTTGATTCTTTAATGCTGTTTTTACTAAACCTGGTAACCATTCTGATTTAGTCTCTAATGCTGCAATCGAAGCTCGTTGGCCAACTACATTAATTCCTAGATCTGAGACCATGGTTCCCCTTATGTCGCTAATGAATTCTTTTGGTCCTACTAGTGAACCAACACGCATTCCGGCAAGACCACAGTTCTTTGAAACTGAATATGCAGTTATTGTTTTTTCAGGTAATAAATCTGCAGCTAAAGTGTGGTTTGGTGCAAAATCTCGATAGGTAATATCATCAATTAGCCATAGATTGTGATCTTCAGCAACATCACATATTGCTTTCTTCTCTTCTTTAGGGTATGTACTTCCCAGTGGATTGATGGGGTCTATCAAAAATATAGATTTACTTTTTGAGTTAATGGCTTCTTTAATATCCTCAATTTCAAATCTAAAATTTTTTTTGTAGATGGGCGTATCTGTGCACTTAGCACCTCCAAGTTTAGCAAATTTATGTACTACAAAGTAAGAAGGATCAGATGTAATCATTTCACTCCCTTTAGGTTGAATATGTCTCATTAGACAATAGAGTGCTTCAGTTCCTCCATTAGTAATGTGTAAGTCTTGATCAGGTAAATTTAAATCAGACAATATTAGATTTCTTAGTTCAGGCAAACCAGAGGCTAGAGGGTATTTGGTATACTCTCTCTCATTAGATGATTTACGTATTGCTTCTTGTACTGCTGCATGTGTTGGCAAATGGTTTGTATTTTGTGACATCCAAATAACGTTCTTGTTACCATGCGCATAATCAAAATCATTACTCATGTTTTATCATCCCGGCTAAAGCTATTAAGGTTGGGCTCATAACTGAAGATGAGTACGGTTAAAAAAATGTCAAACCAAATTTTTTCGCGGTTAATTTCAAATAAATTATTTCCCCAATTGACTTGGCTTAGATTTTTTGGTTTTGAATTTTGGATGGTAGGTTTTACACCTTTTTTCATAGGGTATGTTGTTGGAGCTAAAGAATTATTTGGGTTTGATCTTTTTTATGGATTTATAATAATTGCATTTTTAACGTCATCTACTTTTATTCTGAATCATATTTATGACTTAGAACTTGATAAGAAGAATCCTCGAAAAGAGTTTAGTTTATTAGTTAGAGATACAATAACTGTGAAACAAGCTTGGCTTTTGTTTTGGTTTTTTCAAATTACGTGTATATTGTTATCATTTCGCTTCAATAATAATTTCTTATTATGCATCATAGGATTAACGATTATTTCCTTTGTCTATAATACTCCGCCATTTCGTTTTAAGACAATACCGGGGCTAGATCTGATAAGTAATGGGATTAGTTTAGGTTTTCTTATTCCGCTTTCCGCTTGGTCCATAAATCAGCCCATTTTGGAATTTCCTAGATTATATCTTTTTGCCACATTTTGCTATCTAATGGCACTTTATTGTCCTACAATGGCAGTTGATGTGGAGTTTGATAAGAAATTTGGAATACAAACATTTGCTACAAAATTTGGTGCATCCAATACCATGAAACTTTCTTGGATTTTTACTATTTTAGGAGTATTTACATTACTTTATTCGGGCATCTATGAAATATTTCCATGGAATTATAAGCTCTTGATATGGACTGGATGGCTATTAATATTGGAAATAATAGTTCATTATATTTATCTACCTATTTATTCACAACCTAGTTATCACACAGTAGCTAAAGGATCAATAATTTTAGCAACATTAGAAGCCGTGGCTACATTTTTCTTTTTTATAATATTTTTAGATTTATACCCTATTGGTTAACAAATCCCATGACTTTTCTACAATTTGAACATGAGACTGCAATAACTCTTCCAGCAGATCGTTGATTACCACTTGATTCAGCTGTAAAATCTACAACTTGAAAACGGTAGGTATTATTGTCTACACCTATCTCGTTACTACAATTTGGACATTTAGCTGGAGAATCGGGATTATCTTTTTTTGAACTAAACATTGTTTAGAGATGATAAAGTCATTTAATTAAGTTAACTCTTTTAGATGCCTGTATTTCCTTAGATAATGCCTGAGCTTATGATTATTGGTACAGCCCATGTAATTGATTTGTCCTTACCTATTGAATCATGTATCAGAGAATTCAATCCTGATTTAGTCGCTATTGAGCTAGATAGGCAAAGATGGCATGCCCTTAGATCAAACCTCAAACCAACTGGAGGACCTTTCTATGTTAGAATTCTATCACGTTTTCAACAGTATTTGGGAGAAAGTTTTGGTAGTTCGCCAGGGGCTGAGATGTTAGTGGCAGGCAAGGTAGCTAGTTTTATTGGAGCTAATTTAGCTTTGATTGATAGGCCATTAATTCCAACATTGCAAGGAGCTTGGAAAAACATGCCTTGGCACGAACTTTGGAGGATAACTGAAGATGGTTTCCTTTCTCTGATTGGAGGTGGAGATTTCAGTTTAAGCAATAGTATCCAAACAGGAGATTTTTCTAATGAATTAAGAGAATTTTCAGAACGTTATCCTTCAATTAAAAATCAATTGATAGATCGAAGAGATACTTATATGTCAACAAATATTGTTAAACTTTTTAGAAAAAAAGAAATAGACAAAATAGTAGCTGTAGTTGGTGAGGGGCACGTTGAAGGAATGGCTAAAAAATTAAAAACTTTAAATCCGAAAATAGTAAAACTTAGTGATTTATTAAAGAAGAAGGACAATAGTATTTCCTTTTCTATAGAAATTTAGAATTCGTATATTACTACAAATTTATAGTTCCAACTTGCTTGAACAGGCGTTCCTGAATTAGTAAATGCAATATTTGCTTGGTAATCTCCCAATTGAATAGGATTATCCTCAGAGTCAATGGCTAAATTCCAGCTAGCAGCTTCACCACCGCATGCAATATTGCCATTACTACTTCCAACTTCATTTCCAGTAGAATCAGCAATAGTAAGAGTATAATCAAGAGAACTACCAACTGCGCCAATACAACTAATTTCAGTAAATTCAATTTCCATTGAGTATACAAAAATTTCTACGTTAAAATTATAATTTTGTTCAATATCTTGAGCTACGGGTGAGCTATCTTGACCTTCATCCGAATAGTCTTCTGGAACTACTTGTAAAATTTTCACTACTTCACCAGTTTCATCATTTTCATCAGTAACTGTTAATGTTACATTATAGTAACCGCCTGCAGACCATGAATATTCAGTAGAGGATTCATTTGTAGTTCTTTCCATTCCATCACCAAAGTTCCATTTGTATTCTTTAATTTCACCATCAGGACCACTAGAGCTTCCCCCATCTAGTGTAATATTTGCGTTAGATCTAGTTTTTTCAACCTCACTACCGCTTTCATCTTCGAATTCAAATTCGGCAATAGGTCCTAGGGATTTAATTTCAATGTTTTTTGTTTCAGACCCCTCTTGATCCTCGGCAATTACAGTCAAAGTAACTTGGTACATTCCGGCATCATCCCAGCTGTGCTGAGGTGATTTTAATGAAGAAGTTTTATTATCTCCGAAATCCCAAAGAAAATCTAAGGCTTCTCCCTCTGGATCGTACGAATCTTCTCCGGAAAATTGAATAATTTCATCAGTGAAAACTGAAGTTTTATCTAATTTAATACTTGCAACAGGTGGTAAATCCGTCACAGAAAAAGAATGTTTAACAAAATTTGTTTCGCCATCTGGATCCGTTACAGTTAAGGTTACACTCCAGCCCCCCTCACCTAAATCTAATGAAAATTTACTTTCAGTCGATGCCTTATATGTTGGCTCTCCAGCTTCTCCTAATTCCCAAACATATGTCAAAGGATCATTGTCAGCATCACTACTTGACATTCCATTGAAGGTAACTTCTTTTCCTTTAGAATAAGACCCTCCGTTAGAAGGAGTAATTATTGATGCTACAGGCGGTCTATTCCCAGGTTCAATATTTATTACGACAATATCTTGACTTGTTAGCCCTCCAGAATCCTTTACCATTAATGTCAAAACCAAATCATCTCCTGGCATATCTACCATTACTGAATCAGACATTTGATTACTCAAATCAATTGGACTACCAAGTCCTGATAAAGTCCACATGTATTGGAGTTCATCATCATCAGGATCTGAAGAGAGAGAACCATCGATTGTAAAAAACTCACCTACTTCAAACGTATCGCCTTGGCCTGGTTTCAGAATACGGGCTTCAGGTGCTCTATTTGGTATATCATCTTCGTTATCGCCTAAGCAACCAGTAAAACACATAAAGACAAAAGTGAATGCGATTGCCCAGCTCAGTGTTTTTTGCATTGATTATCTAGATTGTGCGTGTATAAAGAATGTGCGTTTGGGTTTTAAGCAATTAAATTAGTCCTAATAGGTCGTTTTGCACCACAAGCTTCACAATGTAAATTTAGAGTACGTCCCGTTCGTAAGAATGAGGTATCTGGTCGATTACATTCCTGACATACTACAAATGTTTCAATATATGTTTTTATTCTTTCTTTGATTTTCTTTTCAGGAACTCTACCTTGCAAAACGAGTCTTCTATTATTTACAGATCCAGCAGTACCCAATTCTTGGAGAAGAAATTTGTATAGATGCGTTTCATCTCTTCTGAGAGAATCTACGATTTCTGAAAAATTACGTATTATGGTTTTTTTACTACCTTCATGCATAATATCTGGAACAGGTGGACTAAATCTTTCTGCATTTTGCATAACATCTTCTAATCCCTCTCTCGCCCTTTCAAGTAGTTTGTCGTAGTTTAAATCCACAATCTCCTAAAAAGTCCCTTTCTAAAGGCTTTAGCTTTATGGTTTCACTATAAATCCATATAGTAAACCTAATGAAAATCCAAAATGTTGGATAAACAGGACTAAGGGAGCGTATAATGTTTGTTTTAGATTTCTAGTTTGATATCCAACTAATAGGCCAGCCAATCCTAACGTAGCAAAGTATGCACCATTCAAAATTAAAGGTACCTTAAGATTTAGAGTCATACCAAGTATTTCAATATTATTGTAAGAAATAAAGTAAAGAGACATTAGAAAAACAAATGCAAAAATAAATGCAAAATAGCGCATATCAAAACTGCTTGGATGCATTCTAGTAACTTGAGCTCTAGTTTTACCGTAATTGAACATTTGCTTTAGAAATGCACTTGGTCGCGATCTACGATGGTGCCACACTACTACATCAGGTGAATAAAGGATTTTGTTTCCAGATTTAAGAACTCGAATATCAAACTCTACATCTTCACCAGGCCATAAATTAGGGTGAAATTTTATTTTATTAACAATATCTTTTTTTATAATATAATTACATGTAGGATTATGAGCAATTTCTCTCGGCTTAGCATGTCCTATAGTGTACCTAAATGAAAAAAGAAATTTCGAACCAAAAATTCTTCCAACTGCCTTAGCAAAAGGTAAGCCCTGTTTAGGTGTAAAATTAGGCCCCCCTACTCCTGCATAATCTTCATTTTGTCTTAGATGTTTCACGGCATTCTTAATCCAATCTTTTCTTAGAATAGTGTCATCATCGGTAAAGGCAATTAATTCTCCGGTAGCTTTTTTCGTTCCAATATTTCTCTTTTGACCAGCAGGCACTGGTTCAAATATCAATACAGTTTTTATTCCATTTCCAATAGCTATTTTTGAGTGTTTTTCTATCAAATCCGTATTTTCATCACCTATAAGAATCAATTCAAATTTATTTTTCGGATAATCTAATTTAATGACACTTTCCACTAATCCCCTTATAAATTTCACTTTTCCAGTTGTTGGAATTACAATTGATACAAACGGTTCAGATTTCAATTTTTATCACTCTGCATTTTTTCGGATTGTGTGTAAGGATATAAAATACTGCTCAATTCCTTTTCAATTCTCTTGATTAGTTCATAATCTTTTGTAATAATAACTACTTTTCCAGAAGTATAAATGTTTATTTTACATTCTTTAAATATAGATAACATGGAACCAGTGTATACTTTTATAATAAATTTCTTTTCTTCAATGGTTTCAATAATATTTTCTAAATTTAGCTTTAAATCCATTTTGGGTTTTAGAACAAATGAATTACAATTCAGGCATGGTTTAATAATTTCAAACACTTTCTACTCAATTATTCCCAATAAATAACTTCAATTCTAAGAGTATACTCAGAAGATCCAGTTCTTTCATGATCAACAACAACAGTCCAATCTCCTAACTCATGAGATTCATCAAACCATGATCGATCGGTATTATTGTAATAATCCATTTCAATAATATTTAATTGTTCAATATCATCATTATTGTGCGTAGTGTTACTGTCTACATGTTCATCATCACCATCATCGGGATTTCTATCTTGTGTAGTATTGTACAAATATAAATCTAAATCTTTTGTATGTACTGAATTACTTTCGTATTCTAGTGTTGCCCTAATATATCTTGCAGGTAATCCATAAAGTTGGAATGTGTGTTCCTGCTGTCCCGTATCTATAGTTCTTGTAGTTTCATAATCATAATTTATTTTTAAATCAATATCATCAGAATAGCTAGATTCATCACTTTCTCCCATTTCATTAGTAATTCGGACTTTAACTGTATATAGCCCAGAATCAAAATTTTCATTAATTTCAGGGCTTGTTGACTCTTGGTCAACAGTAAAACCTTCTGATGAATCATATGAAAAATCCCATTCATATTTTATAATTTCACTATTAGATTCTGAGTTGGAGGCTGAGAAGCTATAGCTTTTTTGCTCTACACCATTCATTACAGATTCAGTATCGTCGTTAGTAGTTACTACTGCCCTAATATCACTTGAACTTTGTTCAATTTTAATATTTTTTGTAGTAGAGGCAGTTTTATCGCCGTCACTTACAGTCAAAGTTACAGTATAAGTCTTTTCTATTGAATAGTAGTGAATAATTTTCCCATAATCACTAATTTTTCCTATCTTAGTTTCATCTTTTCCATCATTTTTGTCAAAATCCCAGTAGTATTCCAGAATGTCATTGTCTGGGTCGCTACTTCCTTTACCTGAAAAAACAATATCAGTATCAGGTTCAAAAGGTGAATTTCCTTCAATTTTGATTACTGCTACGGGTGCTCTGTTTTCTTCTTCTTCATCAAGAAAGTCTAAGCATCCTGAAAAAATAAGGATGCTGACAATCCAAATGGACAAGTATTTCATATATCCTAAATTATATGTGCTATTATAAATTCTTTTACCATGAATTTGGTGCAGGCGCCGGGATTTGAACCCAGGTTGAGGGGTTGGAAACCCCTAGTCATACCAGACTAGACCACGCCTGCTTAAATTTGTATTTTGAATTGAGAACCAGGTCCGCATCCGTCGGGGACTTTCACATTTACTAATTGCCCAGTTGGGGCCTTAATTTGTATTTGTTGTCCAGCCATGACTCCTTCTGGCACAGTAATAGTCAAGATTGTAGGTGCCGCAGGAGGTGGGGCTACAGGTTGTGGAGGGGCCTGAGCTGGTGGTGGAGCTGCAGGTTCTGGAATTGCAGCCATACTTGGAGGTGCTTCGGCAGCTGGAGGTGGTGCCACGGGTTGCGGCGGGGCCTGAGCTGGCGGTGGTGCTACAGGTTGTGGTGGAGCCATAGGTTGCGGTGGAGCCATTTGGGGCTGTGGTGGCGGAGCGCCAGCATTTCCTTCGATGCCTGCCCATTCATCACTGAAATCATTGGAAGTTTCCTCAGAACCTCCAAATGCACCTTTTGATCTCTGCTGTAAACCAAAGACTGCAGCACTTCCTAAACCAATTATGAGAACAATTGAAACTAGCCAAATGGGGTCAATTGGTAAATTGCCTTCTTCATCCAATTTTTCAGTTTCCGGACCTGCAGTATTTGCGGCAGAGTTAACTGCAAAAGTTATACTTTTTTCATCAAATTGAGTGTTGTCTCCCCCTGAAGTTACTCTAATTTTTAATATCGCTTGATTATCTATTGCACTTTCAGGAGCTTTTACTGTAATATATACTTCTTTTTCACCACTTGCATCTATTATAATTGGAGAATTTATGTCTAAAGTCCAATCATTTCCTCCAATTTCCCATGTTGCAGTTACCGTAATCAAATCACTAACTTTAGCAAAGTTCTTTACTTTGACGTAATTTGAAGTACTAATTGATTTTCCAGCGTCTAAGTTTATCTGATCACTTTGAGGTAAGAGAAGTTGGACTTCATAATTACCTTCCACTCTTACTTCGATTTCAGTTTCGATTGCTCCAATAAGGTCGTTGTCATTAGATACTTTAGCAACTACAATAATAGTTACAACTTCTCCAGCATCGGCACTTGAAGAGATAGAAACTTTCAAACTGTTAGAACTCGAAGTTGTCACTTCTTCAAAGGCATCTAGTGTCCCTGTTCCATCAGTATGAGACCATCCCGCATCAGGTTTATTGTCCAAAGTACCTCGGTACCAATCTTTCTTTGTTATCTCAAAATTCACGCTTTCAGACCATTTATTCATTATTTTAAAATTGAAAATTAATTGATCTCCAGGTTCTCCAGTTTTAGTAACTGTCGTAGCAGTCAAATCTAAGCCATATAATACTCTGACGTATGTGGTTAAATCTAAGGTTCCTTTTTCATCTCCTGAGTTTCCAGAAGTACCCATTAGAGTAATCTCATCATTGTCTCCATAATTAACATTATTATCAGTTTCAATTGTTAATATTACATTCTGGCTTGAGAATGGCTGAATTGTGATTGAATTTGTGTTGAAACTAGCATCCCATTCATTTGAAGAATAAGATAGACTAATCGTATCTTCTTTATTGCCGTCATTGTTTACTTTAATTTGGTATGTAGTGTCACTATCCAAATCTACAGAGCCCTGACTACTTCCCATTTCAGCCACTTCTAAAGAGACTGCAGCTTTTTGATTAACATTTACAGTTAATGTTTTTAGCTGTTTAGTTCCTTCAGGATCACTATTATCTTTATCACGGCATTTTAGTTCGATATCATATGTTCCATATAATGCATTGTTAGTTGCTCTTACAGTAACAGTTATTCCTTCTCTCACAGAGGAATCTGGAACTTCAACGGAAGGCAATGTAGTTGATTCTGATGAAATCTCATCTTGTCCATCACTGCTCCACCATGCATCTATGCCTGAACTGTCTAAATCATTTGCATTAGTTATGAATAGTTCAAATTCATGCATTATATCTAGATAATTTTCAATTTCAACTTTTAATTCAATTGTTGAATCAGGATCAAGACTCCCATCACCATCTGTAGGTTCATCAAACCTAAATTCGTATTCATCATCTGCACTTGCTGAGCCCATAACAAAGCTTAGACTAATCATCAGTGCACAAAATATGAAAGTTCTTAGAGCGGTCATACTATAATTATTCTAACAGCCACATGATATAAAAATTATGCCGCATAAATGGGTAAAGCCTATACGCAGTCATCTAATCACTTATTTGTGGAAATTACAGACAATCATTTTCATCTAGATCCAGACGGTAGAAAAGAATTAGCAGTTAAAGATTTCTTGAATGCAGGAGGAACAAGATTGGTTTTGGTTCACAAGCCATATAAGGTATGGACGAAGATTGAAGATTTTAAAAAACAAGTTAAGACGACTTTAAATTTAGCTTCCAAAGCTCGTGAAGCTGGCGCTAAAGTGGCAGTAGTTGCAGCACCACATCCAGTAACATTAGTTAAATTATTAGATTCTAACTCATTTTCGGAAGTTTCAGAGTTGTACCTTGAAGCTGTAAGCCATTGCACACAGCTGGTAGAGGAAAAAGAAATAGTAGGTTTAGGGGAACTTGGCCGTCCACATTTTCCTGTTGAGCCTAATATTTGGCAATTAGCTAATGAGGTCTTATCAGAATCATTATCTTTAGCGAAGGAAGTAGACGCCTCAGTAGTACTTCACACTGAAACAGGTACTCCTCAAGTTATGGCCGATTTAGCAGCTATTGCTTCAAAAGTCAATTTTCCCAAAAACCGTTTAGTAAAACATTATGGAGGGCCAGGTTCTATAGAAGATTCAAATGGGTTAATAGTTTCGATGACTACTTCTTTGACTAACATACGCTATGCAGCAGATCGGACTTCAGATTTCATGTTAGAAACAGATTATTTAGATGATCCGAACAGACCTGGTGCAGTTATGGGTCCTAAATCTGTTCCTCGTAAGACTTTACGGGCACTAGATGAAAATATTATAACTGAAAAACAAGCATATGAGATTCATTCAGTAATTCCAGATAGAGTTTATAGAAATTTTAGCTAAACTTCCACTTTTTCTTCATTTTTGAGTTCCCATTCTAAATTAAGTCTCCACTGCCGGCACCATGCTTCAATGACGTGCCTTTCATGATTCGTTCCTTTAAATTCAATAATAGTGACATCTTTACCTCTTTTTGACATCTTAAAAGCTCCAGTCATCCTTGTTGAGCTAAAGATAACATTACATGCACCTAGGCCAAATTTTTGTTTGACATCTTCACTAAGATAATGAGCTAATCGATCACCCTGGTTTAGAACGAAGCTGCCTTGGAATAAATGTCCTTTAACATGTTCCATATCATCCTTTATAATCCAATATAGTGTTTCACTATCTTCTTTCAAAAATCCCTTCACGAGAACTTCTTCAGCTTCCAATCTCAAAAGTATGCTTCTAAGTTCAGCCATTGGAATTTCTCCCTTTAAGAGCATTCCAAGACCTTCTGCTGAAACAATTCCAAATGACATTATTAGTCTCTTTACAACATTGAATTTTGCTTCTTCAGGTTCGTAGATTCGATTTACAGGTAAGGTCCTATAATGTCCTCTTGTAGTTCTTACTAAATTCAAAGATTGGTAAAGTCTGGCCAATGATTGTTTAAAAGAATCGGGATCCATGCCACTTCTTCGATATAATTCTTCCCTTGGTAATCCCTTTGAATCTATAGCTAGAGCTAATAGTCTACGATCATCAGGTTCAGGAGGTATATTTCGAGCATCTCGATAGATTATTGCATCTCTAACTGTACAATATGTTGAATATCCTGGAATCATAACGCCTTGAACTAATTCCATTTCATTTCCATAATCTCTTGGATGAAAGAAGCGTCCCTGAATTCTTAAAGATAATTCATATTCTGATCTTACACCACCCATTTCACGGAATGCCATCGAGGCATTACTGTATCTTTTTTCAGGGTGTATACTTTGTCTCCATAATAAGTATCCATAAATTTCTCTCTCTTGGTATGTCCTGTTTATTACAGGGCCCTTTACCAACCAATTTCGTATTCTTTGGTAACCTTTATCTTCAAATTGTTTTATAATTTTCTCGTCTAAATTTTCCACTTTTGTACTATCAAAAGCTTTTATTCGTATGATATTACTATTGAAATTTTCTTGGTAAGTTGCAAATTCATCTAGGCCATCTAAGAAATCACCTATCGGAGTAATTTCGTCAAGAATTATTTCTCTAACATCTAATAATCCAGACATAGCCCAAGATTCCATGTAACCTGCAACCATCCCTCCTCGAACAATTGGATTTGTCCAAGCCTCACCATATGAAGAATACATTTCTCTCCTAATATGTGTTAGAATTGGATCTCTCCATGAGGTTACTCTGACTGTACGTTTTTCCGTAGTATTTTTAATGTGTTCTACTTCTTCTTTCAAACAATAAGTAAATAAGCGAGTTGCACCAACGACTACTATTTTTGATATTAAATCTTCTTCTTCAAGAGAATTCAAAACATTACGGGCTACATTTAGGGGAAGCCCACATTCTCTTCTTAATTCAGGGAAAGTTAAGGGTCCCGAACTTCGTAATTGGTCCATCATCAACTTACGTTCTGGTTTATCAGGAGCTTCGTATTCGTTTAAAAGTCTGTAACGGTTATGAGTTGTCCAAGGATTTCTATGCCTGTTATACCTATGAATCATCAGTTTTTCCTCTAAGGCTCTTAGAGCGCCATCAATCAATTCAGTTTTTATCTCCAATTCTTTTGAAATTTCACTTTTTGAAAGTGGTGGACTTCTCTTCAACATATCAATAATTAGATTTTGTATTTTTCCATCAGCCTCTCTTCTGAATAATGCTTGATACATTCCAACTTTATTGGCAGGTATGTATCTTAATTTTCCAGCTGAAAACCTTCCTTGTAATATAGCATCTGAGTCTCTCCATTCCCACCACTCATCCAAATTAGGTTTTTCTAATCTATGATAGACAGTTCGTGGTGATGCAACATCATTATGTTGGTCAAATAAAGTTTGTAAACTTGAAAATTTCTTGAAAAGTTTTTGGTCAATATATTCTCTTAATATTTTTTCAGAAACTACCTCTATATTTCCTAATGATTGAGCTTCTAAGTAAATTATATCTTCAGCTAATAGATACTGAGGAGCGCTTCGACCCAGAATAAAATTTCCACCTTGGATAGTACCTTGTTCTTCAAGTTCGTAAAGAGTTTGCTTAATCACTTCTTCAGGTAAATTAAGTTCTAAAGCAATATCTTCTTTAGATCTAGGTCCTACAAAACCTAGGTGTTTGGTAATAAGCCAATCTAAAGCTTTTTCATAAGATATAATTGCTTCATTTTTGTCTCTTTTTTTGAATCCATTTGGTGTTCTACAAATAAGATAGTTTTTTTCTAATTCTTCACAAACCTTTTTGGATTTGATGTCCTTAACTTTTCCTAGACTATCATATGTTTTTTTAGCCTGTTTAGATAATGTTTCACTAATACCATAAACTGCCTTATAGTATGGAACTAATTCAGGTACAACGAATAAAGAATCTTTATTACTATTCCATATTGACTCCACTATATTTTCTTCAATCATATAGTTAGACAAGTCTTGTATTTCAGTAGTCGGCATATCTGACATGCGGTATATTGACTTTTCTTGATCACTTAATAGATATATTCCACCAATTTGGTTTATTGCTTGAATCATCCCCTCATTACTTCCAATGATAGGTCTCTTTTCATTGAAATATCCTTCTATTAGCTCTTTTTCAAATCTAGGTTTATCTCCTCCACCTTCTTCCAGAACTCTTCCTAACACCTGACTATGCAGTTCTCTCAACAGGGCTGATCTATCTTCCATTAGCACAATATCACTAAGTCCTGAAAGAATCAAACTATGAGACAGTGGCGATGGAACTGGTGAGTAAGTTCGATAATCAATTTTTCTTTTTCCACTTTCAATATCATCTATAATAACTTGAGCATTTTTTAAATCAAATGCATCATGTAAAACTTCACGATATGCCTCTTCTAGCATAGGGAAAGTTCCAACTTCGTTAATTGCTTCTAAAACTTGTGCGGTTCTTAGTTGTTGTCTTGGTAATGATATTTCTCGACCTTTATAGTTCCGTAAGACCATAAATGATCGATTAGCACAATGCCTGAATCTTTGTGCAAATATTTCAGTATTAGTTATGGACTTACGTAATAATGGTTCCAAATGCTTAGGCATTAATCGATCTGCAAGACCTTCAATTGCCAACCTAGTAGGAAATGTTAGTAAAAAGGCGTCATCACTCAATGAAATTCGGACACTACCTCCAATTTCTTTACCTAATTGGAATGCAAATGCTCTTGCCAGTGCGTCATTAACTCTTCTTCCAAAAGGAAAATGAAATATGGCTCCGCTTCTTCCTCTATTATCTACATATCCTTCAACCATTAGGCGTTTATCAGAAGGTATGAATCCGCAAATTTTCTTTTGTTCATCTAAATGAGAAATTATAGTTCTAGCTGCCCCTTTATCCAATTTAAATTCATCTTCAAGCCATTTATAAATTTCATCTTCAGTTAGCTTTAATTTTTCTTCAACCTCACCTCTGAATCTTCCAACAGCTTCAGATAAATCAAAAGAACGAGGTAACATCTCTCCAGACCAAGAAGGTACTGTTGGTTTTCTACCAAGTCCATCTTTAACGATTACTGTAGATCTGTTCGATTCTAAAAATTGATAAGTTCTACCACCTAGAACAAAAATATCATTTTTTGACAAATTCTCAACAAATTTTTCTGATAGATTTCCTAATTGCGCGCCTCTTCCTTCAAGAACAACAGCATAATTTATTTCTTGAGGAATAGTTCCTATATTCATATTGTAAATTTGGCGTGAGCCTCTCTTTATTCCTACTTCTTTCCCATTCTTCTCGTACCAAACTTTAGGGTAGACTCCGTGTTTTTCAAGTGCATTACCGCCTAAGAAATCTAATATGTCTAAGAATTCTTTTTTAGATAAATCACGATATGGATATGCAGAGATGATAAGGTTGTACATTTCCTCAACTTCCCATGTCCTATCTAATGACATTCCAATAATTGACTGAGCTAAAACATCTGTAGCTTTCTCAGGTATTGATACTCGATCAATTTCCCCATCATAAGCAGATCGGACTAAAACTGCACATTCAATTAAATCATCAGAATCAAATACAACAAGC